>OGOX01001796.1_pt1 | contig 13155 bp, 16 predicted proteins | sample 1552761 | NCBI WGS metagenome assembly OGOX01 (sample SAMEA2580212, study PRJEB22360) | human gut metagenome | biome: human gut; feature: human-associated habitat; material: faeces | place: Denmark | collected 2008/2010
ATGGAATTATAGAATTTGTTGGTATTGCTAAAGAATATATAAAGATAAACAGTTCGATAAAAGATTATATTACTAGAGGCGAATACAAACTGTCTGATGAGTATAAAGATAAACTGAATGAATATGTAGTTGATTTTTTAGATAAATATCAATATGAAGAATTGGAAATTCCAGATTATCTATTTAAATTAAAACAATCTTTATTGAGGAATCATACTATAGATAATAAGTATATGATACCATCACAATATTTAAAAACAATGGTTGAATTATATGAAAAACAAAGAGATTATGCTAAGGTGATTGATTATGCGGATACTGTATTGAAGAGTACTGATTACATAGAGGAAAAATTATTATTTGAAATAAAATATTTTTTGTGTATGGCATTAGCCAAAAGGCGTGATAGAAGGATGCTTACAGAGGTACAAGATATTTCAGGAGCAGACCATGAGTTTTTATTAGGTTTTTATTATAGAATGACAGGAAATTATGAAAAAGCATTGTTAAAATTAGAGCATAGTTTAGAACTTAGAACAAATTTTTCAAAGGCCAAAAGGGAAAAAGTGCAAGTATTAATTAATCTTGAAAAATTTGAAGATGCTTTATCAGTTGCTAAAGAAAATTATGAAAATGACCGTAGTAATCCCTATCATATTCATGCTTATTTCTTGTGTTTGATTAAAAATAATGAGATTGATAAAAAGGTAGAAATTTTAAATGAATTGATTAACAATTTGGAAAAAGCAACGTCTGACTTTGGAAAAGAATTAAAAGGTAGATGTTCTGCATTGTATGAGGGATATGTAAATAAAGATAGCGAAATGGCTTTTGCAATTATTGATAGAACGATTGCAGAAAGTTCCAATCCTATATATGCGTTGCAGGATAAATTCGATATTTGCGAAAGATTACACGAGTTAGATGAGATGAAAAAAGTCATTGATCAAATTAGTACAGTTAAAATGAGAGATTCCTATGGAAAAGAAAGAGCTTTGTACAGATCTAAACTTTTATATGCGGCATATAGGAAAGATGAAGATAGAATAAAAGAATTACAAAATGAAATTAAGAATAGAAATGTAAGGATTACTATGGACATATTAGAAAGAAAAATTGAAAGAATTATAAACGATTAAAAATATTAGCATAAAGAAAGTATAAAGCAGCAGGTAGTGTAAAATAGTTTGTGTTTTTGGTAAAAAATAACTCCTTTTTGGTAAGAATTCAGATATGACAATTCTTATCGAAAAGGAGTATTTTTTATGGCAGTTGCAAAGGAACAAATTCGACAGATCATCTCAGAAAACAACATTAATAGCGTTGCAGATATATACACGCTTCTGAAAGACAGTTTCAAGGATATCCTGCAGGAGCTGATGGAGGCAGAACTGGATGCAACTCTTGGCTACGAGAAAAACCATAAGGGAGATCTACAGACAGACAATAAAAGAAATGGTCATTCTACAAAAAACTTAAAGAGTCAATACGGTGAATTTCAAATCGACGTACCAAGAGACCGTAACGGTGAGTTTGAACCAAAACTCATCCCTAAATACCAGAGAGATATTTCCGGGATTGAGGAAAAAGTGATATCTTTATATGCCCGTGGTATGAGTACACGTGACATCCACGACCAGCTCCAGGATCTTTATGGAATTGAGCTGTCAGCTGAAATGGTCAGCAAGATCACAGACAAAATACTTCCTCAGGTTAAGGAATGGCAGTCCCGTCCTCTGAACCCGGTTTATCCGTTTGTCTTTATGGACTGTATTCATTATAAAGTACGTGAGGATGGCAGAATCCTGAGTCGTGCTGTGTATGTAGTTCTTGGCGTTACAGTGGAGGGATATAAAGATATCCTCAGCATCACAGTAGGCGCAAATGAAACCAGCAAGTTCTGGCTTGGGATGCTTAATGATCTTAAGAACCGCGGAGTAAAAGATGTCCTTTTCTTCTGCGTGGATGGTCTTCCGGGTTTTAAAGAAGCTATTCAGGCAGTTTATCCGCAGGCAGAGATCCAGAGATGTGTGATCCATATGCTACGCAATTCTTTCAAATATGTAAATTATAATGATCTGAAAAAGTTTTCCTCGGATTTCAAAGAAGTGTACAATGCTCCGAACGAAACAGCCGCTTTAACAGAGCTGGAGAACATGAAAGAAAAATGGGGGAAGAAATATCCGTACGCGATCAGTAACTGGGAAAATAATTGGGAAGATGTAAGTTCCTTTTTCCAGTTTTCTAATGATATCAGACGCATTATGTACACGACAAATATCATAGAAGGATTGAACCGCCAGTATCGGAAAGTCACGAAAACGAAAAGCGTATTTCCAGGCGATTCTGCATTGGAAAAGATGCTGTATCTTGCCAGCGAGAACGTAGTCAAAAAGTGGACGCAGAGATACCGGAACTGGGATCAGGTATTGAATCAGCTGATAGTCCTTTACGGAGAACGGCTTACTGCTTATCTGTAAGAGAAAAGAAAAGCAGGAATGGGGAAGCTCTTTTAAGCCCCTCATTCCTGCTCTCTGTCTATTCCTTCGGCATTTATATTATTGCCAGAAATTTCCGATCCTATTCCAGAGGTCGGGTGTGGGCAGAGCCCACAAAAGGCAATGATCATGATGCCTTATTTGTCATGCAAAAAAAATCGAAAATGATGTATATAATTTTCCTACATGGCAATACTGTAAGTACAAAGATATATTCGACAGCCGCATAATCATTAATTCGACAGCAAAATTTTACATATCTATTTCTTATCAGAAAGATTTACTTTCCATAGACACAAGAATTTTTACACCCTCAAGCAGCAGACAAGCTCAATCAATATTAAGAGTTTAACTGCTGCTTTTATATTGTATTGTTATTTTTCTTTTGCTGTTCTCATCCAGTTTTTAAGGAAAGTAAGTGCATCTAAAATTTGTTCCCGTTCTGCAGGAGTGCAGTCAGAAATAATATCAAGAAGTTTTTCTTCTACAGCGAGAGAAGAGACAGCGTCTTTATGAGAAGAGGAAGTGATTACAGAAACTTCTTGTATAGATGTATTATCGTTTAATAATTCATTTTGAATCTTTGTGTGCATAAGCTCCTGATGAGAAGGGTTCATGCTGTCAATTTCTCTTAGCATTTCTGCATAAGAAGAAATCTTTTCAGTGATGTATTCATTTTCAAAATAAATACCGACAGTATCAGTTGTTGTATCTTTATAAAATCTTAGGTTTGCCTGTTCTTCCATTCTGAATAAAAGTGAAAACAGATCAGAAACAGTACGGATGTCGAAATCCATAAATATATTAATGCTAATTCCTAATGCATCAGAAATCTTCAATAATTGCTCAGGCTTTGGTTTCCTTTCATCGGATTCATATTTTTGAAGTGCACTTATGCTTAATCCAGATTGAGAAGCAAGTTGTTCCTGAGTAAGTTCATGAGAAGTTCTGAAATAACGTATTTTTTCTCCTGTGGTCATTCTTAATACCTCCATCAGCAGTATAACATACTTTTTTCAGATGGTGGTACAAAAAAAGATAAAAATAATATTGACATACACAAAAGTGTGATATATAGTATGTACATACACATAAGTGAAATATAAAAATAATAACACATACAAAAGTGATATAAAAGTGTCAGTAGGTGTCATATAAACGCAACTAACTGTCACAAATGTGTACATGAATCAGCAAGTTAAGATACAGTTAAGTATAAGTACAGGAGGAAGAGCAGATGGCGGAAATAATTTTTGGAATTGATCATGGTAATGGAAATATGAAGGGAGAAACATCTTCGTTCCCATGTGGAATTGTAAGGTATACTGCACAGCCAGGACGATTTATGAATGAAGATATTCTGGAATATGAAGGTGCTTATTATACTTTATCGGAAACAAAAATGCCGTTTAAAGCAGATAAAACGGTGGATGATGACTATTTTATTCTGACTTTGTTCACACTTGTGCAGGAGGCACGAAAGAAAAATATTAACCTTACAGGAAAAGACGTTGTTCTTGGAGTGGGTTTGCCGCCGGCAGATTTTGGGCAGCAGGCAGTAGGATTTAAACAGTATTTTATTGATCATTCCCGTCATGGCATCAATTTTAGAATGAATGACAAACCGGTTAGTTTTTATCTGAAAGATGTATTTGTAAGTCCGCAGAATTTTGCAGCAGTCATGTGTTTTAAGGCGAGTCTGTTAAAGAAGTACCGGACAGTAAACTGCATTGATATAGGTGATGGAACGGTAGATCTTTTAGTGATCCGAAATGGAAAACCAGATTTATCGGTGAGAGTAAGTGAACGTTCCGGTATGGCGGTACTTCGATCTGAGATTTCTAACAGGATTCAGCAGAATTATGGGATTCATTTGGATTCCTCAGATGTAGAACAGGTCTTAATGGGGGAGGAGACTATTTTAGAAGAGGAGATTATTAAGGAGATTTATCGTATGGCAGATGATTGGGTACATATGATTATTAATAAACTTCATGCACATGTGACAGATTTCAGAACAAATCCTGCTATTTTTCTTGGAGGAGGAAGTTTATTATTAAAAAAGCAGATTGAACAGTCACCGGAATTTAAATATATTGAGTTTATTGATGATGTGAAGGCGAACGCAATCGGTTATGAGAAATTGGCAGCTGCCCGTATTCGTAGAGGATAAAGGATGAAGAGATGGGAAAGATACGAATTGTTTTATTATTTGATGAAGAAAATGAGAAGCAAAGGCAAGCTGGTGAGTTCTTAAAAACACAAAAGAGATGTAAAACAGCTTTGATCACGGAACTCATTCATGCATGGATATATAATAAGGAAGGAAAAGCTCTATTTCCGGATAAAAGTATGTCAGGAATTGATATAGAAAAGGTAAAAGAAGAATTACTGCACGATAAAGATTTTCTCTTACAGATAGAAAGCTCAATGAAGAGAATGGATGAAAAAACGGTATGTGAACCAAGGGAAGCTTGTGGTGTGGAGGAATCAGAAAGCGGACTTGATATGGATGTAGACATGATGCTGGACGGGCTGGAAATGTTTGAGATGGGTGTATAAAAAATACCGCTGAACAGGAAGAATCTTTCGTGTTTCAGCGGTATTATTTTTCTTCTTCTGAAATAAATCGTATAATATCATTTGGTGTACAGTGAAGTATCTGGCAGAGTTTTTCAATAGTCAGAGCTGTAATATTCTGATCTGTTCGTAAGCGTTGCAGGGTACGTTTATCAATACCATGATTTAGAAGGTCATATTGGGAAATATCTTTTTCTTTCATGGTATTCCATAGAGGTGTGTAGTCAATCATATACAAAATTACCTTTCTAGGAATTGAGGAATAGGTTGCCTACATTATAAAATTTGAAATTATGAAATAATATGGTGAACATAGTCACCATAATGCAACGAAGTGAAAAAAGTCGTGATTTTGTAAGACTGCAAAATCATGAGTAAGGCTGCAAAATTCAAGGTAAGGCTGCAAAGAAAAGGAGATGAATTTTAGTGAAAAGGAAAATAAAAATCTCTGAAAAGTACCATTTTATCAATGTTTTGGACGAAAATATATTCCAAGGCTGCAAGGTTGCAAGGCTGCAAAACAGGGGACTGTTTCTAGTTGAGGACATGCGGATGAAGCGGGAAAGGTCTGCGAAAAGGCGAATGGAATCTGCCAAATGCCGACCTATAAATGATAATATAAAGGAAAAGAAATTTGTGTTACGTGCAGTAAGTCATGGCGCATAGGAAGGTGCGACGCACATGATAGATTCTTTAGGATACAGATTGAAGCAGCTACGTCAGGAGAGAAAACTGAAACAGGGACAGGTTGCAGATATAATAGGTGTAAATAAAAGGCAGATCAGTGCCTATGAAAATGATAGCAGACAGCCATCGTATGATATTCTGATCAGATTAGCTGTTTTATATCATGTGAGTACAGATTATCTTTTGGGATTTCAGGTGTCAAATAGAACGTTGGATGTATCAGGGCTTACAAGGGCAGAATACACAATGATAGCTGATCTAGTGGAAAGCATGAGTGAGAAAAATAAGAAATTAGAAGATATGTGAGAAGAGGATGACAAGGTAGGTGCATGATGGAAAATAAAGAGGACTATAAGATATATTCTACTGTAGAGAAGCAGGAAGTGGAATGGTTATGGTATCCGTATATTCCATATGGAAAACTTACCTTATTACAAGGTGATCCGGGTGATGGAAAATCTACTTTTATGATAAATATTGCATCAGCTCTCACCAGAGGAGGGCTTCTTCCAGATGGAAAAAAGCTAGAACAAATCGGAAATGTCATATATCAAGGTGCAGAAGATAATGTGGGGGATACGATAAAACCCCGGCTAGAAGAAGCAGGAGCAGATTGTGACAGGGTTGCATTTATAGATGATGCAGACATGGGATTGACATTTATAGATGACCGTCTGGAAAAAACGATTCGGAGTTTTCAAGCAAAGCTTCTTGTGTTAGATCCACTTCAGGCGTTCATGCCTTCTAATGCGGATATGCAGAATGCAAGCCATGTCCGTTCCATTATGCGTAAACTTGGGAAAGTTGCAGAAAAACATAAATGTGCGGTGGTGATGATCGGACATATGACAAAATCTTCTGGAGGAAAAAGACTGTACCGGGGATTAGGAAGCATAGATATAGCAGCAATCTGCAGAAGTGTTCTTATGATCTCAAGAGATGAAAAGGATCCAGAGATACGTTATATGTATCAGGTAAAATCCAATCTCGCACCAGAGAGCAATGCCGTCGGATTTGTTATGAATCCAGATAAAGGATTTCAATGGATAGGAAAATGTAATATTGATAAAAGAGCAGAAGCAGTTGTATGTTCAAAGAAAGCAACCAAGAAAGAAAAAGCATCCGAGTATCTGAGGATTATGTTATCGGTAGAAGATGTACCAAGTGCAGAGATTATACGGCGAATGGATAGGATTGGCATTAAGGAAAGAACAATAAGAACTGTGCAAAAAGAAATAGGCATAGAAGCATACAGAAAACAGGGAACATGGTATTGGCATATGCCTGAACCAGAGGAAGAAGTTGATGAGGAATGAGTTTTAATTATAGAGTAGCTGGTTATGTAAAATTAGCAAAGCTATGGGAAAAAAATAAGGAAGCAGCTCTTAGCTATCATAAGAGATATTATAAAGAAAAATGCGATAAGATTCCGGGATGGATATTACAAGGCGTATATGTAGATATTACCGGACAAAAGTTAATATATAAAAGACCACAGATGCTCCATCTGCTAAAAGCCTGCCGGAATGGAGAAGTTGATTGCATTGCTGCCCAGACGAAAGCATATTTGGCGGCAAATAGTGAAGAATTTTGCTATCTGCTCAAATTTCTTTCAGAAATGCCAGGGCTTATAGAACTGGTAACTGAAGATGAGAAATATCATATTAATACGATCATGAATCCAGAGCAGCAGAAAGAAGCATTAGAAAAAATGGCAGATGATTATGTGAAACTGGATGAAGCAAAGTATAAAAAATGGAAGGAAAAGATACTGCAGGGAATACAGGAACTGTAAGCAGGAGGTTGAAAGAGAAGTTGGCTGTTGAAGATATTTATGGAGTAGAGGAATCCGAGGAAGTAGATACAGAGAAAATCGAGGATTGTGAAATCATAGATACCGAAGGAAACGTTATTTCTTCTACAGATTCTTCAGATATAGGTGACTGGGAAAAAAGACATAATGAAATTGAAGAACAGAGAGAGAAAATCCGAAACCGTGTTAGAAAAACACGTTCTGGAAATGGTGTGATCCGGGAAGCAAAACCAAAGCCAACCATATCCGATACAGGACATAAACAAGTTGGAGTATATGCCCGTGTAAGTACCAAAAGTACAAATCAGGTTTCTTCTATAGAAAATCAAACAAAATATTATACGAAAAAAGTTGGAGATACACCAAACTGGACTTTGCATGAGATATATAGTGATGAGGGAAAGTCAGGCACATCTACTCAACATCGAACAGAATTTAAAAGAATGATCGAAGATGCGGCTCAGAAGAAAATTGATCTGATTCTCTGTGCCAGTGTATCAAGGTTTGCAAGAAATATGTCTGATTGTATGACATTAGTACGTCAGCTAAAAAGTATGAATCCATCCCATCCAGTAGGAGTATACTTTGAGACAGAAAATATATATACTCTTGATCCGGATTGTAAACAGAATCTCTCTATCCATGCGATGCTTGCTGACTGGGAATCAGCAAATAAAAGCAGGAGAATGATACTTTCTTATGACCAGAGGATATGTACAGGACAATATCCAGTGCTTGATCTGTTAGGATACCGCCACACGAAAGAAGGAGAACTGATCATTCAGCCGGAAGAAGCGAAAACAGTCCGTTTTATTTTTCTTGCATACATAGGTGGCTATGATTGTGATGAAATAGCAGAGATCCTGACAGAACGGGAACGTCCTACACTCAGAGGAAGAACCGACTGGAATGCTTCTATGGTCATGAATGTTATGTCAAACGAACGTCGGTGGGGAGATCTGGAAGCCAGAAAAACCATAGTTATTGATTATGTTGAGCATAAATCAAAGAAAAACGAACATGACAGAGTATCCGCTTATGAAGAAGATCATCATGAACCAATCGTATCAAGGGAAATCGCCCTGGCTGCACAGATGGTAAAGAAAAGTTCCAGAAAAATGACAGAGGGTGTTCCAGATTTTTCGGTGATCCACAAAGGAAATTTAAAAGGTTTTGTTTCTATCTGTCCAGGCTGGGGAGGAATAGATGGCAGTGCTTTACTGGAGATTTGCCAGGAGGTATATGAAGAGGAAGAATTAGAAGAACTGAATCATAAGATCCGAATATGGTCAGGTGAGGAACAGGGAAAAGTTGTTTCCATGGCATTATCCGGGTATCAGGTTCCACACGGAATTTATTTTCTAAATAAGAGCCTTCCTGCATTAACTGTAGGTAGAAGAAGGATAAAATTCAATAAGGCTTGCCATGAAAAACTGAATTATTGCAGATGGGTGGAGATATTGTATCATCCAATTATCCAGACAATTATTATCCGGCAGACAACACCAGATAACCCAAACTGTATTGAATGGGAAAAAGAAGATGGAAAGCTTGTGTCCTTTGTATCGTCCAGTGCATTTTCTACAGCGATTTATGAGAGTTTACATTGGAAAAAAGAATTTAGCTTTAAATTCCGTGGTATTACAAAAGAAAGAGGAATGTCAAAAATACTTGTGTTTTCACTGGATGAACCACAGATTATTGTTGGTAAAAAGTACAAAAATCATCCCGATGTAGAAAAAGAAAGTAATCAGCCTTTTGGATTTGTAAAGTACAAAACAGATACGGAGCAGGAAAATAAGCCAGAAAACAATAATATTGTATGTGCTTATCCGGAAGAATGGATGAAACGAAGGATAGGCATTAATTATTTTATCCGGGAACAGAGGGATAGTATGATTAATGCTATAACAGAAGAAGATATAGAAGAAACAGGAGTTGTAGTAGAAAATCCCGTCATAGGACATATACCGTCCAGACAGGAAATCGTGAATGAATTAGAAGAACTTCTGATGACCATGTAAGGGGTGAGAATATGGGAGAAACCACAGATAACAGACCAAATAATCAGGAAGGACAAAGTTTTACAGCAAGAGAGTTTGAACTGATACAAGAACTTGTACGTTCCCGTATGGAAAAAAACGAGGAACTACAATATGAGAGCTTTGAAGGATATGAGCTGCCACCAAGAACACAGTTTTCCATGTTGAAGAAACCGGCAGTAAGTATTAAATATGGACAGTTGACCTTTAATATGGCAGCAATCCGGTTATTTGAGGGAGTAAAACATGTTCTCACAGTCGTAAATACGGAAAAAAAGAGGCTGGCTGTTGTACCTTGTGCAGAGGAAGAAAGTGCATCTGTAGAATGGGCCAGAGTCAACAAACAGGGCAAATGGGTGAATAAGAATATTACATCCGTAGATTTTGTAGAAAATCTATATCATTTAATGGGCTGGAACCGTGAGTGCAGATATAAAGTACTTGGTCGAGTAGCTGCTTCTGATCGTGGACTGATTATTGTCTTTGAAATGGAAGAAGCAATCATGTTTGCACCAAAGAAAGAAGAATATGTTGATCCAGTTACAGGAGAAACAAAAAAACGTCAGGTTAAATATTATCCGGATGCCTATAAAAACCGTATTGGTCGGTCATATACAGAATATGAACAATACCGTCAGTTAAACCTTTTTGAAGATTTCGGAAACTACAACAAGGAACATGAAAATTCAATAGGAAAGAATACAGAAGGTACAGAAGCACCTATGGGAGCAACTGTGCCTGATTATCGTATAGAAAATCAACCACAAAGCAATGTAAATATAGAAGAAGGAGTCGATGATAATGGAAATAACGAAGAAAATACCAGTACCAACCTTGGCATTACAGGGCAAATGGGATTCCATTAACATCGGGGTTGGTGTAATCGCAGCATTAGGAGATCCCTCTCATATATGCCTGCTCAGAAACATGAAAGAAAAATCACTGGCAGTAGTAGCCTGTGATGGCAAAGATAATATGTCTATCCGTGTACCGGAAGGTTTCTTAGAATTACATAAGAGCTTCAAAATACATAGCAAGCAGTTTGTATACGAAACATTGACTGACTGGGGATTGAATCCGGAAAAGACATACTCTTTTAAGGGGAAGTACCTGGAAGAACAGAAAATGGTTGTTTTTGGCTTGAAGAGTGAAGATTTATAGAAGAATCGTTGTTGAAATATTTCTTGTGTGGTAATATATAATCATAAATATGCTTGACAGATTATATTAAAAGATGAGATGGAGATGTGAAATGACTTTTCAACAGTGGTTTGATAATGAGTGGTATTCTAATTGTTTTACGATTATAACGGTAATAGTATCAGGAATTATTTCATTAGTTATTTCAGCGGCATATTATCATAAAGGAAATAGAAATAATTTGAAAATGAATATTATTCATCCGATAATAAGACTATTTGATGAGGAATATTCTCAGAAAAATTATGAAAATTTATGTGAAATATCCAAAGATTATACTAGTAGATATATGAAGAAAAATGAAATGTCATGCTTAAATAAACTTTTAGATGCATATAAGGAAGTTTGCAGATATAATGATGCATCTGTTAATGCGGATAGTTTATTTTCATATTTTGAGTATAAACTTAAAAAGAATAATATTAACCCTAAACCTGTGCGGGTAGAATATGAAGGAGAGTACGTATATGATGATTATCCACCGGATATATTTTTTCTGTCAGAAGGTTTAAAAAAAATATTAAAAGAAACACCGTTTGAATTAGAAAGTGCAGAATGCGAAGAGAAAATAAGCACACTTTACAACTGGTATTGTAAGGAATATTATGCAGCAGAACCATTGAAATATTTTGATGATTATTCGTTAGATGAAGTATTAAAAAAATCTAATATACGTGTTAAATGGAACGAAAAATTTGATGAAATTCAAAAAGCAAAGAATAAATTTTTGAATATAAGAATTGCAAAATAATATACTTTGTAGATAGTATTTAATGAAGTATAGAAAAATAAGATTTTAGAGGAATATTATATATGGATATTAGCTTTATTCTCATGTATATAGTTTTGCCTATTATTATTTCACGAGGCTTGATAACAGGTAAAAGAACAAAAAATCATTTACGGTTAACAACAGTATATGCATTTAAAGGAGGCTTCTATTTATATTCAGCATGCGGTAGAAGAATCTGATCCAGATGAGTTTTGCTTATCTGAAAAAATTATAAATAATGATAATATGTTGATGACACAAACCCGACATACATATACCATTGAAACGTCAGATGAAGATGAATTTTTGCTTATGTAAGGTGTAAAGTAGGGATAAGTTATTTATGTTTAAAGAGGTGGACAAATGCTGATTAAAGGATATAGTTTGCAAGAAGAAACGGTTTTCGAAATTGGAAAATTTACAATTTTATGGAATTGGTTTGAATGTTCTTGGTGTCATAACAATTGTAATCCAAGGAAAATCAAGCAAATAGCTACAAGAATCCATATTGATGAGGAGAAGCAGGCTCATCTTGCTGAAGTGCTCAACGAGCGTAGAAATTGGTTTGGTCAGCTTGAAGCAGAATACGTCAGAGATTCTTTACATCCTGATAATGCCAGAGCCTCCAAAGAAGAAGACATGGATGTGATGCGTCAGTTTATAACACAATCAGAAGGTGAATTAACTCGTGGCTGTTTGTTAGTATTGCACCGTATTCGCAACAATTTAATGCACGGCATGAAGCTATTGGAGGGATTAGATGGACAAATTGAGCTATTCCGAGCGGCAACTGCGGTGTTAGAAAGTATTGCTGGATAATATGAGTTAATACTGTTTCAAGGAAAATGTTTTCCGATGATTTGGTAATGAAAATAGGAAATCAGTTTAGAGTACTAGAAAGAACAAAATATGGTATTTTAATCGAAGAAATATGTGATAATAATACATATTTTGTTGTAATTAACTTATTGAGAGAGGTTTCAGGCTTTCAGTAAGTAATAGATTAAATAAGAATGTTGGTAGATAAGGGCCTTTGAGAAATCAAAGGTTCTTTTTTTGTACGGAAAAGTTGTTTCTGAGTTGACATAAGGAGGCGATATGTCCTTAGTCGGTACCCGCCCGCCAACAGTAGACGAATGGGATAAATACGAACTTCATCACCGCGCCCGCCTTGCAACCAAGCCGGGACTTACCGGAATGTGGCAGGTAAGCGGACGAAGCAACATCACAGACTTCGAAGAAGTCGTAAAACTTGATAAACAGTACATAAGCGAATCCCAAGCTTCTCGTAACCTACCACCGTATTTATCATATGAATATTCAGGATAACCGTAAGAATCTTGCAGCGGAAATGGCATGGAGGGATGAAGCTATTCTTGACGAGATACGAGAGGCTGGCTATGAAGGTTATGTGGTTAATGGCAAAGATTTGGATGTATTCTGATTTGCGCAGGTAAAGGAGACGCTCTCAGTAAATAAAATAACCTATATTTGTGACTTTAGTCGCGGCGGTTTGAATACTCGCTTACACACGCTCGTATCCAAACCTTGCTCCGAGGCCAC
>OGOX01001798.1_pt1 | contig 13143 bp, 11 predicted proteins | sample 1552761 | NCBI WGS metagenome assembly OGOX01 (sample SAMEA2580212, study PRJEB22360) | human gut metagenome | biome: human gut; feature: human-associated habitat; material: faeces | place: Denmark | collected 2008/2010
AAAATTTATGTATTGTCAATAATATCTCTTGACAATTATGCTCGACTGAATGTAAAATAAATAATGTATGTATATACTAAGACTGTATTAATATCGGATGTGCTGACCGATATATTTTTATACATAAATAAATATAAATTTGGAGGAAAACTATTTAATGGCAGAAACAAATGAAAAAGATAATATTAGGAAAGAAGTAACAGCTCCCGCGCGCAAACCCGCACAAGGTGGGTACAGAAAGCCTGCACAGAAAAGAACAAATGGTGAGAGCCCATCATCAAAAACTACCGATAAGAAAAAATCGGCAACACGGGCAAATACCGCGGCAAAAAGAACAACATCCGTGACTAAGCAGAGGACATCAGGTAACACCCACAGATACGGAAGACAGGCGGTGAAGCCTCTTAAAATTATACCGCTCGGCGGACTCGGCGAGATAGGAAAAAACATCACTCTTTATGAATATGACGGTGATATGTTTCTTGTCGATTGCGGTATGTCATTCCCCGATGAGGAAACCCCCGGAATTGACATTGTAATCCCCGATTTTACCTATATACTTGAAAACAAGGAAAAAATTAAGGGCCTTGTGGTCACTCACGGACACGAGGATCATATAGGAGCGATTCCTTACCTTTTAAGGAATTTTAATCTTCCGATTTACGCCACAAACCTTACGATAGGACTTATTCAGGGAAAGCTTAAGGAGCATAAGCTCCTTGCCGACGCAAAGCTTAATGTTGCAAAGCCCGGCGACATAATAAAACTCGGAAAATTTACAATTGAGTTTATCCACGTCAACCATTCAATCCCCGACGCGGTGGGATTTGCTGTTACCTGTCCTGCGGGAACGGTAATTCAGACGGGCGACTTTAAGATTGACACCACCCCGATTGATGATTACGTTATCGATATTGGACGCTTTGCGGAGCTTGGAAAAAAGGGAGTTTTGGCGCTTATGTCGGATTCCACAAACGCCGAAAGACCGGGCTTTACACAGAGCGAACGTATCGTAGGCGAGTCTTTCTCAAACCTTTTTAAAAAGGCGGAGGATCACCGTATAATCGTAGCAACCTTCTCATCCAATATACACCGTATTCAGCAGATTATCGACGAGGCGGCACGCTGCGGTCGCAAGGTAGCGGTTTCGGGCAGAAGCATGATAAATGTTGTGACGGTCGCTTCGGAGCTTGGATATTTAAAGCTTCCGAAGGACGTGCTTATCGATATTGAAATGATTAGGAATTATGCGCCCAATGAGCTTGTTATTATAACAACCGGCAGTCAGGGCGAGCCGCTTTCTGCGCTTCACCGTATCGCCTTTTCGGATCACAGGCAGGTTGAAATAATACCCGGCGATATGTTTATCATTTCGGCAACCCCTATTCCCGGTAATGAAAAGCTTGTAGGCAAGGTTATTAACGAGCTTATGAAGCGCGGCGCAAACGTGGTTTACGAGCGTATGTACGACGTTCACGTTTCCGGTCATGCCTGTCAGGAAGAGCTTAAGCTTATGATGAGCATTGTTAAGCCTAAATACTTTATCCCGCTTCACGGCGAGCAGAAGCATTTGATGAAACACGCGGGACTCGCCCGTCAGTTGGGAATACCCGAGGAAAATATCCTGATAGCGGGAAACGGAAGCGTTATTGAGGTCTCCGAAAAACAGCTTAAATCCACCGAAACCGTACAGGCGGGCAGGGTGCTCGTAGACGGGCTCGGCGTAGGCGACGTAGGCAGCATAGTTCTGCGCGACAGAAAGCATTTGGCGGACGACGGTATTATTATTGTTGCGGTGTCAATTGACGGAGTGACGCGCGAGGTTGTATCGGGTCCTGACGTTGTATCGCGCGGATTTGTATACGTTAAGGAGTCAGAAAAGCTTATTCATGATATAAACGAGCTGGTATGCGATATACTGGAGCGTTGTTATATTGAGGGAATAAGAGACTGGAGCACAATAAAAACCAGAATCAAGGAACGTGTTTCGCGTTTTGTCAGCACAAAAACGAGAAGAGCTCCTATGATTCTTCCGATTATAATGCAGGTCTGATTGACGGCACGGGTTTTATTTTGCCGCTTGTTGTTCGCCCGTGCCATACATAAATAAAGCGGCGGAAGGGTGAAAAATATGAAGGTAGTATTATTACAGGATGTAAAAGGAAAGGGTAAAAAGGGAGAGCTTTGCAACGTTTCGGACGGATACGCGAGAAACTTTCTTTTTCCTAAAAAGTTAGCCGTAGAGGCGGATAACGCTGCATTAAACGAATTGAAAAACCGTGAGGAGTCTGCGGCTCACCACAAGAAAGAGGAGCTAGCCGCCGCAAAGGAAACCGCAGGAAGACTTGACGGAAAAACTGTAAACATTAACGCGAAGGCAGGAGCAGGCGGCAAGCTTTTCGGCTCTGTCACATCTAAAGAAATCGCCGCGGAGATTAAAAACAGTCTCGGCATTGAGATTGACCGAAAAAAAATGAATGTAGCCGATATTAAGAATTTCGGCGAATACACCGCCGAAATAAAGCTTCATCAGGGCGTAACGGCAAAGATTACGGTTAAGGTATCGGAGTAGGAAATGGCTGAAGAAAAGCTTATTTACGACCTTGAGGGAGGCAGACTTCCTTATTCTGTCGAGGCGGAGCAGGCGGTTTTAGGCTCGGTTATAATAGATCCTAAGTGTCTTAACGAAATCGCCGTACAAATGAAAACGGAGTACTTTTATATTCCTCAGCACAGGGAGATTTATTCTGCTATGTCGGCTATGTACGAGCTTAGCCAGACTATTGATTTTGTATCTCTGCTTGAAAAATTAAAGAGCGACGGCGTTTACGATGAGGCGGGAGGCAAGGCGTATTTAACACAGCTTGTCCAAACCGTGCCGTCGGCGGCTAACGTGCTTACATATGTAGCGATAATACGCGAGCGGTATTACGCCCGTGCGCTTATGACCGCCGCACAGGACATTATTAAGGATATAAACGAAAATGAAATGGATTCGGGCAGACTCCTTGATAACGCCGAACAGCGAATTTTTGAGATTCGCCAGGGGCGGGAGATTAGCGGTCTTACCCATATTAAAAGCGTAATCGAGAACGAGACCTACGACCGCCTTTCCAAAATGGCAGACCCCGAGACCCGTGCGGATTATATAGGAATACCGTGCGGAATAGGCGACCTTGATAAAATGATAACAGGACTTAATAAATCCGATTTAATCATTTTAGGCGCCCGCCCCGGTATGGGTAAAACCTCCTTTGCGCTTAATATTGTCCGAAATGTGGCGGTGAACACGGGCAAAACCGTCTGCTTTTTCTCGCTTGAAATGACCCGTGATCAGTTAGCACAGCGAATGTTATCAAGCGAGGCGGGCATCAAGAGTGAAAAGCTGAGAACCGGAGAGCTTGACGACGACGAGTGGACAAGGCTTGCGCAAGCGGGCGACAGTCTTTCAAAGGCTAACATCTATTTTGACGAAACCTCGTCTATAACCGTACCCGAAATGAAGGCAAAGCTTCGTAGAATGAAGCAGGTAGACCTTGTAGTGATTGACTATCTCGGTCTTATGAAATCGGCGCGGCCGACCGAAAACCGCGTGCAGGAGGTTTCGGAAATCACCCGAAACCTTAAAATTATGGCAAAGGACTTAAAGGTCCCCGTAATCGCCTGCGCCCAGCTTTCGAGAGGTACAGAGACAAAGGGAAAATCCCATAGACCCGCACTTTCCGACCTCAGAGAGTCGGGCTCTATCGAGCAGGACGCCGATATTGTGCTTTTCCTTTACCGTGAATCGTATTACGACAACGAAAAGGCAGACGACGAGGACAGAAGCGATGAAACCCGCGCCGAGTGCATCGTCGCCAAAAACCGTCACGGCGAAATCGGTACGGTTGACCTGCATTGGGACGGTCAGTTTACAAGATTTACTTCTGTGGACGTGTTCAGATAATGGAAAAATCGGTTTTAAAGGCAATAGAGCGATTTTCTCTGCTCGAAAATACAAGAGAGGTAACCGTTGCCCTTTCGGGCGGCGCAGACTCAATGTCGATTTTATATGCGCTGTTTAATCTTAAAGATAAGCTCGGTATTACTCTTTTTGCGGCTCATCTTAACCATATGATCAGGGGTGACGAGGCGTTTCGCGACGAGGAATTTGTAAAAAAACAGTGCGAAAAATTAGAAGTGCCGCTTTTTTGCGAGAGGACTGATGTTCCTGCCTTTGCACGGGAATATAAAATGAGCACCGAGCTTGCTGCAAGAGAGGTAAGGTATGATTTTTTGTCACGGGTAAGCCGCGGGGCGGTCGCAACCGCGCATACCGCGAGCGATAACCTTGAAACTCTGCTTTTCAATCTTACGCGCGGCTCTGCGCTTAAAGGGCTTTGCGGAATACCGCCTAAACGCGGAATTTTCATAAGACCGCTTATTTTATGCACCAGAGCAGAGATTGAGGAATACTGTCGAAAAAACGGCATTGAATATGTAACCGACTCCACAAATTTGTCCGATGAATATACCAGAAATAAAATAAGGCATAATGTAATTCCAATTTTAAAACAGATTAATCCTTCAGCCGAAAAAGCGGCTGTCAGAACTGCGGCGGAATTATCAGAGGACAATTTATTTTTAGAGAAATGTGCCGATAAATATCTGTCCGATAATATAATCGGGGGAGGACTTGATGTTTCCGAACTTCCCGAAGCTCCGATTGCGAAAAGGGCGATAAAGAGATTTGCGGAAATGACTGACCGCGATTTATCCCTTGACAATATGCACATTCTTGAAATTTGCAAAATATGCAATGAGGGCGGCAGAACGGGACTTCCTCTTGCCTATTCGGCAGAGGTTAAGGACAACAAGCTATTTATAACAAATAACAGTGAGAAAAACTGTACAAATTTCAAATTTGATGTTCAGATTGAGCGGCGAATTAACGATTTATTTACAAACGGCGAAAATATTAATAATTTGTTATTAAAAAATTCGCTTGACTGTGATAAAATTATAGGAAAATCAGTATCAAGGACAAGACTGCCCGGCGACAGTATAAGGCTTGCGGGACGAGGCTGCACAAAATCGCTTAAAAAGCTTATGAACGAGCTTTCCATAGCCCCTGAGCTTCGCGACAGTCTTCCTGTAATTGCGGACGAGGCGGGCGTTATCTGGATTTACGGAATCGGGGTCGCACAGAGATGCGCGGTCACAAAAAATTCCGCCGAAGTAATGATAATTAAGGCTTTTAAGCATAAAATATAACGATTAGGGGTTGAATAAAATTGTCGCTTGACAAAGATGTTGAAAAAGTCCTCGTTACCGAGGAGGAAATTAAAGAGATATGCAGGCGCTTAGGTGAGGAAATCTCGCGTGACTATGAGGGAAAAAAGCTTTTGCTTGTTAGCGTGCTTAAGGGCGCGGTAGTCTTTATGGCGGACTTAATGCGAAGTATAACCTGCAACTGTGAAATTGATTTTATGTCGGTATCATCATACAGCGGCGCTAAAACTACCGGCGTTGTAAAGTTTAAAAAGGACCTGGATATAAACCCTGACGGCTGCGATATACTATTAGTTGAGGATATTCTTGATTCGGGAATAACCCTTGCCTACCTCAAAAACGTCCTGCTTGACAGGAACGCCGCCAGCATTAAGGTGTGCGCTTTTCTCGACAAGCCCGCTAACCGACAGGCTGATATTAAAGCCGATTATGTCGGAAAGGTAATACCCGATGAGTTTGTTATAGGCTACGGTCTTGATTATAACGAAAAATACAGAAATTTGCCTTATGTCGGCGTTTTATCGCCCAAGGTTTACGCTGACAAATAGGAAAGGAGCAGACCCCCTTGAACAAGAATTTAAAAAATGTGCTTTTGTTTATAGGAATACCTATTGTGTTCATTATGGCTATACTTTCGGTTTCCTATCTCTCAAAAAACACGGTTGAAACAAAGTATTACGAAATTGTCGATATGGTAAAGGATAATGAGATTTCCGAATTTCAGCTTAACCTTTACAGCGGCGAGCTTGTTTACACAAAACGCGACGACGGTAAAAAATACCGCTACACCGTAGCCGATCCCTCGATTTTCTACAATGACGTTAACGAAGCTGTTATGAAAATCAATGAGGAAAATAACGGTACTGATAAAATTATTAAGTACGATTACAAGTCGGGCGGTCAGGCGGCGTGGCTGATGAACCTTCTGCCGACGCTCCTTATGATCGGTATTATGGTGCTTTTCTGGGTATTCATAATGAAGCGTATGAACGCTTCAATGGGTGCGGACAAGACCATGGGCTTTGGGAAAGCCAAGGTCAGAAAGGATGACGGTAAAAAGAAAACTACCTTTGCCGATGTTGCGGGCGCAGACGAGGAAAAGGAGGAAATGGCGGAGATTGTCGATTTCCTCAAAGACCCCAAAAAGTATAATGAATTGGGCGCAAAAATTCCCAAGGGAGTTTTGCTTGTGGGTCCTCCCGGAACGGGTAAAACCCTTCTTGCTCGCGCTGTTGCGGGTGAGGCGGGTGTACCGTTTTTCTCGATTTCGGGCTCGGATTTTGTCGAAATGTTTGTCGGCGTAGGCGCGTCGCGTGTACGCGATTTATTCGGCGAGGCTAAAAAGGCTGCCCCCGCAATCATTTTTATCGATGAAATTGACGCGGTAGGCCGTCAGCGCGGAGCGGGCTTAGGCGGCGGTCACGATGAGCGCGAGCAAACCTTAAACCAAATGCTTGTAGAAATGGACGGCTTTGGCACAAACGAGGGCGTTATCGTAATGGCGGCGACAAACCGCCCCGATATTCTCGATAAGGCGCTTTTAAGACCGGGTCGATTCGACCGCCAGATCACCGTAAACTACCCCGATGTAAAGGGCAGAGAGGAAATTTTAAAGGTACACTCAAGAGGAAAGCCGTTAGGCCCCGATGTAAACCTTGCCACCATAGCAAAATCCACCTCGGGCTTTACGGGTGCGGATCTTGCAAACCTCTTAAATGAATCGGCACTCCTTGCAGTGAGGCATAAAAAGAAGGCGATTACCCAAGAGGAAATCGAGGAGGCTACTATTAAGGTTGTAATGGGAGCAGAGAAGAAGTCCCATATCGTTTCGGATAAGGACAAGATGGTGACCGCTTATCACGAGGCGGGTCACGCGGTCGTTTCCTACTTCCTGCCGACCCAAGACCCCGTTCACCAGATTTCGATTATTCAGCGCGGTATGGCGGCGGGCTACACTATGTATCTGCCTGTTGACGAAAAGGGTCACACCTCTAAAAATCAGATGTTAGAGCAGATTTGCTCGCTTTTAGGCGGAAGAGCGGCAGAACAGCTTACTCAAAACGATGTCTGCACAGGCGCGTCCAACGATATTGAAAGAGCCACCGACTTGGCCCGCAAGATGGTTACAAAGTTCGGTATGAGCGATAAATTAGGCCTTGTAACCTATGGTCACGACGATAATGAGGTCTTCTTAGGGCGTGATTTCTCGTCTACACCTAACTATTCAGAGAAGACCGCCGCTGTAATCGACGAGGAAATCGAGTCGGTTGTTATGACCCAGTACAAGAAGGCACTTGAGCTTTTGAACAACGCTATGCCTAAGCTTCACGAGGTTGCAAAGGTACTGTTTGACAAGGAAAAAATTTCGGGCGACGACTTCCGTGCAATTATGGAAGCATAGCTTTTAAACAAGGGTTTGAGGATTCGGTATGTATAAATACGATTTGCACGTTCATACAAGTGTCAGTAGCTGCTGCGGGCAAAGCACACCTGAGGAGCAGGTCAAGGCTTACGCCGAAAAGGGATATAACGGAATTGTTATTACCGACCATTTTATCTGCGGCTGCAACGGCACTCCCGTCCCGAAAAAGCTTCCTTGGCGTGAAAGGGTAGATATGTATTACACTGCTTATGAGCGTGCCGCAAAGGCGGCGGAAGAGTACGAAGGCTTTAGGGCTTTTTTCGGAGCGGAGTATTCCTACGCGGGCGGTCACGATATACTTTTTTACGGTCTTCACAGAGAATTTCTTTACGAACACCCCGAGCTTGAGGGTATGCCTGTAGAGGAAATCTGTAAGCTTTTGCAGAGCGCGGGGTGTTTGGTTATACAGGCTCATCCGTTCAGGAACCGCGAATATAACGACCGTTCCGTAAAACCCGAGTTATATTGCGCCGACGGCGCGGAGATTTTCAACTCTTGTAATTATGAGGAAGAAAATCAAAGGGCGTATGACTATGCCGTAAAATACAAGAAAATTATGACCTCGGGCGGCGATATTCACAACGCTAATGACGGACGTATCGGGCTGTCGGGAATATTTACCGAAAAGCCGATAGAAAGCATTGATGACCTTGTCTATACCCTTAAAAGCGGTAATTATTCGCTCTGTGTTAAAGGCGAAAAACGCGATTTGATTTAATAGGTTAAAAAAAATGAGCTCTGCGATCTGCAGGGCTCGTCTTTTATATCAGATATATTTGATTTTTGATGTATGCACCGTGATGAATTTAATTAAAGGAAATTTATCTTCCAACATTTGCTTTAACGGCTCGGTCACAACGTCTTCGGTATTAAAGTGACCCGCGTCGAAAAGGGAAATGCCTAAACGCTCGGCGTCAAGAAATTGGTTATGCTTAACATCGGCAGTGATAAGGGCGTCGCAGTTATGCTTTTTAACCTCGGTTATATATGAACCGCCGCTTCCGGAGCATAGCAAAACCCGTTTGATTTGCTTTTCCGATCCGACATATTTTACTGCACCGCCGAGCTTTTCTTTAATATAAACCGCTAAATCATCGGGATAAAGGGGAGAGGAAAGCTCGCCGACATTGAGCAGATACCCGTCTTCAGCCGCAACCTTAGCCACATTGTTAAGCGTTAGGGCAACGGATAGGCAATCGTTCACTCCGCCTATACCTACGTCAAGGTTGGTGTGCATTGAAATTACCGAAATGCCGTTTTTTATAACCTCATAAACCGCGCTTCCTGCTAAAACCCGCTTTAACGGGTCGAATATAACGGGGTGGTGTGTGATTATAAGTTGACAGCAGTTTTTAAGGGCGGTACTAACCGCGCTCGGGGTGCAGTCAAGCGCGACAACCGCTTTTTTAACTTCGGCGCAGGGGTCGCCTACAAGTAAACCTACATTATCAAAATCGCAGGCGGTGTCGGTCGGGAATTTTTCGTTTAAAAAATCAAAAATATTTTGAACCGTCATACTTTACGCCTTTTTCGCAAAGGAATCCTTAAGGGCAACCGTGCGGTTGAAGACGGTTTTTTCCTCGTTACTGTCGGGGTCTACGCAGAAATAGCCCTGTCTCATAAACTGGAAGGTATCACCCGCCTTGACGCTTTTAAGGGAATTGTCAAGCTTACAGCCCTGAAGCACGGTCAGCGAATCAGGATTAAGGTTATCCGCAAAGGAGGAAACACCCTCTTCATCGCTGGGGTTCGGAACATTGAAAAGGCGGTCATAAAGCCTTATTTCGCAGTCAAAGGAATTATCCGCGCTTACCCAATGAAGCGTGCCCTTGACCTTTCTGCCGTCGGGGGTTTCTCCGCCGAAGCTTTCGGGGTCGTAGGTGCAGTGAACCGCGGTTATATTGCCGTTTTGATCGGTTTCGTGGGAAGCGTACTTAATGTAATACGCACCCTTTAGTCGCACTTCCTTTGTCGGGCAGAGACGGAAGTATTTTCCCGGAGGGTCTAACATAAAATCGTCCTGCTCAATAAATATTTCCTTGGAAAAGGTAACCGAACGCTTGCCGAGCTCGGGCTTTGCGGGGTTAATATCAACGGGGATTTCCTCGGTTTTGCCCTCGGGGTAATTGTCGATTATAACCTTAAGGGGGCGTAGAACCGCCATAGCGCGCTCGGCGTTTTCGTTAAGATAATCACGCACGCAGGATTCAAGCAGGGCATAATCAATTACGCTGTACGCCTTTGAAACTCCGATTTTTTCCACAAAATCACAGATCGCCTTTGCGGGGTAGCCGCGCCGTCTCATACCGCAGATTGTCGCCATTCTCGGGTCGTCCCAGCCTGAAACCAAACCGTCGTTTACAAGCTTTAGGCACTTACGTTTGCTTGTAAGGGTGTAGTTTACGTTCATACGCGCAAACTCAATTTGTCTTGGCGGATTAGGAATTTCGAGCGCCTCTAAAAACCAGTTATAGAGCGGGCGGTGATTTTCAAATTCGAGGGAGCAAAGGGAGTGGGTGACACCCTCTTTAGCGTCACTTAACGGGTGGGCGAAATCGTACATAGGATAAACGCACCACTTATCGCCCGTGCGGTGGTGGGTTGCCTTCATAATGCGGTAGATAATCGGGTCGCGCATATTAAGGTTTGAAGAAGACATATCGATTTTAGCCCTTAATACCATAGCGCCGTTATCAAACTCGCCCTCGGTCATACGGCGGAAAAGCTCCTTTGTCTCTTCTATAGGACGGTTTCTGTAGGGGCTCTCCTTGCCGGGCTCGGTAAGTGTGCCCCGCATTTCGCGAATTTCGTCCGCGCTGCTTTCGTCGACATAGGCAAGACCCTTGTCGATAAGCTTTAAGGCGCACTCGTAAAGAAAATCAAAATAATCCGAGGCAAAATACACATTGTCCCAGTTAAAGCCTAACCATTTAATATCCTCTTCAATCGCTTCTATATACTCAACGTCCTCTTTTACGGGGTTTGTATCGTCAAAGCGGAGATTGCACTTGCCGCCGTATTTTTCGGCGGTGGCGAAATCTATAGTAATCGCCTTTGCGTGACCGATGTGCAAATATCCGTTAGGCTCGGGCGGGAAACGGGTTTGAACCTTTGTATAAATCCCTTCCTTTAAATCCTCGTCAATAAAATCGTGTATAAAATTTGAGGGAGAAGTATTTTCCTCAATTTTAATTATGTCTGACATAAAGTTTACTCCTCATAATGAATTAATCGCCGCGTCAATGCGGGAGATACAGGTCTCATACCCCAAAACCCGCATAATACTGCAAAGGTCGGGGGTGTTGCGTCTGCCTGTCACCGCAATGCGCAGTACCGTGCTTAAATCGCCCGCGTGACCCTTAAAGCTTTGTGGGTCGGCTTTGTACTGCTTTGTCTCAGACGCAAAGCCTATTTCGGGCGCGATTTGCTTAATTTTGTCAAACCATTGCTGTCGGTCGTCCGAAGAGATATAAACCGATTTATACTTTTTAAGGAACTCCGCCGCGTCCGTAGGGGCAATATTTTCGGGCAGGGTAAAATCGGGGGTGTAAAGCTTATCAAAGAAATATGAGAAATATTCCTTTGCTTCGCTCCATTTTGCAATATCCTTGCGAGGCTTAGGCACGTCGCGATCGATTGAGAGCATAGACCTTGTGTAATCGGAATTTTCGGTCAGAATTTCGTAAAACTCAGGGTCAAATTCCTTAGCCCAATCGGTAAGCTTATTATAAACAGTACCGCTGTCAAACTTTGAAATGACCGTCTTTGACACGTCGTTCAGCTTGTCCGAATCGAACAGTGCGCCCGAAACGCTCATTTTCTTTAAATTAAACTTGAAATCCTTATAGGACTTTTCGGGATTAGCCCTGCGCCAGTCCTCAAAGTCGGATGCGGCAATTGTCATAAGGTATTCTATAACGCTTTCGCTGTCATACCCCTGCTCGGCAAAGAAATGCACCGCCGCCTCGGGATCCTTACGCTTGGAAATCTTGCGCTTTGCGCCGTTATCAAGCTTCATAATAGGGGAGATATGCCCGTATTTCGGCGGCTTAAAGCCCAACAGCTTAAATAGCTGTATGTGCTTAGGAACGGAAGAAATCCACTCGTCGCCGCGAAGCACATGGGTGGTGTGCATCAGGTGATCGTCCACCGCGTGGGCAAAGTGATATGTCGGTATTCCGTCCGACTTTAAAATAACAAAATCCTCGTCATTTTCGGGCATCTCAATTTTTCCCTTAACGCAGTCGTCAAATACAATCCTGTTTTCCTCGCTGCCCGGGGACTTAAGACGGACTACATAAGGCTTGCCCTCGGCAATCAAAGCTTTCGCTTCATCATAGGTAATGTCGCGGTGCTTTGCCCATTTGCCGTGATAGCCTGTGCGTTCCTTCTGCTCCTCTTGAATTTTGCGCACCTCGTCTAACTCCTCTGCGGTGCAAAAGCAGGGGTAGGCAAGACCTTGTTTGATAAGGGACTTGGCATAGGTCTGATATATTTCGGCGCGCTCGCTCTGCTTGTACGGTCCGTAGTCGCCCAACTGCTTATCGGCAGATACAAAGCCCTCGTCAATCTTTATACCGAAACGGTCAAGACCCGATATTATATCCCGGGTTCCGCCCTCAATTTCGCGCTTTTTGTCTGTATCCTCAATTCTTGTGTAGAATACCCCGCCTGTCGAGGTCGCGGTAATTCGGTTCACAAGGGCGGCAAAAAGGGTGCCTAAGTGCAGATACCCGGTAGGACTCGGGGCAATTCTTGTAACCCTCGCTCCCTCGGGGAGGGTACGGGGCTTATATATTTCCTCGTAATAATCGGGAGTTTTATCAATATCGGGGAGTAACAGCTCCGCCATTTTTTCATTGTTGTTCATTGTTCTCTCCAAAAGAAATCAGTTCTTCTCCAAAAGCTTGTTAAGCTCGTGCATAAAGGTATTAATATCCTTAAACTGGCGGTAAACAGAGGCAAAGCGGACATACGCCACCTCGTCTATCTTTTTAAGCTTTTCCATAACAAGCTCACCGATTTTTTCACTGCTTACCTCACGGTCAAGAGAGTTTTGCAGTACTGTCTCAATTTCATCAATCATATTGTCAAGCGTGTCGATAGAAACAGGACGCTTTTCACAGGCGCGGAGAAGTCCGGTCATAAGCTTATCCCTGTTAAAGGTCTCGCGCGATTTATCCTTTTTAATAACGATAATCGGCAGACTTTCTATAATTTCGTAGGTGGTAAAGCGTTTAGAGCACTTAAGGCACTCACGGCGGCGGCGTATTCGCTGGCCCTCATCTGTAGGTCTCGAATCAATTACCTTGCTTTCTTCAAATCCGCAAAAAGGACATTTCATAACTGCTGCTCCTTTAAAAAGTAATAACATATATTTCAAAAAGTACTTGTATTATACTATATATGGTGGTAAAATACAAGCATAAAATACGGCAAAAAACCGTCAA
>OGOX01001800.1_pt1 | contig 13134 bp, 11 predicted proteins | sample 1552761 | NCBI WGS metagenome assembly OGOX01 (sample SAMEA2580212, study PRJEB22360) | human gut metagenome | biome: human gut; feature: human-associated habitat; material: faeces | place: Denmark | collected 2008/2010
AAAAAACGCCGAGCTGTCTACCTCGATGGGCGCAGTATCCTCAGAGCCTTCCTTGCGGCTGATGTGCCGCAGAGAACGGTAATCTTCGTGGGAACGATCGTTTTCATCCATCATTCAAAACCACTCCTTTTTGTCAGGAAACAGGTACAATGGTCAGCACTGCACGGGCCGGAAGGCAGGTGGCGGTCTGATCTTCGTTGGAAAGCCAGCCAAAGCCTTCACAGATGTGATCCGGGCAGGGGGAGTCCACAAAGCGGGCAGCACCGTCCTTGATCTCGATGTGCACCGTGTAGTACCCGGTGTCTACGTCATAGGTATCGTTCTTGTCCAGCGGAAGGTTCATGGTGGTGTTGTTGTCACCGTAGATCAGTTCGGCCCGCAGCTTGGAACCGCTGCTGTGTGCACTGCGCACCAGCAGCAGAACGGCGGCAATGGCCAGAACGACGGCGGCAAACAGAAGATTGGTCAGCAGTTTTTTGTGTTTCATGTGTCAGTCCTTGATCGAAAGCTGTTCCAGTTCGGCGAGCCAGAGGGCGGCACAGGCATCGCTGGGCATGCGCCAGTCGCCGCGGGGCGAAAGGGTCACGCTGCCCACCTTGGGACCGTCCGGCAGGCAGCTGCGCTTGAACTGCTGGGCGAAGAACCGCCAGTAGAAGTTGCGCAGCCACTTGTACAGCACGTTGTCGGGGTATTCGGGGCGGCCTGCAAAGGCGGCCTTTGCCAGCCGGAAGATCTTGGCCGGGCCAAAGCCGAAGCGCAGCACCTGATAGAGGTAAAAGTCGTGCAGCTCATAGGGACCCACCAGATCCTCGGTCTTTTGCGCGATCTCGCCGTCCTTGGCGGGCAGCAGCTCCGGGGAGACCGGAGTGTCCAGAATGTCCAGCAGCACGGTGCGCAGGGCGTCGGTGGCGGCAATGTCGGTCTCGGCAGTCCAGTAGTTGTCATCCATATTGTTGGATATGACTGTAAGATACAGATTTCTCAATCCTCCAGCCACGTCTATGTCAACACCGAGCCGTTTGTCCGGACTGTTGTATTCAAGCATGCTGTAGCTGTTGCCGTTGTCGAAGCCCACGGCAGTGGTAGTAGGCGACTGGGTGGAGAACAGAGCGTCGTCGACCGTCAGCCGGTAAGGCGTAGATGCCGTGTGTTCATCGTACACGCATGTCAGGATGTTGCCGTCGGCATTGAAGCGGAATTGATGGTGTGTCGCGGCATCGGCGGCGAAAGCATCGAATGGCTGCAGAGCCACTTTGCGCCCCGAAGCGTCGGAGATGGCAAGCTCGCAGCGCATGTTGCCGGGACGCAGACAGGCTGTCCGCTTTTCGCTGGTCGTGAAGTCCACATATTCTCCGGATGCAGTCTTTGCGCGCATCATGATGTTGTCCGCCAAATTTTTAGCCGCATCGGTAAACGAAACCGACACAAGAGTCTGAGCCACACCGCATTTTATGTCGACCATGGTTTCTTCATCCTCTTTCACGCAGTTTGGTTGCTCGGCAAAAAATGTCGGGGCAATGAATCCTTCTTGGTCCTTGTCGCCGTAGCTGGCGGAAAAGATATATTCACCCACAGGCAATTTCTGCGATCCGCTCTCGAATTTGGCAAGAGAAGCCCACGACTTCACCGTCGCCGTGCGGCAATTTATGGCAGAGAGAGCCAAAGCGTCGGCAGAAGGGGCGTCGACGTCGATGCCAGCCGCTCCCGCCACAGGAGTGACGGAGGGGTCGACCGACAGCAGAAACCGCACGTCGCCGTATCCGGTCACCAATGGGTTTGGGTCGTTGCTGCATGCCGCAAGCAGCAGGCATATTGTCGCTTGTAAAAAAACTTTCTTAATCATAGACGCAAATTTAATGTTTTCTTTCTATTGTCGAAAGCGAATGTGGGGTTACGGAACAATTTATGGAGCGTTTAGACTAAAATTTGCATATTCCGCCGATGCGTTGTAACTTCGTGGGCAAATCAACGAACAAACAAACATATCCTATTCGAATGAAAAAACAAATTTTGACGGTTTTGTGCGCGGCGGTGTTGACACTGCCGATGACGCATGCCGAGAATCCGAAACAAGAATTCCGTGGAGCATGGATCCACACAGTGCATCAGAGCCAATATGCCAAAATGACAACAGATGAGACAAAGGCATACCTCTGCGACCAACTCGACAAACTTAAAGCCGCAGGCTGCAACGCTGTGCTTTTCCAGGTGCGTCCGAGCGCCGACGCCTTCTATCCGTCGGAACTGGAGCCGTGGAGCCGTTTCCTGACTGGCACTGCCGGCAAGGCCCCGTCGCCTTATTGGGACCCGCTGCAGTTTATGATTGAGGAATCTCATGCGCGCGGCATGGAGCTTCACGCATGGCTTAACCCGTATCGTGTGACGACATCGAAAAATGAGAAACTTCCGAAAAATCATATCTATTACAAGCATCCCGAGCGTTTCGTCGCTTACGACGGCAAACTTTATTTCGATCCAGGCTTGCCTGAAAACCGCAGTTTTATTGAGAGTGTGGTCAAAGACTTGATTACGCGCTACGACTTTGACGCCATCCATATGGATGACTATTTCTATCCTTATCCTGTGGATGGATTGGATTTCCCCGACAGCAAGTCGTATAAGAAATATGGAGAGGGGATGGACCGCGGCGACTGGCGCCGTCATAATGTCGACTTGCTCATCGAGGGATTGCACGAGGTGATTGAGGCGCAGAAGCCGTGGGTGCGTTTGGGCATAAGTCCGTTCGGAATCTGGCGCAACAAGTCGAGCGACCCGCGTGGCAGCGATACAAACGGATTTCAGAACTACGACGGCCTCTATGCCGACGTGTTGCTTTGGACGAAAAAAGGATGGGTGGACTATATGCTTCCCCAGCTTTACTGGACGCTTGAGAAGAAGGTGGCCTCATCGGAGAAACTGGCGTATTGGTGGAACGACAACGCCAACGGTCGCCATATGTATATCGGACAAAATGTGAAGACTACGATGGACACTCCAGATCTTGCCCCGTCGACCGACCCTACGCAGCTCGACCATAAAATCCGCCTGTCGCGTGAGCTGCCCAATATTCAGGGTAACTGCTGGTGGCCAGGGTATATGATTACAGCCAACTATAAGGGCGTGGCCGACTCGCTTGCCATGAATCAGCAGCGCACAGTGGCTCTCGTGCCCAACTATCCGTGGATCGACGACGTGAAGCCCGGCGAGGTCACTTCGCTCCGCCGCGACGGCGACCGCCTTCTTTGGAAGGCTCCGTCGACCGCCGACCCTATGCAGGAGGCGCGTGCCTATGTGGTCTATCGTTTTGACAAGGGCGTTGACGTTAACATCGACAACGCAGAGGCGATACAGTGTGTCACTTACAAGCCGGAATACGCTCTTGGCGCCGACCATGGCCATTTCACCTATGTGGTTACGGTGCTCGACCGTGCAAACAATGAAAGTGCTGTCGGGGAAGCTATAAATGTGAAGCAGTAGCGGCGCAAAAAATTGATAATGTGGTTTCAAGATTTTCGGTTGAAAATTTTGAAACCACATTTTTTATTTCTAAATTAGCAACTACAAATCTAACTCGCTATGACTGGAATAAGCAGAATGCTCGACTTTTTGACCGCGCTGAAGGTTAACAATGACCGCCAGTGGTTTGGTGTGCATAAAGAAGAGTATAACGACATCCGCCGTCAATGTTTGGAAGAGGTAGGCGTGCTGATTGCCGAAATAGAGCGTTTCGACCCGCATCTTGCCGGAGTCGCGCCAGAGCAATGCGTGTATCGCATCTATCGCGACATCCGTTTTTCAGCCGACAAATCGCCGTATAAGACCCATTTTGGAGTGGTGCTTGGTCACGGAGGTAAGAAATGCAAGGAGGCCGCCTACTATCTGCATATTGATCCCGACGGATGCGCGTTTTTCAGTGGCGTGTGGTTTCCGGAAATGCCTGTGCTGCGCTTTCTGCGGCGCAACATCTACGATAATCTTGACGAATTTCTTGAGATTATAGACAGTCCTGCTTTCAAATCGGAATATCCCGGTCTGATAGGAGAAAGCCTGAAGACGTTGCCAAAAGGCTATCCGAAAGACTGTCCGCGCCCTGAAATTTTCAAAATGAAAGAATTCCTTGTGCAAAAAAAATATAAAAAATCATTGTTTGCAGCCGGAAATTGGCAGAAGCAAGTTGCAAAAGACGCTCAATTGGCAAAACCGTTCAACGATTTTTTGAATTATGCATTTGAAGAATTGCACACTCAATGATGGAGTGTGCGCAATATGGGGCGCGATTGCACAAAAAAGGCGATTCTGAGTAGTCGGAATTACACAAAAAAAGGTCGATTGTGCCAAAAATTAAATAGAACTAAATCCTTAAAAAGATTACATATTTTACTTTAAATTTGTAGCAATTAAACACAAGAACTATGGCTAAAATCAAAGGAGCAGTAGTGGTTAACGAAGAACGGTGCAAGGGGTGCAACCTATGTGTGGTGGCATGCCCCACAAAAACTTTGTCGTTACAGGCAAAGGAGGTGAACGACCGTGGCTACCACTTTGCCTACATGTCTAATCCCGACGCTTGCATCGGATGCGCAAGTTGTGCGTTGGTTTGCCCCGACGCTTGTATTGAAGTTTATAAAGTACGCGTAGATTAACAAATCGAAAAACGAATTTCACTATGGAAAAAGAAATAAGATTGATGAAAGGCAACGAGGCTCTTGCCATCGCGGCTATCCGCTATGGAGCCGATGCCTATTTCGGATATCCAATCACTCCGCAGTCGGAGGTGCTTGAAACGCTGATGGCAGAACAGCCGTGGGAAACCACGGGCATGGTTGTGCTTCAGGCAGAGAGTGAGGTGGCGTCGATCAATATGGTCTATGGCGCGGCAGGAACAGGCAAAGTGGTGCTGACGTCGTCGTCGAGTCCAGGTATCAGTTTGATGTGCGAAGGTTTGTCGTATATCGCAGCATCGGAATTGCCAGCCTTGGTTATCAACGTGAGCCGTGGCGGACCTGGACTTGGAACTATCCAGCCGTCGCAGGCTGACTATTTCCAGGCAACAAAAGGTGGTGGACACGGTGACTATCATTTCATCGTGCTGGCTCCGTCGTCGGTGCAGGAAATGTGTGATTTCGTTGGTCTCGGATGGGACTTGGCGTTCAAATACCGCACCCCGGCGATGATTCTTGCCGACGGTGTTGTCGGACAGATGATGGAGAAGGTGGTGCTTCCGCCGCAGCGTCCGCGTCTGACCGACGAGGAAGTGCGCAAACGTTGCCCATGGGCAGCCACAGGACGCACACCGGGACGTGCGCGCAACGTAATCACGTCGCTTGAACTTGACTCTGCAAAGATGGAGGAGAACAACCTTCGATTCCAGGCAACATACAAGAAAATTGAGGAAAACGAAGTGCGTTTCGAAGAGTATGCCGTTGACGATTGCGATTATCTCATCGTGGCATACGGCTCAATCGCGCGTATCAGCCAGAAAGCAGTGGAGATGGCTCGCAAGGAAGGAATCAAAATCGGAATCCTCCGTCCAATCACGTTGTGGCCTTTCCCGTATGCAGAGGTTAAGCGTTTGGCAGAACGCACAAAAGGCGTGCTGACAGTGGAAATCAATGCCGGACAGATGGTTGAGGACGTGCGTCTCGCTGTCGACGGCGCAGTGAAAGTGGAACACTTCGGACGTTTGGGTGGCATCGTGCCTACGCCCGACGAGATTCTCGAAGCGTTCAAACAAAAAATCTATCAGAAATAACTAAAGCATTCCCGTCATGGACATCAACGATATTATCAAACCTGAGAATCTGGTTTATAAGAAACCGGCTTTGATGAACGACAATCACATGCACTATTGCCCTGGCTGCAGCCACGGTGTTGTTCATAAACTCGTAGCCGAACTGATTGAAGAAATGGGACTCGGAGACCGCGCTGTGGGCATTGCGCCTGTGGGTTGTGCCGTCTTCGCCTATAATTATATTGACATCGACTGGATTGAAGCTGCCCACGGACGTGCGCCTGCTATTGCTACTGCCGTAAACCGCTTGTATCCAGGTAACCTCGTTTTCACATATCAAGGCGACGGCGACTTGGCTGCCATCGGTACCGCCGAAACAATCCATGCTGCCAACCGTGGAGAAAATATCGTGATCGTATTTGTCAACAATGCCATCTATGGTATGACAGGCGGTCAGATGGCTCCTACCACACTGGAAGGAATGCCGACGGCAACCTGTCCGTATGGCCGTAATATCGCCCTAAACGGTTATCCTTTGAAGATCGGCGACCTGCTTGCACAACTGGAAGGGACCTGCCTGGTCACCCGCCAGAGCGTACAGACCGCGGCAGCCGTCCGCAAGGCTAAAAAGATGCTTCGCAAGGCATTCGAAAACTCGATGGCCGGCAAAGGCACTTCGATTGTCGAATTCGTTTCCACCTGCTCGTCCGGTTGGAAAATGACACCTGAGAAAGCTAACAAATGGATGGAAGAGAATATGTTCCCGTTCTATCCGTTAGGAGATCTCAAGAATAAGGAATAATAAGTAATTATTAATTTTTGAAGCAATGAAGCAAGAAATTATAATAGCAGGTTTCGGTGGACAAGGGGTTTTGTCAATGGGTAAAATCCTGGCTTATTCCGGCCTGATGGAAGGAAAGGAAGTCAGTTGGATGCCTTCTTACGGCCCAGAACAACGGGGCGGCACAGCCAACGTAACCGTCATCCTGAGCGACGACCGCATCAGCTCTCCCGTATTGAACGAATATGACATTGCCATCATCCTGAACCAACCTTCGATGGAGAAGTTCGAAAACAAGGTGAAAAAAGGCGGTATCATTATTTATGACGGATACGGAATCCATACACCGGTGAAACGGACCGATGTCAGTGTATATCGTGTGGATGCGATGGACGCGGCTACCGAGATGAAAAACGAGAAAGCATTCAATATGCTGATCCTCGGCGGACTGCTGAAAATCGTTCCGATGGTGAAACTGGAAAACGTTTTGTTAGGCTTGAAGAAATCCCTGCCCGAACGCCACCACAAGCTCATCCCGATGAACGAGGCGGCTATCAAGAAAGGCATGGAGATTATAACCAATGTGCAAACGTGCCATTAAGGTGCTTAGCTAAATGTGCCAATATGCCAATAAAAATATAACTAATATTAATTGGCATATTGGCACATTGTTCATATTGGTACATTATCACTATCTTTGCCCCTCATGAAGCATAGCCTATACATATTATTACTCTTGATAATATCCGCTTCGGCCCTGCATGCACAACGCCGACCAGGTGGAGACCGGAAAGGATTCTCACTCGGAAACCTATCCAAAGCCAATCAGGAAGTCCCTGACAGCCTGCTGATTCCAGACAGCGCAGCCATAAACAACAGACGTATCACGGCCTATCGGCTAACCCCTCTGTTGGGCGATCCTTATATTGCCCCGTTGGACACGCATAAATTGAATTTCGCCAACAGCACGCTGGTGGAATCCGAATCGCTGGCAGTCGGCTACCTGGCCAATACAGGGTCACCGGCACAAACCCGCATCTTTTCCGAACGTAAGGAACCACGGGATTTCCTGTTTGCCGACGCTTACGATTATTATATCACGGACCCTCAGAACGCACAGTACTACAACACGAAAATCCCTTATACAAACGTGATGTACACGACTATGGGGGGAAGTGAAAGCAAAAACGAACGGCTGAAAGGCACGCTGACCATGAACTTCGGTCCGAAGATCAACGTAGGTGGCGATTTGGACTATATCTACAGCCGCGGATATTACAAGAATAACGGTAATAAGCTGTTAAGCTACCGCCTTTTCGGCAGTTACAAGTCGGATCGCTACGAAGCGCACGCTTACTTGAGCAACTTCAACTTCATCAATTACGAAAACGGAGGCTTGGCCAACGACTCGGTTATCACTAACCCGGACCAATATTTTGCCGGCGAGAGAAACCAGGACGACCCCAAGGCATTCAATACACGCTATCCGGTCAAGGCATGGAACCGGGTACGTGGCAAACAGTATTTCCTCAGCCACCATTATAACCTCGGATTCGAGCGCGAACTGGAAGGGGAAGTGGACACGCTGGGAAATCCCGTGAAAGTATTTATACCCGTATCCAGTATCATTCATACACTGGAATATCAGGACAACCGCCGCCGTTTCCGCTCGGAAGCGGACGAGAACCTGAACGAATGTTATCTGACCCCGGATGGATACCCGCGTGTATTCGGTTTGGAAAACGGCACGGGTGTCGACGACCGCACTTCCTACTGGAATCTGCGCAATACGTTCGGTCTTTCCCTCCGCGAAGGTTTTCAAGACTGGGCCAAGTTCGGCATCACTGCCTTTGCCACTTTCGACAAGCGCAAATTCCAGTTGCCGGCCCAGATACCGGGATTGTCTTACGACCCCGAATATGGAAGCGGGTTAAACGCTTCTCCCTCCACCATCGAATTTCCGATTACACAAGTGTATGACGAATTCTCGACATATATCGGAGCCGAAATCTCCAAACGCCGGGGAAACATTCTGACTTACAATGCCCGTGGAGAACTTTGTGTCGTAGGCGACGATATCGGGGAATTTCGGGCCACGGGAAACCTGCAAACCAAATTCAAGCTATTAAAAAAAGATGCGACGATCAGTGCGGAAGGATACATCAAGAATGTCACCCCTTCCTTCTATATGCGTCACTTCCATTCCCGCTATTTCTGGTGGGATAACCGGGATATGAACATGATCCAGCAAATCTATGCCGGAGTCAAGATCAACCTGGAGTCCACACGGACACAGTTGTCTGCCGGGGTCGAAAGCATACAGAACTATGTATTCTTCAACAAACAAGGAATGCCGGAACAGAAAAGCGGAAATCTGCAAGTGATAAACGCCCGCATCAAACAAGATGTCATGTACCGCGCTTTCGGATGGGAAAACGAAGTGGCCTACCAGCTGAGCAGTGACAAAAGCGTACTGCCTTTGCCTCAAATCAGCCTGTATACCAATATGTATCTGAAATTCAAGGTAGCAAAGGTGCTGATGGTGCAATTGGGAGCCAATATGTATTATAACACTTCTTACTACGCCCCGTATTACGAACCGGCCACACAGCAGTTCCAGGTACAGGACGAAGTGAAAGTCGGCAATTTCCCGCTTGTCAATGCCTATGTCAACTTCCACCTAAAACAGGCTCGTTTCTTTGTGATGGGTTATAACCTGGGTTCCAAGTTCGTCAATCCGAACTATTTCTCGCTGGCGCACTATCCGCTGGATCCGTTCGTCCTGAAAATGGGCGTAGCTGTCACATTCAACAACTGATCTTATGAAATCGAGGAAACTGATAGGAGTCTACACCGGGCTGCTGATAATCGCCGTAGCAACCATGATCATGTTATGGCGCCTGAAAACCATGCCGAAGGCTGAAGTCTTCCCACGCGATTATCCGGAGATCAAAGAAGAAGGAATCCTGCGGCTGGTGACCGAATACAATCAATCGGGGTATTATGTGGCAGGTGACACGATAGAAGGTTTCCAATATGAACTGAGCCAGGCTATCGCCCAATTATCAGGTCTGGAAATACAGATATTTTTGGAGATGAGCCTGGCCGAAAGCTTCGATATGCTTGAAGAGAACAATTGCGATGCCGTTGCCCGCAATATCCCGATCACCAGCGAGATCAAAGAGAAATATCTGTTCACCGAACCGATCGTCCTCGACAAACAAGTCCTGATACAACGGACGGAAGCGGCCAATAACGGGCTCAAGCCCATCCGCAACCAACTCGATCTGGCCGGTAAGACCCTATATATCCCCAAAGATTCTCCCGCCCAGCTCAGGCTACAAAACTTAGGACATGAGATCGGCGATACGATCTACGTGATAGAAGACGAATTATACTCCGGGGAACAGCTTGCCATCATGGTTGCCAAAGGAGATATCGATTATGCCGTTTGCGACCAGCAGACGGCTGTCCTTTCCCAAAAGCAACTCCCGGAAATAGATATCAAAACAGACATAAGTTTCACGCAACTCCAATCCTGGGCAGTCCGCAAAGATTCCCCTATCCTGCTCGACAGCCTGAACAGCTGGCTGGAACAGATACGCAAGAACGGTACATTCGACAAGATATACAAGAAATATTATAAATAATGCATCACTTTATCCCTCATGCGACGGCAGCACGAAGGAGAAAGTCGAACCGACCCCTAATTCGGATTCCACGTGCATGGAACCACCCATTTTCGTAACCAGCCCTTGGCAGATGGCAAGCCCCAAACCGATACCTTCCACATAATCGTTCACCTTGACGAAGCGTGTGAAAAGGCTCTCCAGTTTATCTTTTGCAATGCCGGTTCCCGTATCCTTCACATAAAATTCCAGACATTTATCCGGCAGGCAGGTATATCCCAGCGTGATACTTCCCTGCTTGGTATTCTTAATCGCATTATTCGCCAGATTATTGATCAATTGCAACAGGCGGATACTATCGGCTCCGAAACAGCACGTGCAGCTACCTTTTTCCAAGAACAACTGCACACCTTCGGGCATACGGAGTTTGATAGAGGCGAATATCGTATCCATCAGCCCGTTTATATCGACCGGTTCATAACTGATCCTGATAGCGTCGGCTTCGATCTTGGACAGGTCGAGTATATCGTTTATCAGTTGCATCAGCAGCAGATTATTGGTCTTGATGATCTCATAATATTCCCTACGCTCCTCATCCGAATCGGCAAAAGCCATCAATTCGGAAAAACCGGTGATCGCATTCAACGGGGTGCGGATCTCATGGCTCATATCCGCCAGATACTTGGACTTCATCTTATCGGCAAGCTCCGCCTTGTGCTTGGCTTCTTCCAGGTTCAGCTCCTGCCCTTTGCGTTCCTGTATGTTGATCGTACATCCCAGGATCACAAGCACCCTTCCCCGTTCATCCCGTTCGTAGACGGTTGCCGACGATTCACGCCAGTGGTAATGATCCATTCCCGGGTATTTCACACGCAACTCGATTTTCATTTCCGATATCTCTCCCGAACATAATTTCCGAAAAGCCTCATCGTGTCTCTCCCTGTCGTCAGGATGAACCCGCGCGGCAAAACGAGGCCATGAAATATCGACCAGCTCGTCTTCTTTACCCGGCAACCAGTTATTTACCTGGACAACCGAATCATCATAATTCCGTTTGCTGTCAGGATTCACGAATATGGAACAGAGGCGGATATCATTGGAATGCAGGGCCATCTTAGTAAGTACCTGCGAACGTCTCAAGGTATTCTCCATCTTGTTGCGGACCGTGACGTCACGCCACAAAGCCAGCAAAAGGGGTTTGCCATTGCTCAAGGCAATCGGGAATTTCGTGACTTCGATATCCTTCGGGATGCCATACGCATCAGAAATCTTCCCGCTAAATTCAATAGTCCTACCCGTCTCCATGACATCACGATCCAGCCCTAAACGCTCTTCTGCGGGCATGATCGCATCAAAACTCAGTTCGAAATCATTGTGTCCCTCAACTTCTTCCGTACCGATACCGGTTATTTCTTCCATGAAACGGTTCCAATACAGATACCTGAAACCATCTTCTGCATCTTTTACAAAAACGCCTAACGGTAGTTTATCCAAAATCGTATTGATCAATCCATGTAATGAATCTTGCTTTTGTGAGATTGGCCGGATGTCCTTCCCGCCATAAATGCCGCCCATATAAACAAAATGCTTTAAAACGCTAATTTGGGTATAAAGATATTTATTTTTATCACAATCTTCCCCGGAAAATATCACAAAAATCAATCTTCCCTTGAAAAAATAACTCTTTTGAAAGAAGAGCTGCGTTCTATATAACAAATATTGCCAAATATTATCTACCTTTACCGGGAATTTAATGATGAAAGATGAGATTTGACGAATTGGACTTAGAAGAGGCCGTATTGGACGGCCTTGACGCAATGAATTTTCTGGAGACAACTCCAGTACAGGAACTGACGATTCCGGTCATTTTGGAAGGGAAAGACATTATTGCCTGTGCACAGACAGGGACAGGAAAGACTGCGGCTTATGTGTTGCCGGTGATCAATGAACTCAGCAAAGGATTACATCCGGCCAATGCCATCAATGCCATCATCATGGCTCCCACACGCGAATTGGCCCAACAGATCGACCAGCAGATCGAAGGTTTCACCTATTTTGTCCCGGTTTCCGCCGTTGCCGTCTACGGAGGCACGGACGGTATTGCCTGGGAACAGCAAAAGCGAGGGATGGAAATGGGGGCCGATATCGTGATCGCTACCCCCGGACGTCTGTTGTCGCATATCAAACTGGGCACTGTCGATCTGTCGCAAGTATCCTTCTTCGTCCTGGATGAAGCGGACCGGATGCTCGATATGGGATTTTATGACGATATCATGCAGGTCTATAAACTACTGCCGGCAACCTGCCAGACCATCATGTTCTCCGCCACAATGCCTCCCAAGATCCGGACACTGGCCCAAACGATCCTGAAAAACCCGGAAGAAGTCAAGATAGCCATCTCCCGTCCACCCGAAACAATCATGCAAACGGCCTATGTCTGCTATGACATGCAGAAACTGCGCATATTGGAAGACTTGTTCTCAAAGAGCCGTCCGCAGCGTGTCATCATTTTTTCGTCCTCGAAAATGAAAGTAAAAGAGCTGGCATCCACTCTCAAACGGATGAAGTTCAACGTCGCAGCCATGCATTCTGACCTTGAGCAGTCACAGCGTGAAGAGGTGATGAAAGAGTTCAAGAACGGACGTATAGACATCCTCGTCGCCACTGACGTCGTCTCGCGCGGTATCGATATCAACGACATCAAGCTGGTTATCAATTTCGACATTCCCCACGACCCGGAAGACTATGTGCACCGCATCGGCCGTACCGCCCGTGGTACCGGAGGCGAAGGATTAGCCATCACATTCATCAGCATTGAAGAGCAGGCACAATTCAAACGTATTGAAGACTTCCTGGAAAAAGAAGTTTATAAGATTCCTATCGACCCGAAGTTCGGCGAAACCCCGCTATACGAACCTGAAAAGTACGGAAACATGCGCCGCGGACGCGGACGTCCCCGGAAAGATGGTAATAACGGAGGAAGAAACCCCGGA
>OGOX01001807.1_pt1 | contig 13080 bp, 7 predicted proteins | sample 1552761 | NCBI WGS metagenome assembly OGOX01 (sample SAMEA2580212, study PRJEB22360) | human gut metagenome | biome: human gut; feature: human-associated habitat; material: faeces | place: Denmark | collected 2008/2010
TCAATAGGCCGCATTACCTGGCGTTGAGTTTTTGAAATGGTGTAATAACCGCAACGGCTTTGTTGAATAAATCAGATTTCGGGTAAGTCTCCCCCGTAGCGGGTTGTGTTTTCAGGCAATACGCACGCTTTCAGGCATACCTGCTTTCGTCATTTTGTTCAGCGCTCGTACCAGGGCCATAGCCTCCGCAACCTGACCATCGTAGTCACGCAGCGTCAGTGAACCCCCGAACAGCTGTTTTACCCGGTACATCGCCGTTTCCGCTATCGAGCGACGGTTGTAATCTGTTGTCCATTTCCACCGCGCATTACTCCCGGTCATTCGCTGATTAGCCACTGCACGGTTACGGTCTGCATATTCACCGGGCCAGTAACCCGCACCTTTTCGGGGAGGGATAAGCGCGCTGATTTTCTTACGCCGCAGTTCATCGTGACAGAGCCGGGTGTCGTAAGCGCCGTCTGCCGATGCTGCCCTGATTTTTCTGTGAGTCTGCCGGATAAGACCCGGGAAGGCTTCTGAGTCGGTCACATTGTTCAGCGACAGGTCAGCGCAGATGATTTCATGTGTTTTACTGTCAACGGCGAGATGCAGCTTACGCCAGATACGGCGGCGTTCCTGGCCATGCTTTTTGACTTTCCATTCGCCTTCACCAAAGACCTTCAGCCCGGTGGAATCAATCACCAGATGCGCGATTTCACCCCGGGTGAACGTTTTGAAACTGATATTAACCGACTTTGCCCGCCTGCTGACACAGCTGTAATCCGGGCAGCGCAACGGAACATTCATCAGTGTAAAAATGGAATCAATAAAGCCCTGCGCAGCGCGCAGGGTCAGCCTGAATACGCGTTTAATGACCAGCACAGTCGTGATGGCAAGGTCAGAATAGCGCTGAGGTCTGCCTCGTGAAGAAGGTGTTGCTGACTCATACCAGGCCTGAATCGCCCCATCATCCAGCCAGAAAGTGAGGGAGCCACGGTTGATGAGAGCTTTGTTGTAGGTGGACCAGTTGGTGATTTTGAACTTTTGCTTTGCCACGGAACGGTCTGCGTTGTCGGGAAGATGCGTGATCTGATCCTTCAACTCAGCAAAAGTTCGATTTATTCAACAAAGCCGGTTCAAGCCTTAATGACCTTGTCAGGACGGCAGATGAACTGGGAATTGAAGTCCAGTATGATGAAAAGAATGGCACGGCGATTACTAAACAGGTATTCGGCACAGCAGAGAAACTCATTGGCCTCACCGAACGGGGAGTGACTATCTTTGCACCACAATTAGACAAATTACTGCAAAAGTATCAAAAAGCGGGTAATAAATTAGGCGGCAGTGCTGAAAATATAGGTGATAACTTAGGAAAGGCAGGCAGTGTACTGTCAACGTTTCAAAATTTTCTGGGTACTGCACTTTCCTCAATGAAAATAGACGAACTGATAAAGAAACAAAAATCTGGTAGCAATGTCAGCTCTTCTGAACTGGCAAAAGCGAGTATTGAGCTAATCAACCAACTCGTGGACACAGCTGCCAGCATTAATAATAATGTTAACTCATTTTCTCAACAACTCAATAAGCTGGGAAGTGTATTATCCAATACAAAGCACCTGAACGGTGTTGGTAATAAGTTACAGAATTTACCTAACCTTGATAATATCGGTGCAGGGTTAGATACTGTATCGGGTATTTTATCTGCGATTTCAGCAAGCTTCATTCTGAGCAATGCAGATGCAGATACCGGAACTAAAGCTGCAGCAGGTGTTGAATTAACAACGAAAGTACTGGGTAATGTTGGAAAAGGTATTTCTCAATATATTATCGCACAGCGTGCAGCACAGGGGTTATCTACATCTGCTGCTGCTGCCGGTTTAATTGCTTCTGTTGTGACACTGGCAATTAGTCCACTCTCATTCCTGTCCATTGCCGATAAGTTTAAACGTGCCAATAAAATAGAGGAGTATTCACAACGATTCAAAAAACTTGGATACGATGGTGACAGTTTACTTGCTGCTTTCCACAAAGAAACAGGAGCTATTGATGCATCGTTAACAACGATAAGCACTGTTCTGGCTTCAGTATCTTCAGGTATTAGTGCTGCTGCAACGACATCTCTGGTTGGTGCACCGGTAAGCGCGCTGGTAGGGGCTGTTACGGGGATAATTTCAGGCATCCTTGAGGCTTCAAAACAGGCAATGTTTGAACATGTCGCCAGTAAAATGGCCGATGTTATTGCTGAATGGGAGAAAAAACACGGCAAAAATTACTTTGAAAATGGATATGATGCCCGCCATGCTGCATTTTTAGAAGATAACTTTAAAATATTATCTCAGTATAATAAAGAGTATTCTGTTGAAAGATCAGTCCTCATTACCCAGCAACATTGGGATACGCTGATAGGTGAGTTAGCTGGTGTCACCAGAAATGGAGACAAAACACTCAGTGGTAAAAGTTATATTGACTATTATGAAGAAGGAAAACGTCTGGAGAAAAAACCGGATGAATTCCAGAAGCAAGTCTTTGACCCATTGAAAGGAAATATTGACCTTTCTGACAGCAAATCTTCTACGTTATTGAAATTTGTTACGCCATTGTTAACTCCCGGTGAGGAAATTCGTGAAAGGAGGCAGTCCGGAAAATATGAATATATTACCGAGTTATTAGTCAAGGGTGTTGATAAATGGACGGTGAAGGGGGTTCAGGACAAGGGGTCTGTATATGATTACTCTAACCTGATTCAGCATGCATCAGTCGGTAATAACCAGTATCGGGAAATTCGTATTGAGTCACACCTGGGAGACGGGGATGATAAGGTCTTTTTATCTGCCGGCTCAGCCAATATCTACGCAGGTAAAGGACATGATGTTGTTTATTATGATAAAACAGACACCGGTTATCTGACCATTGATGGCACAAAAGCAACCGAAGCGGGTAATTACACGGTAACACGTGTACTTGGTGGTGATGTTAAGGTTTTACAGGAAGTTGTGAAGGAGCAGGAGGTTTCAGTTGGAAAAAGAACTGAAAAAACGCAATATCGGAGTTATGAATTCACTCATATCAATGGTAAAAATTTAACAGAGACTGATAACTTATATTCCGTGGAAGAACTTATTGGGACCACGCGTGCCGACAAGTTTTTTGGCAGTAAATTTACTGATATCTTCCATGGCGCGGATGGTGATGACCATATAGAAGGAAATGATGGGAATGACCGCTTATATGGTGATAAAGGTAATGATACGCTGAGGGGCGGAAACGGAGATGACCAGCTCTATGGCGGTGATGGCAACGATAAGTTAATTGGGGGAGCAGGTAATAATTACCTGAACGGCGGAGATGGCGATGATGAGCTTCAGGTTCAGGGAAATTCTCTTGCAAAAAATGTATTATCCGGTGGAAAAGGTAATGACAAGCTGTACGGCAGTGAGGGAGCAGATCTGCTTGATGGCGGAGAAGGGAATGATCTTCTGAAAGGTGGATATGGTAATGATATTTATCGTTATCTTTCAGGATATGGCCATCATATTATTGACGATGATGGGGGGAAAGACGATAAACTCAGTTTGGCTGATATTGATTTCCGGGATGTGGCCTTCAGGCGAGAAGGTAATGACCTCATCATGTATAAAGCTGAAGGTAATGTTCTTTCCATTGGTCATAAAAATGGTATTACATTCAGGAACTGGTTTGAAAAAGAGTCAGGTGATATCTCTAATCACCAGATAGAGCAGATTTTTGATAAAGACGGCAGGGTAATCACACCAGATTCCCTTAAAAAGGCACTTGAGTATCAACAGAGTAATAATAAGGCAAGTTATGTGTATGGGAATGATGCATTAGCCTATGGAAGTCAGGATAATCTTAATCCATTAATTAATGAAATCAGCAAAATCATTTCAGCTGCAGGTAATTTTGATGTTAAAGAGGAAAGAGCTGCAGCTTCTTTATTGCAGTTGTCCGGTAATGCCAGTGATTTTTCATATGGACGGAACTCAATAACTTTGACAGCATCAGCATAATTTATTAATTTAAATAATAGCAATCTTATTGGGCTGTGCCACATAAGATTGCTATTTTTTTGGAGTCATAATGGATTCTTGTCATAAAATTGATTATGGGTTATACGCCCTGGAGATTTTAGCCCAATACCATAACGTCTCTGTTAACCCGGAAGAAATTAAACATAGATTTGACACAGACGGGACTGGTCTGGGATTAACGTCATGGTTGCTTGCTGCGAAATCTTTAGAACTAAAGGTAAAACAGGTAAAAAAAACAATTGACCGATTAAACTTTATTCCTTTGCCCGCATTAGTCTGGAGAGAGGATGGACGTCATTTTATTCTGACTAAAGTCAGTAAAGAAGCAAACAGATATCTTATTTTTGATCTGGAGCAGCGAAATCCCCGTGTTCTCGAACAGTCTGAGTTTGAGGCGTTATATCAGGGGCATATTATTCTTATTGCTTCCCGTTCTTCTGTTACCGGGAAACTGGCAAAATTTGACTTTACCTGGTTTATCCCTGCCATTATAAAATACAGAAAAATATTTATTGAAACCCTTGTTGTATCTGTTTTTTTACAATTATTTGCATTAATAACCCCCCTTTTTTTTCAGGTGGTTATGGACAAAGTATTAGTACACAGGGGGTTTTCAACCCTTAATGTTATTACTGTCGCATTATCTGTTGTGGTGGTGTTTGAGATTATACTCAGCGGTTTAAGAACTTACATTTTTGCACATAGTACAAGTCGGATTGATGTTGAGTTGGGTGCCAAACTCTTCCGGCATTTACTGGCGCTACCGATCTCTTATTTTGAGAGTCGTCGTGTTGGTGATACTGTTGCCAGGGTAAGAGAATTAGACCAGATCCGTAATTTTCTGACAGGACAGGCATTAACATCTGTTCTGGACTTATTATTTTCATTCATATTTTTTGCGGTAATGTGGTATTACAGCCCAAAGCTTACTCTGGTGATCTTATTTTCGCTGCCCTGTTATGCTGCATGGTCTGTTTTTATTAGCCCCATTTTGCGACGTCGCCTTGATGATAAGTTTTCACGGAATGCGGATAATCAATCTTTCCTGGTGGAATCAGTCACGGCGATTAACACTATAAAAGCTATGGCAGTCTCACCTCAGATGACGAACATATGGGACAAACAATTGGCAGGATATGTTGCTGCAGGCTTTAAAGTGACAGTATTAGCCACCATTGGTCAACAAGGAATACAGTTAATACAAAAGACTGTTATGATCATCAACCTGTGGTTGGGAGCACACCTGGTTATTTCCGGGGATTTAAGTATTGGTCAGTTAATTGCTTTTAATATGCTTGCAGGTCAGATTGTTGCACCGGTTATTCGCCTTGCACAAATCTGGCAGGATTTCCAGCAGGTTGGTATATCAGTTACCCGCCTTGGTGATGTGCTTAACTCTCCAACTGAAAGTTATCATGGGAAACTGGCATTACCGGAAATTAATGGTGATATCACTTTTCGTAATATCCGGTTTCGCTATAAGCCTGACTCTCCGGTTATTTTAGATAATATCAATCTCAGTATTAAGCAGGGGGAGGTTATTGGTATTGTCGGACGTTCTGGTTCAGGAAAAAGCACATTAACTAAATTAATTCAACGTTTTTATATTCCTGAAAATGGCCAGGTCTTAATTGATGGACATGATCTTGCGTTGGCCGATCCTAACTGGTTACGTCGTCAGGTGGGGGTTGTGTTGCAGGACAATGTGCTGCTTAATCGCAGTATTATTGATAATATTTCACTGGCTAATCCTGGCATGTCCGTCGAAAAAGTTATTTATGCAGCGAAATTAGCAGGTGCTCATGATTTTATTTCTGAATTGCGTGAGGGGTATAACACCATTGTCGGGGAACAGGGGGCAGGATTATCCGGAGGTCAACGTCAACGCATCGCAATTGCAAGGGCGCTGGTGAACAACCCTAAAATACTCATTTTTGATGAAGCAACCAGTGCTCTGGATTATGAGTCGGAGCATGTCATCATGCGCAATATGCACAAAATATGTAAGGGCAGAACGGTTATAATCATTGCTCATCGTCTGTCTACAGTAAAAAATGCAGACCGCATTATTGTCATGGAAAAAGGGAAAATTGTTGAACAGGGTAAACATAAGGAACTGCTTTCTGAACCAGAAAGTTTATACAGTTACTTATATCAGTTACAGTCAGACTAACAGAAAGAACAGAAGAATATGAAAACATGGTTAATGGGGTTCAGCGAGTTCCTGTTGCGCTATAAACTTGTCTGGAGTGAAACATGGAAAATCCGGAAGCAGTTAGATACTCCGGTACGTGAAAAGGACGAAAATGAATTCTTACCCGCTCATCTGGAATTAATTGAAACGCCGGTATCCAGACGGCCGCGTCTGGTTGCTTATTTTATTATGGGGTTTCTGGTTATTGCTTTCATTTTATCTGTTTTAGGCCAGGTGGAAATTGTTGCCACTGCAAATGGGAAATTAACACTCAGTGGGCGTAGCAAAGAAATTAAACCTATTGAAAACTCGATAGTTAAAGAAATTATCGTAAAAGAAGGAGAGTCAGTCCGGAAAGGGGATGTGTTATTAAAGCTTACAGCACTGGGAGCTGAAGCTGATACGTTAAAAACGCAGTCATCACTGTTACAGGCCAGGCTGGAACAAATTCGGTATCAAATTCTGAGCCGGTCAATTGAATTAAATAAACTTCCTGAACTGAAGCTTCCTGATGAGCCTTATTTTCAGAATGTATCTGAAGAGGAAGTACTGCGTTTAACTTCTTTGATAAAAGAACAGTTTTCCACATGGCAAAATCAGAAGTATCAAAAAGAACTGAATCTGGATAAGAAAAGAGCAGAGCGATTAACAATACTTGCCCGTATAAACCGTTATGAAAATGTATCGAGGGTTGAAAAAAGCCGTCTGGATGATTTCAGGAGCCTGTTGCATAAACAGGCAATTGCAAAACATGCTGTACTTGAGCAGGAGAATAAATATGTTGAGGCAGCAAATGAATTACGGGTTTATAAATCGCAACTGGAGCAAATTGAGAGTGAAATATTGTCCGCAAAAGAAGAATATCAGCTTGTCACGCAGCTTTTTAAAAATGAAATTTTAGATAAACTAAGACAAACAACAGACAGCATTGAGTTATTAACTCTGGAGTTAGAGAAAAATGAAGAGCGTCAACAGGCTTCAGTAATCAGGGCCCCTGTTTCGGGAAAAGTTCAGCAACTGAAGGTTCATACTGAAGGTGGGGTTGTTACAACAGCGGAAACACTGATGGTCATCGTTCCGGAAGATGACACGCTGGAGGTTACTGCTCTGGTACAAAATAAAGATATTGGTTTTATTAACGTCGGGCAGAATGCCATCATTAAAGTGGAGGCCTTTCCTTACACCCGATATGGTTATCTGGTGGGTAAGGTGAAAAATATAAATTTAGATGCAATAGAAGACCAGAAACTGGGACTCGTTTTTAATGTCATTGTTTCTGTTGAAGAGAATGAATTGTCAACCGGGAATAAGCACATTCCATTAAGCTCGGGTATGGCTGTTACTGCAGAAATAAAGACAGGAATGCGAAGCGTAATCAGCTATCTTCTTAGTCCTCTGGAAGAGTCTGTAACAGAAAGTTTACATGAGCGTTAAGTCTCAGAGCCGCGGTATCCGGCTCATATCTTCTCCTGTCATGTGTGACTGCACTGTTTTGTGGCAAACCAGTACTGACTATCCACTGGAATTCGGTAGTCATTAACTATGGCATTGATGTCCTTTATAACTGTCTTACAGGGCGTATAACACATCCCGCGACGGAAGCTTATCACAGAGGAAGAGATAAGCTTCAGAATGGAAAGTATATGAGAAGACTGTGATTGTTTAAAAATACACAATCCGCTGTGAGGTGGAGTCAGGGGCGGTACTGTCCCGCAGAAGCGGAGAATGGTTTATGTATGAGGTGTGTGTGACATTTTACATGAGAGTAAAACAGGTGATAACCTCCTTTAGTAAGGGGTATTCACAGGTATTATTACAGAACAATGTTGTTTCTGGCTTGTTCTTTTTTTTGGCGACTGGAATAGCCTTTTTTAATATGGGGCACCCCGAAATACTGTATTTCTCAGCCATCAGTGCAGCACTTTCTCCGTTCTTTGCCTGGTATTTGCGGTATCCTGATGAGGAGATTAATGAAGGTATATGGGGATATAATGCTGTTCTGTATGGCATAGCCTGTGGCATGCTTGTCCCTGTGTCAGTCTCCGGAATTGCTGTACTTATTGTCGGAACACTGGAGATGCTCCTTTTAATGGGGTTCAGATAATACTTAACCTGCTGGCCCGACCTGTCCTGGTGATGCCTAGTTTACCAGTTTTCTTTCAATGTGGAATATATTAATAGAAATCCAGTGGTTTTGCATACCGGGATGTTGTGTAGTGCAAAATTTATACTACAGGGATCGGAGTAGTGATGTTTAAGATTCATTAAATAGTTTCAAAGACGCTTTGTATACGACATGATTGCTAACCTCTCGCCCAGTGATTAGGTATTCTGATAAGGTGTGGTAAAATATTAATCTTCACAGAGGAGTTAAAAATATTATGGGTAACCAATGGCAACAAAAATATCTTCTTGAGTACAATGAGTTGGTATCAAATTTCCCTTCACCTGAAAGAGTTGTCAGCGATTACATTAAGAATTGTTTTAAAACTGACTTGCCGTGGTTTAGTCGGATTGATCCTGATAATGCTTATTTCATCTGCTTTTCTCAAAACCGGAGTAATAGCAGATCTTATACTGGATGGGATCATCTTGGGAAATATAAAACAGAAGTACTGACACTCACTCAAGCCGCTCTTATTAATATTGGTTATCGTTTTGATGTTTTTGATGATGCAAATTCAAGCACAGGAATTTATAAAACAAAGAGTGCAGATGTGTTTAACGAAGAAAATGAAGAAAAAATGCTCCCGTCGGAATACCTGCATTTTTTACAAAAGTGTGATTTTGCAGGTGTTTATGGAAAAACTCTGTCAGATTACTGGTCGAAATACTATGATAAATTTAAGCTTTTACTAAAAAATTATTATATTTCTTCTGCTTTGTATCTTTATAAAAATGGAGAGCTTGATGAGCGTGAATATAATTTCTCCATGAACGCCTTAAATCGCAGTGATAATATATCACTATTCTTCTTTGATATTTATGGATATTACACATCTGATATTTTTGTAGCCAAAAATAATGATAAGGTAATGCTTTTCATTCCTGGTGCAAAAAAACCTTTTTTATTCAAGAAGAATATCGCTGATTTGCGGCTTACCCTTAAAGAACTTATTAAGGATAGTGACAACAAACAATTACTTTCCCAACATTTTTCATTATATAGTCGTCAAGATGGAGTTTCCTATGCAGGAGTAAATTCAGTTCTACATGCAATAGAAAATGATGGTAATTTTAATGAGTCTTACTTTCTGTATTCCAATAAGACACTTAGCAATAAAGATGTTTTTGATGCTATAGCTATTTCTGTTAAGAAACGCAGTTTCAGTGATGGTGATATCGTTATAAAATCAAACAGTGAAGCTCAACGAGACTATGCTCTGACTATACTCCAGACGATTTTATCAATGACCCCTATATTTGATATCGTAGTCCCGGAGGTATCTGTTCCGCTTGGACTGGGGATTATTACTTCCAGTATGGGGATCAGTTTTGATCAACTGATTAATGGTGATACTTATGAAGAACGTCGTTCTGCTATACCTGGTTTGGCGACAAATGCAGTACTGCTTGGTCTGTCTTTTGCAATTCCACTCTTGATTAGTAAGGCAGGAATAAACCAGGAGGTACTTAGCAGCGTTATAAATAATGAGGGCAGGACTCTGAATGAAACAAATATCGATATATTTTTGAAGGAATATGGAATTGCTGAAGATAGTATATCCTCAACTAATGTGTTAGACGTTAAGCTTAAAAGTTCCGGGCAGCATGTCAATATTGTAAAGCTTAGTGATGAAGATAATCAAATTGTCGCTGTAAAAGGGAGTTCTCTGAGCGGCATCTACTATGAAGTGGACATTGAAACAGGATATGAGATTTTATCCCGAAGAATTTATCGTACCGAATATAATAATGAAATTCTCTGGACTCGAGGTGGTGGTCTAAAAGGGGGGCAGCCATTTGATTTTGAAAGTCTCAATATTCCTGTATTTTTTAAAGATGAACCCTATTCTGCAGTGACCGGATCTCCGTTATCATTTATTAATGATGACAGCTCACTTTTATATCCTGATACAAACCCAAAATTACCGCAACCAACGTCAGAAATGGATATTGTTAATTATGTTAAGGGTTCTGGAAGTTTTGGGGATAGATTTGTAACTTTGATGAGAGGAGCTACTGAGGAAGAAGCATGGAATATTGCCTCTTATCATACGGCTGGGGGAAGTACAGAAGAATTACACGAAATTTTGTTAGGTCAGGGCCCACAGTCAAGCTTAGGTTTTACTGAATATACCTCAAATGTTAACAGTGCAGATGCAGCAAGCAGACGACACTTTCTGGTAGTTATAAAAGTGCACGTAAAATATATCAACAATAATAATGTTTCATATGTTAATCATTGGGCAATTCCTGATGAAGCCCCGGTTGAAGTACTGGCTGTGGTTGACAGGAGATTTAATTTTCCTGAGCCATCAACGCCTCCTGATATATCAACCATACGTAAATTGTTATCTCTACGATATTTTAAAGAAAGTATCGAAAGCACCTCCAAATCTAACTTTCAGAAATTAAGTCGCGGTAATATTGATGTGCTTAAAGGACGGGGAAGTATTTCATCGACACGTCAGCGTGCAATCTATCCGTATTTTGAAGCCGCTAATGCTGATGAGCAACAACCTCTCTTTTTCTACATCAAAAAAGATCGCTTTGATAACCATGGCTATGATCAGTATTTCTATGATAATACAGTGGGGCTAAATGGTATTCCAACATTGAACACCTATACTGGGGAAATTCCATCAGATTCATCTTCACTCGGCTCAACTTATTGGAAGAAGTATAATCTTACTAATGAAACAAGCATAATTCGTGTGTCAAATTCTGCTCGTGGGGCGAATGGTATTAAAATAGCACTTGAGGAAGTCCAGGAGGGTAAACCAGTAATCATTACAAGCGGAAATCTAAGTGGTTGTACGACAATTGTTGCCCGAAAAGAAGGATATATTTATAAGGTACATACTGGTACAACAAAATCTTTGGCTGGATTTACCAGTACTACCGGGGTGAAAAAAGCAGTTGAAGTACTTGAGCTACTTACAAAAGAACCAATACCTCGCGTGGAGGGAATAATGAGCAATGATTTCTTAGTCGATTATCTGTCGGAAAATTTTGAAGATTCATTAATAACTTACTCATCATCTGAAAAAAAACCAGATAGTCAAATCACTATTATTCGTGATAATGTTTCTGTTTTCCCTTACTTCCTTGATAATATACCTGAACATGGCTTTGGTACATCGGCGACTGTACTGGTGAGAGTGGACGGCAATGTTGTCGTAAGGTCTCTGTCTGAGAGTTATTCTCTGAATGCAGATGTCTCCGAAATATCGGTATTGAAGGTATTTTCAAAAAAATTTTGATTCGGGAAATTATTTATTGGCCATTGTTATAGCTACTCCCTTGTGCTGTTTTGTTAGCGCAAGAGAGTGTCAGTTCTGCATTTTGATATATTCAAGTCACCATCCTCCAAAGGCAAACAAATGAGAAAAGGTCATCAGGCACAAACATCCAGTGAAAAGCTCCCCAGTCTTCTCCTGCTGGCTTCTGCCCCCTACTTTGCCACAATACTCTGTGCCCCTGTCGGTCAGTATTCTCTACATTGGCAGGTCATGCGACTCATAAAATGGCAGTACACGATCATTCAGCAGGCCAGTCGCTGTAATCGCATTTTGGTGACATACAATTTGCAGTGAACGACCTTTGAGTATGTATCAACAAAGGTCTGGTGATAAATTACGCGACACCTTTCAGGTTGCCTACATAGAACGTGTCCTGCGAACCCAGATATCCCGGATGAGCCGTTTCGATTTCGCCACAGGCCTCGTCATCACTGGCTTTACGCTCCAGTGCTGCGATCTGGCTGTCAGTTAGCTCAATGCCATCACGGGCTACTTTTTCTTCCAGTGCTTTCAGACGTTTTTTGAAATTCTCAAGGTTATGGCGTAACCAGACAGAACGGACACCACTGCCGGAGATAAAAACGCCCTGTTTACGCAGCTCGTTGCTGGTCCGGTGCTGACCGTGTGCCGGGAAAGCGACGGCGTAATCAACAACAGCCTGTTCAGTTGCCTCATCGGTACGGTTCTTAAGGTTAGGAGCGCGGCGACTACGATTAATCTGCGCATCCACACCGCCTTCAGCGACCAGTTCGCGGTAACGATAAAACGTATCACGCGAAACGCCCATGATTTTACAGGCTTTTGATACGTTGCTGAGTTCTTCAGCCAGATTGAGCAAACCGGCTTTGTGTTTGATGACGGGATTGGCAGTATGAAGCATGAGAGTTACCTCTTGTTTTGGATAAGGATTCGACACTCATATCAAAACCGGTAACTCTCAACCTTTCAAGGCCATGTGTCAGATCAAGTCGCGACTAATACAAATACGTCCCTCATTACCGCGCCTTAACCCATTCCGCCACTTCCGCCCACTCACCGCGAAAGACAACTTTTTCCGCTTTTTTCTCAAGCTGATAGCGATACATCGGGTCGTAATATTCTTCAAGTAACGGCACCAGCCAGGCCAGATGACCGTCGGTGCTGCCGGTGGTGAGTTGCGTTGTCAGTGCTGCATCCAGCCTTGCAGCCAGTTCGTTATAGCGCTGTAGCCCCAGCCGACGCTTAATCGCCGAAAGTCCGTGATGCAGGTATTCGCAATACTCCTGCCAGCCCTGTTCGTCGCCGTACGCGTGGGTAAAATCATGATGCATACGCAAGAAATACTCTTCGTTCAGGCGCTCAAGACGGATCTCAAACGGATCTTCTACCACCGCAATCGCCGCCTGAGTCATTC
>OGOX01001813.1_pt1 | contig 13067 bp, 5 predicted proteins | sample 1552761 | NCBI WGS metagenome assembly OGOX01 (sample SAMEA2580212, study PRJEB22360) | human gut metagenome | biome: human gut; feature: human-associated habitat; material: faeces | place: Denmark | collected 2008/2010
CGGAATAAAAGCAAAAAAACGGTTAGTAAAAATGTCATAGAAAAACAGGAAGAGGAGGAGCAGGATGAAGAAATTGAACGATAAAAAAATTAGCGTTTTAGCAGCTACAGCATTGACAGTATCTCTTGTGATGCCTACTGTACAGATGATTCCGGCAGAAGAAACGGAAGTGTTAGATCAATATATGATTATTGAACTAGAACCGATTGTTAAGCCGGAAGTGGATGTGCAGGAGACAGAAAATTCTTCTGAGGAGCAGTCAACAGAAGAGTTTTCAGAAGTTGTGTCCGAATCGGACACAGTATTGTTTGCATTAAATGATTTTATAGGGGACGATTATAGCATAACAGGAATTAGCATGGATGAGCCAATCATTGCACAGTTGCTGTCACAGACTACTGACTATCAGGACTATGATTCGATTGCCTTGTATGATCTTATTTCGAATCAGCAGTCAGCTGATTCGCTGTATGACTTTAATTTGCAGATTCCAGAGGATGCCGATGTTACATTGTATCAGACAATAGATGGTCAGCTGCAAAAGGATACGTTAGATGTAGCATATGCAGCTGAGGAGTATAACCGTCTGCCACTAATCAGCTATCAGTCAGAGACAAATCATTGGTTAGTACTGCACTTGGGAAGTAATCAGGATAAGCAGGGTGTGTCCGAATCGGACACAGAAGATGCAGTCAGAGAAACAGAAAGTGCCGCAGAGTCACTCGAAGGGAAAACAGAGTCGGAGATAGATGAAAGTCCATCTGCGAGTGAGGATGTAAAGAAACATTCTGCATCGAAAACGGAATCAGAGACAACAAAGTCAAGTCAGCAGACAACAAAAGAAACGGAAAGTACTAAAGCACCGGAGACTAAGCCAACTATACCGACTACGGTTGCTCCGACAACAAGTACACCAACGACAAGCCCGAGTACGACAGCACCGACCAAAACGCCAGAAACACAGCCGCAGACAACGGCTCATACACACGCTTGGGTGCCAGTAACAAAGGTAGTCCATCATGATGCAACGTATAAAACTGTGTGGGTTCAGGACTCCGCAGCATGGGATGAAACAGTGATCACGAAGGCAGCATGGGATGAGCAGGTATTAGTTCAGGACGCATATGATGAAAATGTGATGATTTCAGATGCGTATGATGAACCGGTTTATGCATGGGTCGAAGTTTGCAATGCGTGTGGTCATAAGTTTTTAGATCCAAATGAAGATATTGATGTTCATATGGGTGCTGGCTGTTGGTCAAGCTGGCATGATGAATGGATGCAGGTTGGAACAACGCACCATGATGCTGTTTACCAAACAGTTCATCACGAGGCAACATATCAAACAGTTCATCACGAGGCAGAGACGACAATCGTCCATCATGATGCAACAGGTCACAACGAACAGACAGTGGATCAGGCAGCATGGGATGAGACAGTAATTACTGGTTATACATGTTCTGTCTGCGGAGCAGCAAAAGAAAAGTAAATATCAATAAATAAGTAACAATACATAAGAAAAAGCATCTGCATAATTTCTGAAAATAACAGGATTTATTGTTGGTGCTTTTTTCATGCTCTTTTTACATTGTGTTCAGTTTGGACATGCGAGAAAACACAGAATACTGTGGAAAGGTTGTGGCAGAAATGCCATGACCTTTTTTCGTGGAAGAAACAGAAAGGAAAACAGTTATGGATCGTCTAAGAGGACCGCCTGTTTTAAAGGCAGGCAATAAGCAACAAACAGATCCTGTCAGATTTTCTGACAGGATTTCCCACAAGAAAGGCATGACGATGAATTTAAAAAATAAAAAAGGAAAGAGACTGACTTCTACACTGATGGCAGTACTTATGAGTGTATCTACAACGCTGACGCCAGTTAATTCCATAGCATCTGAAATGGAAACTTCGTCAATGGCGGTTGAAAGCATAACGGAAGAAACCACAGCTGAGACAGAAGTGCAGACTACAGTGGAGACAACAGCGAGCAGTGAAGCACAGACATCAACATCAGCATCCGAAACGCAGGCAATCACCGAAGAAACGACAGCAGAAACAGATCAGCTAGAGACGGAAAGTTCTGTTGCAGAAGAAGTACAGTCATCTGGAGAGAGCGCAGAAGAAACATCTGCAAATGAAACACGCGGACCGGATGAAACACAGGAAAACGAAACAACAGCTGAATCTGAAAGTGAAACAGAAGAAGTGACTGAAACAGAGACGGTTGAAGAAACTTCAAGCGAAGAGCCGACAATCGACCTGTCTAATGCAACAAGGGAAGATATTCTTTCCTACATTGAGGCAATCGGCGGCGATGAGAGCGATGCTTTCTATTCCTTTATCGGCAGTCTTGGAGAGGATGACTATCAGCTTGTATGGATGGCACAGTACGGAGCACAAGAGGATCAGCTGTTAGAGAACTTTGGCTTTGACTATGACGGTTCAAGCGATCTGGATGTTGCAAAGTATATCCACAAGCTGTCCGAGGATGAGCTGGCTGACTTTACGGAATCCATGACATTCGAACAGTACAAAAGATATCTTTCCATCAGGGAAATGATGGCAGAAATGGATGAGAAGGATTTCTCAGATGTCATTGATTATGAAGAGTTTACCGCAGACCGTACATGGGATTATGCAAGCTATGATGTGTTTGCAGAAAGCTTAACCGGCGTATCATTACAGAGAACCGAGCAGACAATGCAGTTTTATAACACCTATGTCGATCCGTCTAAGGTTCAGGCAGGTGTTACCACCATTGACGGACTGCTTGACTCTAATGCAGATTGGTATTCCAATGATTATATTTTAAGTCTGAATCCGGAAATGTTTAAAGAGACAGTTCCTGTTTATTATGGTTCTGACGGAAATTATTATGTTGTATCTACCGTTCCAATGCTGAATGGGATAGAGTCTGCTGACTATCAGCCGGCAACTAACTTTTATAATGACAGCGTAGTGGCAGAAGCCTTTACGGATATTCAGTATCTTGGAAATGGTGTTTACCGCATTCCGAGCAGTCGTTATCAGTATTGCTATACAGAGCAGTATGTATCAGATGCAGGTACTCTGTACGGAGTTTCATTTGGACTTCGTATTCAGGTATTATATGGCTTCACAGCATCAGGTGAGGTGAAGATTAGTGCTGATGTTCTGTATCCTGATATGACAGAGCGTTTTCTTCCGGCAGTATTGAATCTTGCATCAGGCACAGCAACTGTAAAGATTTTTAATGATGATTATGATGATACACTTGATAATTATCTTGTATCTGCATCCATTAACAGAGGTGAAAGTCTTCCGGACGAAGTTTACGTAATTAACAATGGAAAGACACTCCAGTTTGTAATGGGAGATAACTGTGCAGTGGGAAGTCTGGATGTTTTGATCGGTTATAACGCGACTTCAAAGTATTCTATGGCTGCACAGGTAACAACTGAAAGCCTGTATCAATCTGAGTCATTAGATAATGGAATTGCATTGACAGCACAGCTGCATGGAAGTTATCTCGAAATGGCAAGAAGTAGTGTACCATCTGATTTGGCAGTTGGAGATAAGTTTGTATATGCAAATACCAAATTGACAATCACAGGTGTCAACAATGCAGCGGATGGCAGTGGAACCGTTCATGTTGGAGCAACAACCGTACCAACGCATGATGCACAGGAGTTTTGTCTGTATAGTCCATATGATGAGGCGGCATTGAATACGTTAAATTCATGGTTCAAATACAGCCTGAGTGATGCAAATTCTGCAAGTCCAGGATATCTTGTACAGATGACAACTGAAAATATTCAGCGCCGTGCAGCCAGCAATGGTACATCCGTTAATCTTGGCGGGCAGAAAATATTTGGATACCTTTCAGAAGCACTCGGAACTTCAACAAGTGCATCTGGAAAAACATTGAACTTGGAAGGCACGCAGGTACTTCTTGCTTGTATGCACGCATGGCATCTGGAAGCAAATACACCTGCCGAAGTTGTAAATTCAGTTAATTCGTTTACAGAGCGTACAGGAGAGCAGGAAACCTTTGCGCATGATATTGGATTCGGAAACTATCTTCCTAATATTGCCCTTCAGTGTACGGATGTTCACGATGGTGGTGACGGATACACATATGCAACTTTCAAAGTAGTAACTTCTATGCTTGGAGTTCGAGGCGTAAACAATCCGAATAACTATCAGTGTGCATTTGCAACATTGAATATTCGATATGAGAAACAACAGGAAGGTTATTTGAGAATCCATAAATCTTCCACAAACCCGGAAATAACAAACGGAAATAGTTGCTATAGTTTTGATGACATCAATTATGGTGTTTTCACAGACGCAGGATGCGTCAATAACATTGCTGTCCTCAATTTGGATGCTAATGGTTATTCTGAACCATTAAAACTGAAAGCAGGAACTTATTATGTGAGAGAAGCAGATGCGACTCCGGGATCAGGCTATCAGACAAACAGTACTGTTTATACGGTAAATGTAACAGCAGGAACAACATCCGATGCTCCTGTCATGTGTGAGACAACAGATGTTCCATTAAACGACCCGTTGGGTATTGTTATCAACAAGATCAATAGCGACGGAACTACAGCAGCTGACTTGTCTGGTGCTGAATATACGGTTACTTATTATCCAAAGCAGTATACTAGTGTAGCAGAAATTGAAGCAGAAACAGATCCGGATGTAAAGCCAACTGTATGGGTAATCCAAACTATTAAAAGTGCAAGTGGATATTTTGCATCATTAGATGATACGCATATTGTTCCAAATAGTAATAGTGCAGGTGCAGTTTTTGGAAAATATTTTAGTGGCAGATATATTATTCCTCTTGGAACTATAACTGTTGAGGAAACAAAAGCACCGGCAGGCTTTACAAAAGATGGAGCTATTGTAAGCAGTGCAAAAACTGGTGCAACGATTTCAGGAACTAATAACGTATATTTATTTCAGTTTGTTGACGAGAACTCGGAAGTATATTTAAAGAGCGGCAATGCTCTTTCAACTTCTCTGGATGATGAGACTGCCGTAACCTTAACATACGCAGAGCGCCAGATTAACGGCTCACCGAAGATGGAAAAGCATGACTTCGAATTAGACAAGAAGGCAGCCATGGGCGGAACCAGCTTTGAGGGAATCTCTTTTGAGATTTACTGTCTGGATGATTCTGTTGCCATCGGAAATGACACTTACACAAAGGGACAGACAATTACTACAGTGACTTCTGATGAAGAAGGAAACATTGATGTAGGTATGCAGTTTCCTGTCGGTCACTATGCAGTGCGCGAAAAGGCGGCAAACAATTACTACACAATGACAACAGATCAGATCCATTACTTCGATGTAGTTGAATATCAGGGAGAAGCATTTATCCAGTATGAGCCTGATACAAATGCAGTTACCTTTATGGACCGTGTTGTACGCGGTGATCTGTCATTCGTAAAGAAAAATTCTGACACGGATGAAGCTCTTGCTTATATACCGTTCAGGATCACAAATAATACAACAGGCGAGACGCATTACATCTTAACTGATGCGAATGGAAACTTCACTTCCGCAACTGGAAAGACCACAAATACCAATGCAAATGATGATGTTCTTTCAAAGTATGGTGATAAGGATGTTGTTCCGCAGAGCGTAATTGACTCTCTGGCAAAGGATGCCGGACTTTGGTTTGGTATGGGAAGTGAAGGAACCATGACAGCTGCAAATGATTCTTACAGCTCATTTGTATATGGAACATACACCATCACCGAGTTAAAGACCGAAGCAACCAGAAGCATGAAGATGTATACCAGCACCTTCACAATCGACACTGACGGAAAAGTTCTTGATCTTGGAACAGTCAACAACGTTCCGATGAGAATTAAAACAACACTGGTTGACGTAAATGGAGAACATTTCACCGAAGCAACGAGTACAGTGACATTGACTGACCATGTAGCATACAAAAATCTGGATACGGACAAGACATATACGCTGACAGGAACCTTGTATGTGAAGGATGGAGATGCACTGACAGAAATGATGACAGAAACGGTTGACTTTCAGCCAACCGAAACAAGTGGCACACAGGATGTTACATTCACATTCGATGCATCTGAGCTTGTTGGAAAGTCAGTAGTTGCATTTGAGGAGCTTTCCGTAAATGGAGAGTTTTGTGCAGAACATAAGGATAAGGACGATGAAAACCAGACCGTTACATTCCCTGGTATTCAGACAACGGCACGCGATAATGTAACCGAGGATCATGTATCCAATGCAACAGATTCCATCACAATCGTGGATACGGTAGCTTATACAGGTCTTAAAAAAGGAGATACCTACACAGTTACTGGAACACTGATGGATGCAGAGACAGGTGAGGCTGCTCTTGATGATGACGGCAATGCAATTACCGCATCAAAGGAGTTTACGGCACTGTCTGCTGATGAAAACATTGATATCACCTTTACATTTGCAGGTGTATCATTAGCAGGAAAGACACTCGTTGCATTTGAGGATATTTCCTATGAGGGAAGAAGATATGCCGTTCATGCGGATATCAATGATAAGAATCAGACTGTTTACATTCCAAAGATCCATACCAAGGCTCTGGATGCAAATACCGGATTAAACCAGGTACTGGCAGACAGTAACGCAACTGTTGTGGATACCGTAACCTATACACATCTGCTTCCTGGAAAAACATATGTAATGAAGGGTGTTTTAATGACATCCGCAGGAAATGCCCTGATGGTTAACGGAAAGACCATTACTGCAAGTACTGAGTTTGTTCCGACCACACCTGACGGAACAGTTGATGTTACTTTCAATTTTGATGCTTCCGAAATAGGTGGCCGAAAGTTAGTAGTTTATGAATACCTTGAGTTAGACGGCATTACCGTTGCTTCTCATACAGATATTTCCGATACTGACCAGACCATATATGTTCCAAAGCTCAGAACAACCATCTTTGATTCTGAAAATGGAAGTCATAACAGCGCGGCAGACGAAGATATCACTCTGATCGATACCGTGCGTTACAATGGTGTTGAAATCGGACGCAGATACACAGTAGTCGGTACCCTTGTTGATAAGGAAACCGGCAATGCACTTCTTGATGATGCAGGAAATAAGATTACTGCGTCAAATGAGTTTGTCGCTGAAAAGATAAACGGAACAATTGACGTTATCTTTAAGTTCTCAGGCGTATGCCTTGCAGGAAAGACAACTGTTGCTTTTGAGGATATGTATTCCGAGGGAAAGAAGGTGGCAGTCCATGCAGATCTCAGAGATGAAGGACAGACCGAGTACTTCCCGTCAGTACATACAACAGCAACAAGCAACGATACAGAGGATCATGTTGTCGGTGCTAATGAGAAGGTTACAATCACCGATCAGGTAGCACTTAAGGCATTGAAGCTTGGCACAGAGTATACTTTAAGCGGAACTTTTATGAATGCAAAGACTAAAAAGCCAATCATGGTAAATGGAAATACCATTACCGCAAGAAGAACTTTCACAGCCGATGCACATGAAATGACCATACCGTTGACCTACACTCTGAACGCATCAGAGCTTGCAGGAACCACAACAGTTGTATTTGAAAACCTTTATTCTGACGGCGCACTTCTTGCAACTCATGCTGATCTTGAGGATGACGAGCAGACAGTATATATCCCAGAGATTCATACAACTGCAAAGGATCAGACAACAAAGATCAACCATACCGAAGCAAACAAGACAGCCAACATCGTTGATACTGTTTCCTATACAAATCTGCTTCCGGGCAGAGAGTATACCGTAAGCGGAACACTGATGGATAAGGAAACAGGAAAGGCTGTTCTGGCTGACGGCAAAGAGATTACGGCAAGCACCATATTCACTCCTGAAAAGTCCAAGGGAAGTGTTGATATAATCTTTACCTTTGATGCAAGTGTTGTAGCACCTAAGACAGTTGTAGCATTTGAGACGCTTACATATAAGAAGATCCAGATCGCCGTACATGCCGATATCACCGACAAGGATCAGACAGTTTACATTCCGAAGGTATATACCACTGCAATCGCAGATGATACAAAGGATCATGTAACAGAGGCAAAGAAGGATGGGGGGCTTGCAGAAAAGCTTACGGCAGAGCACATTAAGAATGCAAGAGACAACATTGCTACAACAGTTCACACGTCCTGTGAATCGTAGTTCGCTTAACAAAACAAAAATCCCTTTGACAGACCGAAGGCAACACAGTATAATAAATATGTTTTGGGAATGAAGTTCTCCCATTGATACATTCCTTGTATCACAAACCGCTGGTTAAGGCTGATGACTTCTGCGAATTTCGCAGGGATTGTCAGCCTTTTTTGTGAATTGATGTGCGTTCCTTGAACGGTCAAAACTTATGCAAGAAAAAGGAGAAAAAAGATGTTACAAAGTATCGCATTAATGCTGCTGCTCGGAATGGCACTCGGGTGGCTGTGCAAAAAAGTAAGGTTGCCTGGACTGGTAGGTATGATTGCCACAGGTATGATTCTGGGTCCGTATGGACTGGGCTGGCTGGATTCATCTATTCTTGATATTTCATCACAGCTGCGTCGGATTGCATTGATCATCATCTTGCTTAGAGCAGGATTATCTTTAAATCTGGAGGATTTGAAAAAAGCAGGGCGCCCAGCAATTCTGATGTGTTTTGTTCCGGCTTGCTTTGAGGTGACAGGAATGATTATTCTGGCACCGATTCTTCTTGGTGTATCACGTCTGGACGCTGCAATCATGGGTGCTGTCGTGGGCGCTGTGTCACCAGCTGTCATTGTACCGCGCATGATTAAGCTGACAGAAGAAGGCTGGGGCACGAAAAAGTCTATTCCGCAGCTGATTCTTGCAGGTGCGTCAGTCGATGATGTTTTTGTCATTGTGCTGTTCTCAGCGTTTACAGGGATTGCGCTTGGTGATGGTGTATCAGCGGCAAGTTTTGTAAAAGTGCCATTTTCAGTACTGTTTGGAGGAGTGGCAGGATTTGCAGTAGGTTACGTACTCTCGCTATATTTTGAGCGAGTTCATATTCGTGATACTGCAAAGGTCATGATTTTGCTTAGTATTTCATTCTTGCTTGTAACAGCAGAGGATCGCTTTGGCGAGGTGATTCCATTTTCTGGATTGTTAGCTGTCATGGGTATGGGAATCGCATTAAAAAGAAAGCGTGCTGTTGTAGCAGTACGTCTGTCATCAAAGTTTAATAAGCTGTGGGTCATGGCAGAGATCATGCTGTTTGTTCTTGTCGGAGCAACTGTTGATCTTCATTATGCTGCATCTGCAGGTATTGCCGCTGTTGTTCTAATCTTAGGTGTGCTTATATTCCGAATGGCTGGGGTGTGGTGCTGTATGTTAGGAACAAATCTTAATAAAAAAGAGCGTATTTTCTGTATGTTCGCTTATATGCCAAAGGCAACAGTACAGGCAGCTATAGGCGGCATGCCGCTTGCAATGGGACTTTCCTGCGGAAATATCGTTCTTACAGTAGCAGTGCTGTCGATTCTTATTACAGCTCCGCTGGGGGCATTTCTAATTGATGCGACTTACAGAAAACTGCTATAAACCACCGGGACAGGAACGGCGGTTCATTATCTGTCCCGGGTGGCTCATCTGATTCTGATACGCTCGTTAAAAACTAGACACAGCATACTTGACCTTATCACGGTATACCGATATAATGGCGGTAAAGGAAGGTGATTTATATAGAAGAAACTGTTGATGAAGAATTTTATGAGGTGAAAAGTATTGGATAATAAAAAGGTTCAGACATTAGATGGGGAAATTATGCTGGTGCAGGAAGTATCCTGTCAGGTGAAATTAAATGATCATCAATGGACAGTTGCTTTTTCATATCATAAAGAGCCGGTGTCTTTAAACGTATGTAAAGAAGATGCTTTGCCAGAGTGCTTCATTCGGACGATTACTCAATGGGCAGTAGAGGAATATCTGGAAGAACGGAGGTTTGAAGAAATATGCCAGTCTATGAATTGATGAGAAAAGACCAACGTGTTACTGTCTTAGCGGTAAATAAAACGGGTGGAATTGAAAAATGTGACTATAAAAATATAAATCAGGAAATAGCACCATTACAGGAACGAATTTGTAGTGATTGGATTGAACGTTGGTGGAATAAACGAGCAGTTCCTCTTAATCAGGGAAAAATTAGAGAAATTCTGGAACAGCATGGAGTATCCTGTCCAGAAGCATATTTGGTAAAGAATCTGGGTCTGAGTTTAACAGATTTTTATTGGATTCGTCCACTTGAATCTGGATTGACATGGAAAATGGTTAGTTTCTATCAGAATGAGTTCCGTAGAAATTTAGAAATTGCAGGCAAAAGGGCGTCTGTATCCAACGGCAGCACGTTGACGTATACACCAGATAGTACGTTGCAGGGGGCATTGGAAAAAAGCTGGATCTTGCTTGATCATGAGCGCTATCTGTTAAAAGGAAATCGTGATGCCTACTCAACGGAAAGCATCAATGAAGTATTTGCTTCACAATTGCACAGGATGCAGGAATACGATAACTATGCATCTTATGAACTGATGAAGATTAAGGGGGCAAAGTACGATTACGGTTGCTATGTAAAAGCCTTTACCAGTGAGCAAAAGGAATTAGTGTCGGCTTATGCAGTAGTGACATCCGAAAAGCAACGAAATGATTGCTCAACATATGAGCATTTCATTCAGGTTTGCGGAAAACATGGAATTGATACGATTCAGCTTCGGCATGACTTAGAATACCAAATAATGACGGATTTTATTCTTTCCAATGTAGATCGGCATTTCAATAATGTTGGTGTGCTGCGTGATGCGGAAAGCTTACAGTTTTTGCGTATGGCACCAATTTTTGACAGTGGAAAGTCGTTATTTGTTTCAGAGCCAATTCCAGCACAAGAGGAACTGAGAAAAATTAAAACAGCGAGTTTTGCCGGAACAGAATTGGGACTGCTTAAATATGTAAAGGATCGTTCGATTGTAGACGCTGCAAAGCTTCCGTCAGCAGAGTTACTTTGGCAGCTTTATCAAAAAGATAGCCGAATGGACGAAGCAAGGGCAAAGCTGGTCTGTGATAGGTACGAAAAGAAAATAGAACTATTTCAGAGATGGCAACAAGGTCAAGATTTAAATCCGAGGAGATTTTATAAAAACTGCAGGACGGTTCAAATACAGAAACAAAAAGAGAAAGGTTTTGAATGAGTATGGATATACAAGAGAATCCGACAAAAGTACCGTTATCCGAAAATGCAATTCTGCATCAGTCTGGTGTTAGTTTTTTTCGCATATTTACAGCATATAGAAAAGAAAAAAAGATTCGCACGGAAAAAATCGTATCGGGAGTAATAAGTCGGCGGGCATTTTTGGATATTGAAAAAAGAAAAAGTGTGCTTTCAAGAGAAAACTGGAAATTTTTGATGCATCGTATAGGAATTGTTACAGATTATTTTGAAACAGTTGTATCAAGGAAAGAGCTGAAAGACTGGAGATGCAGAGAAGATATTTGTCTGTCTGTGTGTGAAGATTGCAAGAAGGCAAAAAAGCTATTAGAGGAATATAGAAATTCGCATATAAAGATGTCTAACATAGAGAGACAGTTTTGCTTAAAGATTGAATGGCTACTTTCACGAAATGAAAAAAGTGACGAGGAACTTTATAAGTTAAGTAAGGATGCTGTTTGCTGCACAGTACAAGAAGATTGGAAAGAAAATTTGTCCGTACTTTATGTGGGTCCAGAGGAATTAGAAGCCATGTTGTTAGTTGTTTGGTCCCTTTTAAAGAAAAATGAGCTGATGGATGCATTTAGATTATTTGACCAAATACAAAGATATCCTAAGATACACAATTGGGAACCTCGCATGAGAGAAATGATCTGTGCGCAGATTGCTTTAATTGGAATAAAACTGTATGAAAGAATGCAGAAAATTGATATTGGATATAAGATTGGAATGGAATCTTTGGAATTATTGCGTCAGCAGAGCAGTCAGCGGTACGCATATCCGTTACTGGCAGAGTTAGTGCGTATTGGAATAATGTTAGAAAAAGAGAAATCTGAGGAACTTCTGCAGTTTCAGAAATTTCAAAAAGCATTTGAGATAGTGTATGAAGAAAATAAAATTCCGTATATGCGAGTATGGCAGTGTGGAAGTATAGAAAATAGCTACGATGTTGGAATGGTATTAAAAAGAATGCGGATGGCACAGGAAAAGACACAGGAAGAAGTATGCATAGATGAAAAAGGTTTTTCGTTTTTAAATGTACGTCAGCTATCTCGTATAGAAAAAGGGGAAAATCGACCATCTACAGAGAATTTTCAATTTCTGACCCGTAAGATGGGACGAGAACTTGATTGGATTATGCCGATGCTTGAAACAGATTCGATAGAAGTTTTATCGATGAGACAAGACATTATTTACGCTATTGGTATGCGTCAATGGAAAAAGGCTCAAAATATATTGGAACAATTAAAAACTAAAATAGGGGCAGAAGATTATAAAGAACCGCAAATACAGCAGGAGATTCAGTTTATAGAGGCCATGTATGAATTGGAAGCTAACAGGATTACTGCGTGTGAAGCTGAAAAAGAATACTACGAAGCATTATCCTATACTTTTGAACTTTCATGGCTTTCACTCGAAGAGCTTCCATTTATTAGAAGTGAAGAGGGGATTATTATTAGTAATATAGCAGATATTTATCATGATATGGGAAATCTGAAAAAATCGGAAGAACTTTTTGAAAAATTGAGTTCGGTTTATCAAAAAAAACAAATATTTTTGAAGATAAATTCTTCTGCTAGTGCTATTATTTTGGGACAATATTCACGCTTGTTAGGAGATATAATGAATTACGAAAAGGCACTTTATATTGATAGCGTGAATCTTAAATATGAATTAAATGATTTTAATTTAATTCACATTGAAAATTTGTTATATAACCAAGCGTGGGCTTATTATGAAATTGACAGAGAACAAAATAATCAAAAAATCCAGAGAAAGTTTTGGGCTGCGCAGCGTTTTGCAGAATTTAATAGAAAAGAAGAGCTAATAAATTTAC
>OGOX01001814.1_pt1 | contig 13065 bp, 10 predicted proteins | sample 1552761 | NCBI WGS metagenome assembly OGOX01 (sample SAMEA2580212, study PRJEB22360) | human gut metagenome | biome: human gut; feature: human-associated habitat; material: faeces | place: Denmark | collected 2008/2010
ACAAAAGAAATAACTATTGAAGTAAATGGTATGAATGGAAATAATCATTTTGCTATAGAAACAAATTTTGACCATGCAAATATACAAAGTTATTATGATAGTACAAACAAATATTATAAATTAGTTGAGGGTGCCACAATAAAAAGTTTAGGAAGTACTCAATCAGTAAGATGGAAAATAATAGGTAGATATTATAACTTAAATGTAAGTCAAGCACAACTTGGTGGAAAAAACTTTACTGGTAAAATATATGCAATAAGTAAGGGATGTTCTTCAGAAGATGGAACAACTGTTAAAAAAGGTTATGAAACAATCTTAGCAAATAATGGAGGGTCAGCAAGCATGACAACTCTTACATCAACAGATTTTGCAAAAGGTACTACAGCCTCAGATAAAGAAATGTATAAAGCACAAGATGATTTAGGAACATCATACTATTTTAGAGGAGCAGTAGATAATAACTGGGTTAAATATGGTAAATATACTAAAGATGCATATATTGTTATGGATCGTAAATATAACTATTCATTAGTTGACTCTTGTAATGGGTTTAATTTTTGTACAAAATTAGCCTCAAAAGGTGATGATATGTATTGGCGAATAATAAGGATAAATGGAGATAATTCAATTAGAATGATATATACAGGAACAACTGCACCAGATAGTAATACAAAAGTTGTAATGACTGAAAGAACTTATATTTCTGATTTACTACAATATACAGTAACATCAGCAGGTGCATCAAAATTTAATCAAAAAAGTGATAGTGCAGAATATGTAGGATATATGTATACAATAGGACAACAACATGGAACAAGTCAAAGTAGTGATATAAAAACATATTTAGACAATTGGTATGCAAATTATACTGATTTAAATAAAACAGGAACAAAAATAACAGATCAAATATATTGTAATGATAGAACAGCATCAACTTCAGATGTTGCATATTCAACTACAAATTATACAACATTAACAAGTTGGAATTCAACTGGAACAACATATTATTATGGAGCAAATGGAAGAATAGTTAAAGATAATAATCCAATGTTAACTTGTGCAGTAGATAGTGATAGATTTACAGTTAATAAAATAAACGGTAAAGGAAATGGAACGTTAAAATATCCGGTGGGACTTATAACAGCGGATGAAGTAGCAATGGCAGGTGGAAAATTTGGTTCTAGTAATGAAAACAGTTCATATTACTTGTATACAAACCAATATTATTGGGCGGGCTCCTCTAGTATATGCAATGGTAGTAGTTCGATTGATTTAGTTGTGGGTGATGATGGCAGTCTGGGCAGTAGCCGTATCGCTGTCAATCGTGGGGTTCGTGGCGTAGTTTCTCTATCCTCTGATGCTAAGTTGCTTGGCAATGGAATATATAACGATGTTTACACAGTAAGTTAGAAATGTTATAATCTTTCTTGAAAAGGAAAGATTTTTTTATGGTTAAAATAGGTAATGTAGAAATAAATGGTAAGATTGTGGTTGCCCCAATGGCTGGAATAACAAATAAAACGTATCGTATGATATGTAAAAAGTTTGGTGCTGCTTTAGTAGTCGGAGAAATGGTATCAGATAAAGCGATAATGTTTGGTAATGAAAAAACTAAAAAACTTCTTGATATGGATGAAAGTGAAAGACCAATATCACAACAAATATTTGGTTCTGATAAAGAAAGTTTTTGCATAGCAGCTAAAAAAGTTTATGAATATATGCATCCAGATATTATTGATATAAATATGGGATGTCCTGTTCCTAAAATTGCTATTAGGTCACAGGCAGGTAGTGCACTTTTAAAAAGTCCTGATAAGATATATGAAATAGTAAAAGCTGTAAAAGAAAGTGTTCCTTGTCCTGTAACTGTTAAAATAAGAAGTGGTTGGGATGAAAAAAGTATAAATTGTGTTCAGGTTGCTAAAATATGTGAAAAAGCTGGTGCTAGTGCAATAACTTTACATGCAAGGACAAGAAGTCAAGGTTATTCAGGTCATAGTGATTGGTCTTTAATTAAAAAGGTTAAAGAATGTGTAAATATACCTGTAATTGGAAATGGTGATGTAACATCTTGTTATGAGGCTAAAAAAATGCTTTTAGAAACTGGTTGTGATTTAGTAATGATAGGAAGAGGACTTCTTGGAAATCCTTGGTTAATTAAAGAATGTAATGATTATTTAAATGAAGGAAAACTTCCTAAAAAAGTTACTTATGAAGAGAAAATAGAAATGATGAAAAGACATTTAACTGGTTTAGTTTCTGAAAAAGGTGAAAAAAGTGCAGTACTTGAAATTAGAACTCATTTTCTATATTATTTAAAAGGCCTTGAGGGTAGTAGTGAAATAAAAAATATGATATGTAAAGAAACATCTTATGAAAATATTATAAAAATTCTTGATAACTATTTAATTCAATTAAAAAGTGAAAAGTAATATTACCGTAATAAATTGAATAATTTATTGTAAACAAAAAAGGCTTTTGGCCTTTTTATTTGATTTCTAAAATAATATCATATTCCTGAAGTATTTGTTGAAGCATCTTTTTATTCATATAATAATTTTCATCATTATAACGAAGTATTAAATAATCATCTTTATTTTTATTAAATAGAGTAGTTTCTTTATTACTATCAATTTGCTTTAAAATATTTTGAACTTCATCATCAGTAAGCTCTTTTTGAAAATCGATATGGTAACCATGAAGTGGATCAAAAATATAAAAATAATCTGTATAATATGCATAAACTACATTTGATTTTGTTATATATAAATAATAATTTTTATCAATGTTAGTTTCCTTTAAAAAGGTACCTTTATCTATTAAATTATTACCTTTAGTAGTTTCTCCAAAATTAACTCTTATATAATAATCCTCTTTATATAGTTTATCGAATTCATTTTTCTTTTCACTTCTTATAAAGTAAAATACCATAAATATTATTAACATTGTTAAAAGTATTGAAAATATTAATATTAAAGTGCTGTTATTTCTAACTTTAGGTTTATCTAAATCACTATTTTTCATATTATTCCTTTACTAAATTTTTAGCAACTTCATTTACAGGCCCAGCACCAATTGTTATAACTAAATCATTTTCTGAAACTATATTTTTTATATGTTTTTCAATTTTATCAAATGAATCTAAATAAATTACATTTGGGTTCTTTTCTTTTATTAAATCTACTAAATCACTTTCTTTGACGTTCCAGATATTTTCCTCTCTAGCGGGGTAAATTGGAGCAATTATAATATTATCAAAGTTTGAAAGTACATCAGCAAATTCTTTTAAATGCTCTATTGTTCTTGAATATGTATGTGATTGAAATATTGCATAATCTTTATTATGTTTTGTTTTCTTTACTGAATCAAGTGTTGTTTTAATTTCACTAGGATGGTGAGCATAATCATCATAAACAAAAGCACCATTACATTTACCTAAAAATTCAAATCTTCTTCCTACACCTGTGTATGAAGAAAGTCCTTCCTTTATAAAGTTAATATCTATATTATAAAGCATGCACATTGCAATTGCGGCAAGTGAATTATAAATATTGTGTTTACCCGTTACTGATAAAGATATTTTATCTATATATTCATTATCAATATATAAATCATAAGAAGGGTGTCCAGCATCATCATATTCTATATTTTTAGCCATATAATTTGAATTATTATTAATACCATATGTTATTTTATTATAACCATTAGCCATTTTAATTGTATTTTCATCATCATTATTTACAATTAAATTACCATTATTATTTAATTTATCAGCAAATTTTCTAAATGAGGAAATAATACCATCAATATTTTTAAAATAATCTAAATGATCATCATCAATATCTAAAACTATTTCACTTGTAGGGTAAAAGTCTAAAAAACTATCTACATATTCACAAGATTCTGCAATAAAATATTTTTTAGTTCCAACATTATAATTAGAATTTATTATAGGAAGGTGAGCACCAATCATTATTGTGGGATTAAGATGTGCTTTTACAAAAATTGTACTAACCATACCAGTTGTTGTACTTTTACCATGGGTTCCTGAAATACATAATACATTTTCATATTCTTTCATAAGAATTCCTAAGAATGTACTTCTTTCAAAAACTAATTTATTATTTTCTCTTGCATATTTTAATTCTTCATTGTCTTCATGAATAGCAGCGGTATAAACAACTATATCTGCATTTTTAACATTTTCTAAATTTGGTTTATTACTTACCTCGATGCCTTTTTCATTTAATGATTTTGTTATATCAGTAACTCCAGCATCGTAACCAGTAATTTTACAGTTAAATGATAAAAGTATTCCAGCAATACCACTCATAGAGATACCACCGATACCTATCATATGAATTTTTTTATTTTCAAACATTTTTATTCTTCCTTTCAAATATATTATACTTTAAAAAAGATTAGATAGCAAATGAGTGACGATATAATAAAATAATTTTTTTATCTTTAATATCTATTATACCTTCTTCCTTTAAATTTTTGAGTTCTCTATGCATTGCACTTCGGTCAATTGCTAGAAAATCTGCAAGTTCAGAAAAAGAAATAGTTAAATAAATAATACTACTTCCATGAGCTTGACTTTCAATATCAAAGTATTCAAGAAGTTTATCACGAATTGTCTTTTTGGATATTATCTGAAGCCTATCATTTCTTCTTCTAATTTTATCATTTAAAATAATCATAATATTTTTTAAAAATGTATTAAAATATTCTTGATTTAAATTAGTATTTATTACTAAATCATAGTCAAATACTAAAACTGTTGTTTCTTCGTTTGCAATCATATCATACTCTTTGTTATATAAATATGATAGGTTAGAACCAAAAATGTCATCTTCGTAAAGTTCTTCGATTATAAGTTTATCTCCATTATAATCTGTATGAATAATTTTAGCATTTCCCTTAATTATTATACCAATTATATGATCTTTTAGTATTTTGGATATATTATCATTTTTTTTAAAAGTATAGTATAATCCTTCGAGATAGTTAATTAATTTATTTTTCTCTTTATCAGATATTTTATCAAATAATTTTATCATTTACACCTCTCATATAAAATTTTATCATTTTTTTAATTATGTTGCAATTGCAACAATACATTTTTAAAAAATGTGTTATAGTTTAGTTATGTTAGAGGAAGGTGGATTTATGAAAATAGTTAAAAGAGATGGACATATTGTTGATTATTGTCCAGAAAAAATTGAACTTGCAATTAAAAAGGCAAATGAAGAAGTTGCTGAAGAAGATAGAGTAAGTGATATTCAAATTAGAAATATTGTAAAATATGTTGAAGGATTAAAGAAAAAAAGAATGCTTGTTGAGGATATTCAAGATATTATAGAATATAGACTAATGGCTCTTGGAAAATATGCTCTTGCAAAAGAATATATAACTTATAGATATACAAGAGAATTAGTTAGAAAAAGTAATACTACAGATTTATCTATTAAAGAATTAATAGATGGTGAGAGTGAATATTGGAATACAGAAAATTCTAATAAAAATGCTAAGATAGTTACAACTCAAAGAGATTATTTAGCAGGTATTACCTCAACAGATATAACTCGTAGATTTTTACTTACTGAGGATATTGTAAAAGCTCATGATGAGGGTATTATTCATTTCCATGATGCTGATTATTTTGCTCAAAATGCACTACATAACTGTGATTTAATTAACCTTGAAGATATGCTTCAAAATGGGACAAATATTAATGGAGTTATGATTGAAAAACCTCATAGATTCTTAACCGCAATGACTATTGCTACACAAATTATTACTGCTGTATCATCATCACAATATGGAGGATGTACTATAACTCTTACTCATTTAGCACCATTTGTTAGATGCAGTTATGAAAGATATTTAGATAAATATAAAGCAAGAAAATTTAAAAAAGAAGATGCTGAAAAATATGCAAAAGAAGATTTAAAAAAAGAAATTACTGATGGAGTTCAAACATTCCAATATCAAATAAATTCAATGACTACGACTAATGGTCAAGCACCATTTTTAAGTGTATGTATGTATCTTGGAGAAACTAACGAATATAAAGATGAACTTGCAATGATTATTGAGGAAGTTTTAAAACAAAGAATTCAAGGTATGAAAAATGAAAAAGGTGTTTATATTACACCAGCATTTCCAAAACTTTTATATGTTCTTGAGGAAGATAATATTAAACCAGGTAGTAAATATTATTATTTAACTCAGCTTTCCGCTAAATGTACTGCTAAAAGAATGGTTCCAGATTATATTTCTGAAAAGATTATGAAAGAACTTAAAATTGATAAAAATGGAAATGGTCAATGTTATCCTTGTATGGGATGCCGTAGTTTCTTAACTCCATATGTTGATGAAAAAGGTAATCCAAAATACTATGGTAGATTTAATCAAGGTGTTGTTACTATTAATCTTCCTGATGTTGCACTTTCATCAGACAAAGATATGGAACTATTCTGGAAAATATTTGATGATAGATTAGAACTATGTCATAGAGCACTTCAAATAAGACATAAAAGACTTTCAAAAGTTACAAGCGATGTAGCACCAATTTTATGGCAACACGGAGCACTTGCAAGACTTGGTAAAGGTGAAAGTATTCATGAACTTTTACATCACGGTTATTCAACAATTTCACTTGGTTATGCAGGACTTTATGAATGTGTAAAATATATGACAGGACATTCTCATACTGATGAATCAGTTGGTAAAGAATTTGGTTTAAAAGTAATGCAATATATGAATGATAAATGTAAAAAATGGAAAGAGGAAGAAGATATTGATTATTCAGTATACGGAACTCCAATTGAATCAACAACATATAAATTTGCTAAATGTTTAAAAGATAGATTTGGTGTTGTTAAGGGTATTACAGATAGAAATTATATTACTAATTCATATCATGTACCAGTATTCGAGGAAATTGATGCCTTTACTAAATTAAAACTTGAAAGTGAGTTCCAAAAACTTTCTCCAGGAGGAGCAATTAGTTATATTGAAACTCCAAATCTTGAAAATAATTTAGATGTTGTTATGGAGGTAATTGAATATATTTATAATAATATTATGTATGCTGAACTTAATACAAAATCAGATTATTGTCAAGCATGTGGTTATACTGGTGAAATCTTAATTGATGATAATCTAGAATGGTATTGTCCAAACTGTGGAAACAGAGATCATGACAAATTAAATGTTGCACGTAGAACTTGTGGTTATATTGGAACTAACTTTTGGAATAAAGGTAGAACTGAAGAAATAAAAGAAAGAGTAATGCACATAGATAATAAGGATGCTTAAATATGAGATATCATAAAATTAGAAAAATGGACATTTCTAATGGACCAGGGGTAAGAGTTTCAATATTTATGCAAGGATGTGAATTTCACTGTGAAAATTGTTTTAATAAAGAAACTTGGGATTTTGATGGAGGAAATGAGTTTACTGAAAAAACAATTGAGGAAGTACTAGAACTTTGTTCAAAAGACTTTATAACTGGACTTTCTATTTTGGGTGGAGAACCTTTACATCCAAATAATATTGAGGGTACTACTAAACTTGCTAAAGTCTTTAAAGAAAAATATCCTAATAAAACTATATGGGTATGGAGTGGTTTCTTATTTGATAAAGATTTAAAAGGTAAAGAAGTACTAAACTACATTGATGTTTTAGTGGATGGTCAGTTTGTAAATAGTCTTCATAATCCAACTCTAAAGTGGAAAGGATCCTCAAATCAAAGGGTGATAGATGTTCCAAAAAGTCTAAAAGAGAATAAAATTATAATTATAGAATAACTAGAAAAAATCTAGTTATTTTTTTATATCTCAATGTAAAACAGTTTACATTTTTTAAATTGTAAAATAATGCCAAATAAATCATTTGAAAATGTCAAAATTATGTAAAATTTTAATCTTTTTAAAGAAATTTAACAAAAAAAGGAGGAAATCAGAAATTTTCCGGTAATAAATATATATGAAGGGAGAAAATATAAGCAAGATGATTTTAAGCCAAGAAATGCTATGTAAAGATATCACGGATGAATTAATAAAAATGGCTACTCCAAATGATAATCCAATACCTGAAATATCTAGATATTTAAAATATAATTTAAAAAATGCATCTTTTGATATGAAAGATATAACTGATATTGAAAGAATAACATTAAAACAAATTCAAAATAAAATAGGTGGACAATTTAATATGATACATAGAGTTCAAGAAAAAGGTGTGAGAACTCCAGATGCTGAATACTATAATAAATTATTACATACATATAAAAGATATTATGATGTAAAGGCACCTAAAAAAGTAACAGTATTAAAAGCAAGAATTGTAAAATAACCCATGCTTTTGATCAGGCTAAAGGTCAAACAAAAAATATAATTATTTCATTGTTAAGGGATGAATGCGATTTATCAAATATTGAAGCAGTTCGTCAAATAACAAATGCTTTAAATAGACCTAAATATTCATGGTTAAATATTGTTATTTTAGTCGGTAAAAATAAATTTATAAAAGTTTATAAAAGAAAATAAAAAAAGAGGCAACCTTGTTGTACCAACGCTTTTGTCTCTTTAATGATTATATTGTAGCATAAAAACTATAATGTGTAAATCGGAATATGAAAATTCAATATGTAAATTAGATTGTAAATGTTAATATGGTTCAAAACTTAAAACTCTATTGTGATATTTTTTTTACTACAAAACTTTGGATAAAATAAAAAGAGACAACCTTGTTGTGAAGTCAACGCTTTTGTCTCTTTAATGATTACATTGTAGCATAAAAACTATAATGTGTCAATCGGAATATAACAAGATTTGATATGAAAATTAGAGTGTAATTTCTATTATTCCGATTATTAATATTATAATCAAAAAGTAAGAAAAAATGATAATATTTTTAGTAATTATTAATTGGATAGATACTATATATTAAAATTATATAAAAAATTAAACCAATCCATATTTTTTTTATTAAATACTAAAATCTATGGTATACTATATATATGGGAGTAAGATATGCTAGATAAGTTAATAGTTAAGGGAACAGAAAATTATAAATGTTATGATATATTAAAGGATTTATATGCTAATAATCCTGAATTTAAAAAAATTGTAGATGAAGGTATTGAAAGTGGAAAAGTATCTGGTTTTTCACAAGAGTTATGGGATAAACTTGATATGCAAAATATACGTTCAAGAGGAGTAAATTCATTTTGTGAAGTATTTAGAGATGGTGCTAATTTAGGCTATTGCACAGTATGTGCTAAACAAGTTAGTTATTCACTTGATAATCCTTATTTATGTGGAGGTACAAATAAATTTTTAATTGGAACAGTTAATTCTCCAGATGGAAGACATACTTGGATTGAAGATGAAGGCAAAATAATTGATACAACACTTATGCTTATTATAGCTAAAGATTATGTAAAATATTTTGGTTATACTTTAGAAAATAGATATAATCCAAATATTGATCCAATATATGTAAATGCAAAAGAATTTACAAATGATAAAAGTTTAAGGAGGTAAAAATGAAAAAAATAATTTTAATTGATGGAAATAATTTAATGTTTCGAAGTTATTATGCAACTTTTTATAGTGGAACAAATATGAAAACAAGTACGGGACTTCCTACAAATGCCTTATTTTCTTTTACAAATATGATTAATAAAATAATTAAGGATGAAAATCCATCATATGTAGCCGTGGCTTTTGATATTGGTAAAAACTTTCGTAAAAAAGAATTTTCTTTTTATAAAGAGGGTAGACAAAACACTCCAGATGAACTTAAAATGCAAATGCCTTATGCAAGAGAAATACTTTCAGCAATGGGTATTAAATATTTAGAACTTGAACCATATGAAGCTGATGATATTATTGGAACTTTGGTTAAAATGTGTGCTAAAGATGCTGATTTTGATGCTACAATAATTTCATCAGATAAAGATTTACTCCAACTTATAAATTTTGAAACTGATGTTAAACTTCTTAAACAAAATGGATTTATTCGTTTTAATGAAAAAACTTTTAAAGAGGAATATGGAGTAGATCCTATTAATATGATTGATTTAAAAGCTTTAATGGGAGATAGTTCAGATAATATTCCAGGTGTTAAAGGTATAGGTGAAAAAGGTGCTATTAAACTTTTAAAGGAATACCAAACAATTGAAAATTTATATGAACATATTGATGAAATAAAGGGTAGTACTCATGATAAACTTGTTACCTTTAAAGAGGATGCTTTTATGTCAAAAAAAATAGCCACTATATATTGTGATGTCCCTCTTAAAATATCTTTAAATGATTTGAAATATGATGGACCTGATAATGAACTATTATATGATGTATTTTCTAAACTAGAATTTACTTCACTTTTAAGTAATCTTACAAAAGAAAAAAAGAATGAAAAAATAAATTTTATTTCAGTAAATGAAAATATTAATGTTGTAACAAATGATATAGTTTCTTTATATATTGAATGTGATAATGAAGATTATACATGTGCAAATATAGTAAGCATCTCATTATACGATGGTAAATTTTTCTACTTTTTTTCTAAAGAAAATATTAAATATTTAGATTTAACTAATAAAAAGGTAGTATGTTTTGATAGCAAAAAATGTCAGTATTTATTAAATAAAAGTTTTGATGTTTATCTTGATTATTCACTTTGTTCATATTTAAATGGTGATAATATTAAGGATGATATTTCATTTACCGCAATAAAATGTGGTTTTGAAATACCAACTATAAATAATTTGCTTAAAATTTATGGAACAAATGAATATATTCAATATGAACTATTAAAGGTAAAATTCTTATTTGAAAATTATGAGAATAATTATAATCTTTTGAAAGAAAATAAACAAGAGGAAATTTATGAAAATATAGAACTTCCACTTTCAAAAGTGCTTCTTAAAATGGAAAAAGAGGGAATTAAAGTATCAAGTGAAGTTTTAGATAATCAAAAAGAAGTTATTTCTAAAAAACTCGATGAAATTACTGCAAAGATATATGAATATGCAGGTGAGGAGTTTAATATTTCATCACCAAAACAACTTGGAGAGATTCTTTTCGAAAAGATGCAAGTAGGTAAAGGTAAAAAAAATAAAACTAGCTATAAAACAGATGAAGCATCTTTAGAAAAACTAGCAAATGTTCATCCAATTATTAATTTGATTTTAGAATATCGTGGACTATCTAAACTAAAATCAACATATATTGATGGCTTAAAAGAATATATAGTGGATGGTAAAATTCATACAATATTTAAACAAACTGTAGCAAGAACAGGAAGACTTTCTTCGATTCATCCAAATCTTCAAAATATTCCTGTTAAAACTGAGGAAGGAAAACAAATTAGAAAAGCATTTTTACCAAGTAATGATGTATTTCTAAGTTTAGATTATTCACAAATAGAGTTAAGAATTCTTGCTTCAACAATAAATTCTAAACCGATGATTGATACATTTAATGCGGGTGGCGATATACATGCAAAGGTTGCTGCCGATATCCATAATAAAGATATAAAAGAGGTTACCAAAGCAGAAAGAAGTGCGGCAAAAGCAGTAATATTTGGAATTGTATATGGAATAAGTGGCTTTGGTCTTGGTGAAAATCTTCATATATCTAAAAAAGAAGCCGATGAGTTTATTGAAAAGTATTATCATCTTTACCCTGAAGTAAAACAGTATATGGAAAAAATGATAGAATTTGCTAAACAAAATGGTTATGTTTATACAAATTATGGAAGAAAAAGAGTTATTAGTGAAATAAATGATGCTAATTTTATGGTTAGAAAATCTGGTGAAAGAATGGCTATTAATACACCAATACAAGGTAGTGCTGCCGATATTATTAAAATGGCAATGATTAAAATTGATGAAATATTTACAAAAGAAAATATTCAAAGTAAATTAGTATTACAAATTCATGATGAACTTATATTTGATGTTAAAAATGAAGAACTTGAAAAAGTTGAAAATATTGTAAAAGATGCAATGGAAAATATAGTTAGTTTATCAGTGCCACTTAAGGTAAGTACTGATGTTGGAACTAATTGGTATGATTTAAAATAAGGAGGAAATATGCCGGAACTTCCTGAGGTAGAAACAGTTAGAAATTATTTAAAAGAAAACATTTTGAATAAAAAAATAATTAATATAGATATTTTATACCCTAAAATGATTGAAAATGATATAAATGAATTTAAGAAAAAACTTATTAATAATTATTTTATTGATATTCAAAGAAAAGGTAAATATTTAATATTCGTACTTGACAAATACTATTTAATATCACATCTTCGTATGGAAGGAAAATTTAATATTAAACCCATAAACGAAGAAGTTTCTAAACATGAACACGTTATATTTTATTTTGAGAATTTTACATTAAGATATAATGATACTCGTAAGTTTGGAAGAATGAAATTAATTAATAAGAATGATCTTGATGATTATTTTAAAAATGTTGGACCTGATGCAAATAATGTAGAGTATAATGATGAAATATTACATAAAATAAATAAATCTAATAAATGTATAAAAACTATTTTACTAGATCAAAGTATTCTATCGGGTATTGGTAATATTTATGCTGATGAAATTCTTTTTAAAGCAAGAATTAATCCCTTTATGAAAGGTAAAGATATTAGTAAAAATGATTTAGAAAATATTTTAAAATATTCTAAAGAAATACTAGATGATTCAATTAAACATAAAGGAACCACTATTAAAAGTTATACATTTTCTTTAAATCATGCTGGTAGTTATCAAGACTATTTACTTGTTCATAAAAATGATGGTAAACATTGTAAAGTATGTAATGAAATAATATTAAAAACAAAAATTGATGGAAGAAGTACATATTATTGTAAAAAATGCCAAGGTGTAAAATGAAAAAAGAAATAATATTAACTTTATTAACATTTATATTTCTTTCTATTGGAGCATATTTTTGTTATAAAAAGAAAATTGAAATTAATGATATTAAATCTCCAGTTAATTCTTTTTTGTATATTAATTATGATAAT
>OGOX01001832.1_pt1 | contig 12960 bp, 8 predicted proteins | sample 1552761 | NCBI WGS metagenome assembly OGOX01 (sample SAMEA2580212, study PRJEB22360) | human gut metagenome | biome: human gut; feature: human-associated habitat; material: faeces | place: Denmark | collected 2008/2010
GTTTAAAAAGTATATGTATTTTTGTAGCTGAAAAATGACGAAAAAAAACGTACGTATTCGATTTCAAGATACAATAGTTAACAAACGTACGATAAGAACTGAACTTTTATAAACATTAGTATTAATATTAAATTTAGAATTATGAACAAAAAGTTTTCTACTCTTTTGTGTGCTAGCTTACTGTTCTCTTCAGCTTTCTCAGCTGTAAATGCGGCTGACCTCAATAATGCAGCTGTGGGAGCTAATGCTACAGCTGTTGCTAAGTTGGATAAGGCGGCTTTGAGTGGAGTGTATCAGTTGAGAGTTGGTACTCAGGTGCTTGTTATAGAAGATGGCAAGTATGTATTAAAGAACGTAAATGATGGCTTTGATTTACAGGCTTCTCTGTGGTGTGTTCAAGTGACGGAAGAAGGTCAAGGCAAAGAACCGATCTATGACTTTGTAAATAAAGCAACTGGTGAATTTTTAGCTATTTCAGAAGAAGATGTTGTTGGTTTACAGGTAGGAGAAAAAACGAAGAGTAATTTGTCTGTTGGCGAAACTTTTGGCGGTTGGGCATTTTCTCCGGAATACAAGGAAAATTTGAAAGGTAATATGCCTTTATTTACTTATCAAGAAGCTGATAATGTTCTTTTATTGGTAAAAGGTGATAATGGAGGCCTTAAGGCAAAAAAAGTAAAAGCATCTGTTGCCCGATCAGAATCGGAGAGAGCTCAATTTACTCTTTATGATGCAGGTACTTACGTTTTGAGTGCGGCTGAAATTAATGCTTATTTGAAAGATAATAAGAATGTGCTTACATTTACTCCGGATGCAAATGCAGATGTCAATCCGTTCTCAACGACTGCTTTTGTTGCTAAAGGAGTTGCAGCAGATACTGATCATAACTTCGTATATGTGACTTCTAAATCCGATGCGAATGCTTATTTGAAAGTGGATACTGCTGCTAATGGTGTTGGTATTCAATTCTTGAAGTTTGGCTGGACTGATATGGCTAAAGAAAAAGATTTTGATAACTCATTGTTAGTAGATCAGCACAAGTTCTTATTTACTTATCGTCCTTCTTTGGATCAACTGCGTATCCAGGTTAAACAGGCTCGTTACAAATCAGATAAGAATGCTGAAAAGTATTGGAGCGAAATTGATGGTACAGCGAAAGGAAAAATTTATAATTATGGTGATAAGTTTGTAGATCCGTTTAAGACTGAAGGTAATGTTGATGCTGCTAAATTGCATGTTAAGTTGCAGAACTTTACTGTTGCGGATCGTATTGCTACAATTGGAGAACAACCTATTAATACAAAGATCGGTTTCGGTCTGAAAGGCTGTTTCGTAACTAGCGATAAGACTTCTGTTGACAACGGTTTGTATATCATCAAGAATGCAAAGGGTCAGGTATTGGCTGCTCCTATTCATAAAAATGCAGAAGGTAAAAATCAATATGCAATCGAATGGGTGACATTGGACGAACAGGAGCCGTTGCACATGCCTGCATACCAGTGGGTTATTACAAAAACATTGAACGCAGAGGTATCTCAACCGGTTTCTCCGGTTAAAATTGTAAACCGTGAATTCCCGAATGCGAAAGATTGGGATAACGTTCAGTTCCGTTTGAATGAAGATGGTGAAATCTATACACTTACAACGGGTGCTGATATGTTGAACAACGTAACGTTTGTTCAGATCAAAGACTCTGCAATCATCAAAGATAAGAAGTTAGGTTACAAACATATCGACTCAAAAGATTTGTTGGTCAACAGATATAAATTCAATTATCTGAACCCGTTCTCAATGGAATATTGGATTGCTAACGGTACAGGTAAAGATTCTTTGATCTATGTTAAGCAGGATGCCGGCGATTATGCTTTGGTTGAAGGTTCTACATACGAATATGGTATCGATGTTGATGCCGCTCTTTTGAAAAAGATTCCGGGACTGGCTCAGTTGGAAAGAACGAATTATGTCATTGCTAAAGACGAACAGGATCGTTTGGTTGAAGCTTATGGAAGCAAGTATTCAATGGGTGTAGCAAACTATAATACTAAGATGGTTGTTGATACATTCTTCTTTAAAGAAAACAACCACTATGATGGTAAAGACTTCTATGCTATCGTCGAATCTTATTATAATAGAACTGCTCATGCTACTGAAATTCAAAATACAGCTGATACGAAGAAAGTCGGTATCGCTGATGACGGTATGAGTGCTGGTCTGAAAGTTCAGTTGCTGAATGAAACAAGAACTTCTGCTTTCACTGTTGAACCTTCTACAACTCCGTTGTATCGTCGTTTCAACAACGTTGCACTGAGTGAAAGCGCAACGGACGGCCGTGACAGCTTGAGATTCTTCGAAACGATCCGTAAGGAATACTTGATGGATGAAAACAATAGCAACTTGACTGATGCTAATGTTGACTATCTGGGTATGTGGACAGCTGACAAAGCAACAGGTTTGTCATTCCAGATCGATACTGCTTGGGTTAATCGTGGTGCTGGTTATATCAAACCGCAATACTTGATTTCGGTTGCACATAACGACTTTGCTGGAACTCCGGGTAAACCTTGTACGGAAGATGGTCCTCACGTAGACAAAGACGGTAATATTACAGACGCAGAACATTGTGTTCACGCTACTCCGGCTATCCCTGGCTTCGAAAGAGCTAAATATTTGGTAAGTTTCCAGGATTCTGTAGATGTTTACGGTCAGGACAAACCTTATGCAGATATCAAGGGTGGTTATACTCGCGTAGGTTTCGTTGAAGGTATCCGTGTTGCCGATACGTTGTGGATCCTGCCGGCAGAATTCGTAGCTTTGGCTAACGATAAGATTAGCTTCGATGCTTTGGAAGCTTATAATGATTCTGTGAATAATCTTGCTTCTAAATCATATTTGATCAAGAATAGACTTGACGGTGACGACCATAAGAATTACACTTGGTCATTCCGTTATGTACATCCGGAAAATGCAGGTAATGTAACGGAAGAAGGCGTAGAAAATCAGTTCTTGTTCGAATCGAACAACTATGACAATAAGATTATTGCACCTGAAAATGCTGCATGGTTGAAGATTCAGAATGGTTGTGTGGTTTTGACAGACAAATCATCTACATTCTCACATGCTGCAACAGGTGGCGACGGAGCTTTGATCTTCAATGTTGAAAATAAGGTTGACGATCAGCTGGCAACAGACAACGAAGAAATTGCAACATCTGAAGTTACAGTAATCGCTTTGCAGGGTGCTGTACGTGTAGCTAACGCTGAAGGTAAGAAAGTTGTTATCACTAACATCTTGGGCCAGACAGTTGCTAACACAGTTATCACTTCAAGCGATGCAACAATTGCTGCTCCTCAGGGCGTAGTTGTAGTAGCTGTTGAAGGTGAAGAAGCTGTTAAAGCGATCGTTAAGTAATAATGATCTCCCGTAGAGACACTATGAAACAGTGTCTCTACTATATTGAAATAAAGATTTTATAATCAAATAATGACCATGTGTCCGGTCTTTCCGACCAGTCAATTACCCCGCGAGGGCGAACAAGTGGTACATTAATACTAAAGTAAAAAAATAACAATGCTGCCTGTACTTCCGTGAGGAAAGAGAGCAGACACAAAACAAGCCCCGACAGAGTAATTCCGTCGGGGCTTCGTTGTTATTATGATAAAAGGATTCTGCCCAAATGGCTAAAGTGCCGCAAACCGTTCATCTCCTTTGGCTGTCACCGCTGTACATTCCATTTCGACCAGCCAGCCGGTTCGGCAAACCGGAGCACGTACGATGATATAAGGGAGGCTGGGATGATGTTCGTCTATATAACGTTTGACCCGCGCATAATCCGCCGTATCGCGGATATAGATTACAGCTTGCATGATGTCATTCAAAGTGGCGTCCGCTTCTTTCAGCAGGGCTTCGATATTCTCAATCATGCGGGAAGTTTGTTTTATGACATCGCCAGCATGCACGATTTCTCCGTATCGGTCGATGCTTGCCGTGCCGGAGATAAAGACATGGCGGCGGTCGCCGTATGTGACAGCTGTGCCCCGTTCAAACGTAACGCCGTATTCATATGTGCGGTTCAGGTGTTCTGGTGCATATAGATAGCGGATTTGTCCGGGGCAGATACCGGAAACAGCATATGTGTCCATTGTCACGAATACCATCGGGTCGAAATAGCGTCCCTCGATTCCCGTACTGGCGATGAAATGAGTTTCTTCTGTCAGGTTTTGTGTCGCGAACACTTCTTTGCGGGCTTTTACCACACCCGGATAATTCACGTCTACATTCTGTACGAAGATCCACGTGCGCAGGCAGTTAGCCGCCAGTGTGCAATTGGCTTCCGTCAGTTGCAGGATATAATCGCGGAAGATCAGGCGGGTCTGGTATTCCGAATTGGCTGCCCTGTTGCACTGGTTGGCACCTAAAAGCTGGCCGTATGCACCGTGACGCGCCTCAAACAACCCATTTGGCAACACCTGTGTTTGTACGCCAGTCTGCAGCCAAGCCCACAATGCAATCTTCGTGCCGTTCATCGGAGCCTGCTGTACGATTGATAGTGCGCAATAGGGGGAAAGCCGTTCCCGTTCCATCAGTTCATCTGTCTGGTTGGTTACGTCACTCAGAAAATAACGCCGGAAAATAGCGACCGGATTACCCGGCAACTCTTCCACTGAATGGGCGTAAACATCTTGTATGTGCTGTAACTGAGTGTGAAAGTCCTCCAGGCAGTTCGTCTGTTGGAAGAAAATATGGTATTCCGTTATGCCTTTGGAGGATTGAAAGGAGGTGATTTGCACTTCCGTCGTGTCGTATGTTTTCCTTATCAGGTTCATATTTATATTGTGTTTTTATAGTATAGATCGTAAAAATAAGGCTATTTAATTGAAATCAGAAAATTGAGAGTTGAAAATTACTTAATAAAGCAAGGAACGGTACTGTTTGTTAGCCGTTCAAGTCTTTCAACTCTATCAATTTGTTTACGATGGCATAGACAGTCAAGCCGCTGGCACTGTGTACTTGCAATTTTCGGGCGATGTTCCGGCGGTGGGTAATAACGGTGTGGGTGGATAGGTATAACCTGTCTGCAATCTCTCGGTTTGTCATGCCTTTTACCACACAGATGACAATCTCTTTTTCCCTGCTACTCAGTGTCTGCTGGTCCTCGTTTTCCCCTTCTTCGGACGGAACTTCTTCGGTGTTGAGGCGTTCCAATTTATTTTTCAACTCATCGGCATTATCGTATATTGATATCTGATCGTCATAGGAGCGAAGCAGAAACGGGTCGCTTACATTATATTGAAGGGCAAAACATTTCATATCCGGGCAGCCGCATTCGTCTTTCAGATGTTGTAGGTTGAAGTTTCCCGGAATGGAAGGATTTACGATCAGGATGTCCGGTTTATAAATGCGTAAGCCCTCTGTCAGACAGTCTGCTGCTGTTATTTCGGATATCTGGATACGGAATCCAGGTAAGCGTTTCAGTAGTGTTTCCAGTCCGCACCGGATGATGGAGGATGATTCGGCTATCGTTATTTTAATGTTAGTGGACATGGCAAGTGGTTTTATTGTTTTTCTAAAGACAGAATAGCAGGTACGAAGATGTAGTCTTCTACCCGGTTATGAGAGGCAAGGTCTTGTTCTGTTGCGAAAATATCGAACAGGACGCTGTTGAGCAAGTTACTGTCCGGTCCCGGATAATACTTCAGGATCAGGTTCTTCAGTTCCGTGATTTTCATCTCGATCTGGTCATGCCGTTTGCGGAAGATGGTGATGTTATATTTCGGGTCTTTCTTTCCTTCCAGCAAATTGCGGACATACGGGAAGACGGTTTTCTCTTCGTACGACATATGTTTGTGTACCTCTTCGGCATATTCGTCGAAAAAGCGGCGGATCACGAAGGCCACATCTTTCGGGCAGCTCACGATCGCCTCTGTCAGTTTGTGGCGGATATGGGGAAGACGGAAGTTCAGGAAATAGTCGTGTGCATTATGCAGATAAGTGATAAGCGAAGAGATGGAGATATCTTTATGGACCTCCGCTGCCGGGATTGTCTCCGTTTCCGTCAGAAAGTTGACGACAGTCAGGAATGTATATGTGTCGATCTTATTCTGCCGGCATACTTCCCCGATGTTTTTCTCTCCGAACCCCAGGTCGATACCGAAGCGGCTCATCACAAGGACCATCGGATAATTCTCGCATATCAGGTCACTCATCTTGCTTGTTTCCCTGTATTTTCCGTTCTTCATGTTTCCCATATTTTTTATCATTTGTATAGTAGATTATTATAAGTATGCATATTGAGGTGCATCCGCCGGTATGACAGCTATGCATTCCGTTTCGATCAGCCAGCCCGGACGACATACGGGAGCATGTACGATCAGGTGGAGAAACGACGGATACCGGCTTTCGATATATTGCTTGACCACGACATAATCGGCCGGGTCGCGCAAGTAGACGATTGCCTGCATGATGTCTTGCAATCCGCTTCCCGCCTCCTGTAGCAAGGTGTCGATGTTTTCCAGCATGCGTTCCGTCTGTTTCAGGATATCCCCCGGATACATGATCTCGCCTTGATTGTCGATACTCGCGGTTCCGGAAATGAAGATTTGTTTCCGGTCGCCATAGGTTACAGCTGTCCCCCGCTCGAAAGTCACTCCGTATTCGTATGTCGGATTCAGGTGGGTGGGAGCATAGAGGAACTGGATTTGTCCGGACTGCAAGCCTTTTACGGCATAAGTATCCATCTGGACAAAAACGTTCGGATCGGCATGGCGTCCTTCTATTCCCGTACTGGAAATATAATGGGTCTTTTCCGTCAGGTCTTGCGTGATGAAAACCTCTTTACGGGCCTTGACGACGCCGGCATAATTGACATCCACGTTTTGAACGAAGAACCAGGTACGGATGCAATCGTTTGCCAACTTGCATCCCTGCTCGGTCAGTTGCAAGACGTAATCGTTCAGCAAAAGCCGTGTCTGGTACTCGGAGTTGGAAGCCCTATTGCAAGAGCCCCCGGTCCAGTATTGTGTATAACGGTTGTGTTTGGCTTTCGACATTCCGTTTTTGGTCGTTTCGACAGTGATACCGGTCTGAAACCAAGTCCACATGGCTATTTTGCTCCCGTTTAGTGGAGCTTGCTCCACGATGGAAAGAGGGCAATAGGAATTTTCGCATTCCCAAACCATCACCAAGTCGGCCTGGTTGGCAGCGTCGCTCAGGAAATAGCGCCGGAAGACGGCAGTCGCATCGTCAGGTAACACCTCTTGGATAACTGCCACATAGGCCCATTGGATGTTCTGAAGTTGTCCGGAAAACGGCAATGTCCGGTCTGTAATAGCGAGCAGAACGTGATATTCGGTAACCCCACCTTTCCCAGCAAAGGAAGAAATTTGAACTTCGACAGCTTTGTCTGTGTATGTCTTTTTGATATAATCCATGTAATATGTGCTTTCTTATTCTTTAGCTCCGTTATTGATCCAATCGTCGAGCAACGTCAGAGTGCTGGAGGTCGTGATGACGTTGGTATGATCGTACTTGACAATGTTCTCGTGCAAGATGACGTGCAGGAAACTTTCCTCCGCGCTTCCCGGCTTGACCAGTTTCAGCCCTTCCTCGCTTTTATCAGCTACGACATCGACTAAGGCCTTGTAACTTTTGCCTTCCGTGAGGTACAGTCCGGCAGCAGGTTCCGTACTTCCTCCATGGCAAGCCGTACAGGAACGATTGAAAATTTCGGTTTGGATACTGTTGAACATGCCGGCATCCAACTTTCCGGCATCCAGCCGTATGGTATCCGCCTGTTCCGTGTAGTCGGCGGTATAGAAACTGGCAATCCTTTTGCGTAGTTTGTTGATGACACAAACTTCGATCTGTGTGACTTCACTGGGAATACCGGCCAAGACCATGTTTATCGTCCCGTCGGCTGTCTGGCTAATCCCTTTTGCCGTTTGTGCGAAAGCATTGTCAGGGGTGAATCCGGCCAGTACGACGCTGTAACCGCCTGGCCAGGAATCTATCCCGTTGATTTGGGCGGTTAACTTCACTGTTCCTCCTTCCCTTTCCGTCTGATTGTTTTCATCATATATCTTGCCATCGTCGCAGGAGATGGCAAGACAGGAAAAGAGCAATAGCCCGGAGATGAATGAATAAACTTCTCTTTTCATGACGTTACGATTAGAAAGTGTACTGAAGTAAGACGGTTCCGGAATGCATGGCTAATCCTAAGTCGTCGTTGTCGCGGTCAAGCTGCGTGTCATGTCCGGTACGTCCGATGAACTGATACATGGCTTGCAGTTTCAAGTTGCAGCTGGTGAAGAAATAGTTAAATCCGACGGCCGGCATATTCAGAAAACCGTTTGTGTCCAATCCGTTGCGGTTGAAGAAGTCATAACGGGCTGTCGCTTGTAGTTTGTTGGTAACGAAATAACCGCCTTGCACGTACCCCCCTAAATAGTTATAGCTCTCGTCAATTTTCTGCCGTTTGGTAAACCCTACATTCATATAATAGATTTCAGCGCCGAGATACAGGCGATTCTTCAACATGGCGAATTCTGCTCCTGCCCGGAAATCGTTCGTACTTTCGCTTTCGCTCTCCACATTCAATGAAGTGGAAAGACCGAACAGCATCTTATCTTCCTTCAAACGGTTCGGGCTGCCCTGGTTGGACGGCATAACTCCTTTCGGCATGTACGTGATGCGGCCGGCATACAACAATGACGGGATATGCCAGTCGTCGCTGAACGTTTTGGATGCCACGTTGACGGAGCTTCCCGTTCCGTTGAAAATCCCAACTTCGTAGCCGAACTTATCCTTTACCAATCCGTGCACTTCCACTCCGAGGTCGAATCCCATGCCGATGTTCGGTGTCACGGCATTAAGAGAATAAGGCAGGATAACGGATGAGGTGAGCGATGTCGGCAGTGTCGGCATTAACGTCTCGCCCAGCGTAGTCAGGTAAGCGTGCGAGAACGGAGTCTTGAACTTGCCAACACGTATGGCAAAACTCTTTTTTATCTCTACGTCGAACCAAGCCTGTTGAAGGATGTTTCCTCCGTTTCCGGCAGCATTGATGGAGAGGTTGAATGTCACCCGGTCGAATGCCTTGCCCGTGAAACCGAGGATGGCATAAGGGATCGAGAAACCGCTGTTGTGTATATTGTCCTGATTGTAGGCCGGGTCCAGCCCTTCATCGTCGTAGTAGTTGATGTTAGCACTGGTCTGTACCAACATATAAGGTTTGAAAACGAAATCCCCCTTCTTGGTAGCGATTGTAAAACCTTCTTTGCCGTTTAGTGATACGACACCGTTTTCCGTATCTTCCTCATATTGGGCCATGACGGCCAACGGCAATAGTAATAATGCTGCAATTGTGATTATCAGTTGTTTCATTTTAGTTTGTCTTATGGATAAATTATAAGGAGTTGAGGAATGCGATCACTGCCTCACGCTCTTCCTTGCTCATTTGTTTGAATAAATTTTTGGAGGCTTCCCCTTCGCCTCCATGCCACATGATGGCTTCGGTCAGGTTGCGGGCGCGTCCGTCATGAAGGAAATAGGTATGACCGTTGACTTTCTCCTGCAGCCCGATACCCCAAAGCGGCGTAGTACGCCATTCGTTTCCTCGTGCCAGGCCGCTGACATAATTGTCGTTCAACCCGACTCCCATGATCTCCGACCCCATGTCATGCAGTAGGAAATCAGAATAAGGATGTATGGTCTGTCCGCCGAGCCATGGCAAACGTGTGCCGTTGAGCAGTGTGGAACCGCCCGCTTGCGTGTGCAGCGTAGTGACGTGGCAGAGATGGCATTTCGCTTCGTAAAACTTTTGTTCTCCTAAGATGACCTGAGGGTCGTTTATGTTGCGCCGTGCCGGTACGCCGAGGCTTTGCATGTAAAGGTCCACATCTTCCATATCGGCGGTCGATATGTCGAGCTGGTCGTACGAGAGTCCCATCATGCTGCCTTGGTTGATCTGAGCCTGCCCTTCGCAAATCTCTTCCGGATAGCGGCTGTTTGTCACGCCCATATCGCTTGAAAAGCCCAGTTCGACGGTCAGGTCAAGATGCTGTGCCTTGTTTCCTGAAAGGCCGACACCGGTGACACCCTTCTCGGTGATATAGTTGCAACGTCCGCTGATACCATATTCCGGATAATTGCTTTTGGCAGCGAGCGCTTCGATTTCCCTGCGGTCGATTGCCATCATCTGTCCCATACCGACGTGGCGTAACGGGATGCGTACGGTGCAGAACAAATCTTCCGGGGCGATACTGTCTTTATACCATTCGGTTATCGTGTAATTGGGTTTGCATAGTTCGTAAGTCTCTCCGTCGGGGAAGGAAAAAGTCTGCTTGTCGTATGTGACGGACAACTTACCTTCCGGTTTGACGCCGTAGATGGCTTGGTCGTGCAATACACGTCCGTAGTCGCGGAAGAAAGCACCGTTGCGGCGGGAGATATAGACCAGCATGGAAGAGAAACCGTAGTTGCCCGATCCGCCATTTTCCCACAATGTCGGTTTGGTCCTTCCTGCGTTGCGATGGCAACTGCCGCAGGAATAGCCGGCATAAACAGGTCCGAGACCGCCTCCGTCGCCATTGTTGCTGGTGCGTACATCGTCGTAGAGACCGTCGCCGTTGTTGAAACGGATCGAGTTGGCTCCTGTTATCCAGTCGGCGTTCGTATCGTAGGCGACCGATGAGTTTAGGAAAATCGTTGAAGTCCCTGCTGACAGCGCATATCCGTTCGGGACATCTATTTTATCCATATCCATTTTATCGTCCTCTTCACAAGCTGCGCATGCAAAGAGCAGGAATAGCGAGGATGTTAACAGGTAAGATTGCTTCATATCATTTTATTGGTTTTCTGAATTTATTTCCGAATAACGCGAGTCGCATTGTGTAATTACTCTGAAACCCTGAAACAGCGGGCATTTGTCTGCTGTTTCAAGGTTTGTCATGATCTATTATCAAGTTTTATGTCTCAGAGGCATGTTTATTTTGCTCCATCGACAGTGCGGGGCTGCCCGTCTTTGAATAGGAGATATTCCAATGTATGGTAACCACGTACGCTCTGTGCGGCTCCGATGGCTTCATCTTCTTCGTCAAAGTTTCCGCTCCATTCCAGGTCATCCCAGTTTTGTGAATTCAATACCTGTACGATACCGTTCTGGTCCAAAGGCCAGCTGTCCATGTTGGGGTCCAGACCTAAGTTGGCGACCGGACCGATAAGGAAAGCTTCGCTCTTTTCCCACGGTTCGCGTGCCGTGATCCATAAATTGCAGGCCTTTTCGAAGTTGTCGTTGCTTGGGTTTTGTCTGAACTGGTTTACCGCATCCAGCAAAAGCTTGTTCTTTTCCTGCAAGTCTTTATAAGTAGGAAGAACGACCGCATCGACAAACTGTTCGGCTATTGCATCAAGGTCATCGTCGTATTCAGGATCGCCGAATGTTTGGTTTACATACGGTTTTACTTCATTTAACAACAGGTTGGCCAGTTCCATGCAAGTGTTCATTGCGGCAACGGACTCTTCGCTGTCGATGTTGTTGCGGAACGGTTGCGGAATAGCCTGGATCGCCTTTGCAGAAGCGAAAATCAGCGTTTTGATTTCTTCGTCGAGAGCCGGGTTGGTTGAAGCGATCAGTTTTGAAAGCGAGTGTTCTGCGATGTCTCCTTCATCGTCGAAATCTTTGTAAGAGTTGAATGCACTCAGGTTTCCGTCTACTTTGGACACGTCGTTGTCGTCGATGCGGCCGTAGTATGTGTTACGGATGGAGAAGATATTGTTCGTATAGTCGTCGCGCGAATGCCAGCTATACCATGATTCGACGGCATAGAGACCGCCTTCCTTGTCACCGCTGGTATATTTGGTATACGGGTCCTTGATCTTGGCGTCACCTACTTCGTTGGCGATGTTCCACATACCGCTTTCGATCATTTCCTCGATACACGAGAGCGGGCTTTGGTAAGCTCCGGCAGTCTGGTCTTTGAAAATCGTGGCATATGGGCCGTGTGAACCCTGCTCATCGACGTAGTCGGTTACCCAAGAATTGTAGAGCATGGTTGCATCGTCGTTCAGCAACATTGCAACGTTATACATATAGTTACCCCATGCACTGGCGTTTTCAGAACTGTAATCCAGGTTGACCGGATCTTTTCCGCCACCATCCGGATTGGGGTCGTTGTTGTCGCTACATGCTCCCATCGAGAATGTCATGGCGAGCGATAAGGCTGCCAGATAGAAATAATTTTTCTTTTTCATTTTTATTATTATTCTTTTTCTTATTTCTTTTTCCTCTATCATTACTTAAATCATAATAATCAAGCATTCCACCATCTTGCTCATCAAACATATGAGATAATCTATCAACTTGTTTTAAGTCCTTTAATTTACCATCATCAATTTCAGAAAATCTATCTTGTCTTCTTGATTTAGCTGGCTTTTTATTATTAGCTTTAGATTCCTCAAATTTGTTTTGTTTAGCTTTGTCAATAGATTTACTTGTATAATCTCTTTGAGATTCTTTCTCTACAATTTCAGTTGACATTATATTCTTAATGTTCTTATCAATTCCTTTTTCATCAAGAGGTCTATTACCATTTCTATTGTTGTTATTATTATATCTATTATTGTAACCACCATTATTATATCCATTATTATTTCTATTATTTTGTTGGTTGCCATTTCTATTATTAAATCTTCTATCACCATTGTTATTGTTGTATCTGTCATTGTTGTTATTACCATTATTATATCTATCATTTCTATTATATCTGTTATTGCTATATCCAGTGTTGTTTCTATTGTCATTGTTTTCCTCTTTCTTTATTTCAGACGGATCTTCAGTTTTCTTGCATCCACATGTTTTTTCAGAAGTTCCATCAGCTTCGGATAATCACTCGCAAGCGCCGGATCTAACATCTGCATCTGAAGTTCCGCCAGCTTCTCCTCGCTCTCCGCAAGCATCCGCTCATA
>OGOX01001833.1_pt1 | contig 12960 bp, 12 predicted proteins | sample 1552761 | NCBI WGS metagenome assembly OGOX01 (sample SAMEA2580212, study PRJEB22360) | human gut metagenome | biome: human gut; feature: human-associated habitat; material: faeces | place: Denmark | collected 2008/2010
ACGCATCTGCAACATCCACAATTCGAACCATATCCTGTTCCATGCTAATTCCCTCTTTTCCTAATCTTGTAATTACATGGTACAACGGAAATATTATTTTTTCAAAGGTTAAACGCGTAACCCGTAACAAAATCTGCAGCTATTTTTTGTGATATTTTACTGCAGTTGACATGTCATGTTATGAAAGCACTTTATTGCAATGGTTTCGTTGTTTGCATAAATCCAGACATCATGCAGCAACCTGCAGCTCCCGCGTCTATGACAAGAGGCAGCCTTTGCAGATTCATTCCGCCTATAGCGTATACCGGAAGCGGACACTTTTGACATATTTCTCTGACAAACTCAACACCCTTGCCTAGAACACCTTTTTTACACTCTGTCTCAAAAATAGTTCCCAGAATAATCTGTGTAGCACCTCCTGCCATTGCAATTTCTACATCTTCCATGCTGTGGCAGGAAATACTGATTTCACAAAAATCTTCTGTTAAAGCTTTCTTTTCTGTCTCTGATAATCCTTTTAGCACAGGAATAGACAGATGAATGTTTTGACATCCTATTTTTCGGGCAATTTCAATCTTAGTATGTAAAAAGAAAGTTATATCTTCTCTCTCGCATAAATCAAAAACTTTTTTTGCCAGACTTTCATAAGCATCATCTGTAAGATCTTTTTCTCTCAGAATCAATGCATGGGGATGCAGCTTTGTTACTTTTTCGAGCTGCTCCAGGAAATCCCCCTGCACAAGATGACGGTTAGTAATTACAATAGTATGTTCGTAGCTGTTACACATAGAGGTAATCATTCAACACAGGCTGCAGACCTTCCTGTTCCATGTCCTGATACATGGATTCAAAAGAGCGGGAATCGTTAATTTCAAACTGCTCGTCTCCTACATCTGCATCTTTTGTTCCTTCATATTTTTCTTCATGATCACCTATACCTGTTGATACTCCTGCTGATACTTTTGTTGCACAAATTTTTGCAATACCATTTCTGAAATCAGCACTTTCACGACTAGATACTGTAATTCCAACAAAAGGAAGGAACATACGATATGCACATAATACTTGGCAGAGTTCTTTTTCGCCTACATCACGTGGATTGATCTTATCATTATTTACAATAGGACGCAGTCTTGGACAGCTTAGAGAAAGCTCTGCATGCGGACTTGGAGAGCGCTTAAACAACTTCCCATCACAGCTATCAGGCGGCGAGCAACAGCGTGTTTCAATTGCCCGTGCACTTGCAAAAAATCCCAAAATGCTTTTATGTGATGAACCGACTGGTGCGCTAGATTATGTAACAGGAAAGCAGATTTTAAAGCTTTTACAGGATACGTGCCGCAAGCAAAAGATGACTGTTCTTGTCATTACGCATAATTCTGCAATCGCGCCAATGGCAGATCGTGTGATCCGTATTAAAAACGGAAAAGCAGCCAGTGTGTGCACTAATCCATCTCCTGTGTCAGTAGAAAATATTGAGTGGTAATAAAGGGGGGAACATATGGCAAGAAAAAAAGCATTAAATAAAGATATACGGGTGGAGATCAAAAAAAGTCTTGGCCGCTACATTTCAATTTTTTTGATTGTTGCACTTGGCGTATCATTTTTTTCAGGACTTCGTTCAACGGAAAGTGATATGCGTTATACAGGAGATACGTTTTCAGACGCAAGCAACTTGATGGATATTCGTGTGATAAGCACGATGGGTCTGACAGATGATGATGTAGAGGCACTTTCACAAATAGAAGGCATATCAGGCGCAGAGCCAGGGTATATGAAGGATGTAATCACAAAGCAAAATGAGACAGATTACGTAGTTGAGCTTTTATCCATGCCAGAAAAAATGAATCAGATTCAAGTGACAGAAGGCCGTCTTCCTGAAAAGGAAAATGAGTGTCTGCTTGATAATCGTCTGAAAAAGGCATTTGAAGTAAAAGTAGGTGACACGATTTCATTTGTATCAGGAACTGATACTGAGCTTAGTGAGGATTTGACGCAGACAAGCTATACAGTCACCGGATTTGGTGATAGCCCGCTTTTCATTTCCATGGAGCGTGGAAGCAGTATGATAGGAAGTGGTCAGATTAATGGATTTGCAATTGTGCAGAAGGATGTGTTTACACAGGATTATTATACTCAGATTTATCTTACTGCAGCCGATGCTTATGATGAGATCGCATTCACAGATGCATATACACAGGCAGTAGAGCCAGTGCAAAAGCGTGTGGAAGCACTTGAAGAAGAAAGATGTCAGGCACGATATGATGAAGTGACAAAAGAGCCGAGGCAAGAGCTTAATGATGCAAGAAAAACTTGGCAGGAAGAAAAAGATAATGCTGACAGTGAGCTTGATGATGCCAGAGCTAAGCTTGATGATGGCTGGGCGCAGCTTTCAGACGCAAAGGATCAATTGGCTGAGGGCAGAAAAGAATACGAGCAAAATTATGAGACAACAGTGGAACAGTTAAAACAGCAGCAGGCTCAGCTCGATGCTGGAAAGGCCATGATGAGCGAGGATCAGATTGCGCAGGCACAGGGACAGATTGATGCGGCGTATGCGGCGCTTGACGAGGCAAAAAATACACTTGATCAATCAGAAGCACAGATAAAAGAAAATGAGGAAGAACTTACAAAACAGGAAGAAACTTATGAGAGCAGTAAGGCAGAGGCCAAACAAAAGATAGATGATGCATGGAAAGAGATTGAAGATGGTCAAAAAGAGCTTGATGATATCAAGATGCCGACATGGCAGGTAATCAATCGTGAAAGTCTTCCAGGATATACTGATTATGGCAGCAATGCTGAGCGTATGGGGGCAATAGGAAAGGTATTTCCAGCAATCTTTTTCTTAGTTGCAGCACTTGTTGCATTGACAGCCATTACACGTATGGTAGAAGAGCAGCGTACACTTATTGGAACATACAAGGCTCTTGGCTACAGTAAGGCATCTATCGCAAAAAAGTATCTTCTTTATGCGCTTTCAGCAACACTAGGCGGCAGTATTGTTGGTGTGATCATTGGTGAAAAGCTGTTTCCATTTATTATCATCATATCATACCGCCTTATGTATGCATCATTATTAAAGTTAGTAATTCCATATAATTGGTATTATGCAATTTTATCTACTGCGCTTGCCGTGTTCAGTGTTACATTTGCTGCGCTTGTGGCATGCTACAGAGAGCTTTATGCGCAGCCTGCAGTACTTATGCGCCCAGTAGCACCAAAGCCAGGAAAGCGTGTTTTATTAGAACGGATTGGCTTTATTTGGAAACATTTGTCCTTCTCACAAAAAAATACATTTAGAAATCTGTTTCGTTATAAAAAGCGTCTGATTATGACAGTTTTTGGAATAGGATGCACAACAGGTCTGATGGTTGTTGGATTTGGTCTTAAAGATTCTATTATGAATATTGCATCGCTTCAATATGATAATATTCAGCTGTATGATGCGATGGCAGCATTAAATACGGACGAGACAGATAAACTAGATGATCCAGATAAAACACTTAATGAAATCATGGAAAATGAATCAGGCATTGAAACGTTTGCAAAGGTCAGCATGAAGTCGATGGATATTTCATCTGGTTCAAATGTGCGAACTGCTTACACTGTTGTATGTAAGGATGCGCAGGCATTGGAATCCATGATGGTTTTTCAGAGTCGTACAACAAAGAAAACATATGAACTGACTGATAATGGCGTCATTTTGACAGAGCAGATGGCAGAAGCGCTTGGTGTTGGTGAGGGAGATACTGTGTCAATAACAAGTGGTGAAAATGCACCAGTCACAGCAGTTGTCGCACATGTTATGGAAAATTATCTGATGCATTATGTTTATATGACAGAAGGCTGTTATGAAAAAGTGTTCCAGACTGAACCAGAATATAACATGTATTGGTTAAAGCTAAATAAAGACGGCCGCGCAAATGAAGATGCGTTAGGACAGCGTCTTATGGAGCATGATGAGATTTTAACAGTTACTTATGTTAGTACAACAAGAGAGATGATTGATGGCATGTTAAGCAGTCTGTATATTATTGTTGTAGTGCTCGTGATTTCAGCAAGCCTTCTGGCATTTGTTGTAATCTATAACTTAAATAACATCAATATCAGTGAGAGAAAACGAGAACTGGCAACAATCAAGCTGCTAGGTTTTTATGATTCTGAGGTTGCTATGTATGTCTACAGAGAAAATATCTGGCTGACTTTAATTGGCGCCTTTGCAGGAATTTTTATCGGAAAGGTACTTCATGGATTTATCATCAAGACAGTACAGGTTAATCAGGTCATGTTTGGACTTGATATTTCTGTGCCAAGCTATATCTACAGTATGGTATTAGCATTTATCTTCTCAATGGCTGTAAATGGTGTTATGTACTTCCAGCTTAAAAAGATAGATATGATTGAATCATTAAAGAGTGTGGAGTAAGCCTAGGGTCAAAAACTCTAAAAACCGTTCGCGCTTGTACGATAAGGTTTGTGAGTTTGAGCCCCGCAAACAAGAAAGGAAAAAATATGCCGAAAAAATTTTATGCCGTCCGCAAAGGGCGTAAGACCGGAATTTTTACCACATGGGACGAGTGCCGTGCGCAGGTGCATGGCTTTCCGTGTGCGGAATATAAAAGCTTTCTAACAATGGAAGACGCAAAAGGATTCATGGAGCTTGGGATGGAAGGTGAAAATAAGCTGCCATTCGATGAAGATCCTAAACAGCCATCTAATAATACAAATTCGTCAATTGCTACAAACCAAATCACACAGAACATATCAAACGAGCCAGAACTAGTTGCCTACGTCGATGGAAGTTACGATCAGTCCACCAAGCGTTTCTCCTATGGAATGGTAATATTGGAAAATGGCGAAGAAAAAACCTTTAACAAAAGCTTTTCTGATCCAAGCCTTGCAGGTATGAGAAACGTAGCAGGTGAGATCATGGGAGCCAGAGCCGCTATGGAGTATGCTATTGCAAATAATAAGAAGCGATTAGTAATTTATCACGATTATGAAGGTATCGCAAAATGGCCTCTTGGTATATGGAAAACAAATAAAGAAGGAACAATTGCCTATAAAGCTTATTACGATGAAGCAAAAGAAAAAGTCTCAGTTCGATTCCAAAAGGTGACAGGCCATTCAGGAGACAAATATAATGATTATGCTGACAAGCTTGCAAAGCAGGCGCTGGGGCTGGCGTGATTGTAAGTGTAGCTGCAAACACGGTAGAGCAGTGGCTGCAGGAAAAGACAAATGCTTAAGTAAGCTAACAAAAAATATATATAAACATATTTAGAGGGCAGACATCTGGTATGATCTGCCCTCTTTACTAAAATGAAAAATTATATTATTATAATAGCATGGTCAAAAGTTAAAATCTATCTGACAAAAACCTTGAAAGGGGGACTCCATGGACTTTTTGGAAGCACAAAATTATCTGGAAAAGGTGCGAAGTCAAAAGGGAATCGTTCTGGGACTTGACACAATGCGCCATCTGATGGCTAAACTTAATAATCCGCAGGATAAAGTCAAATTTATTCAGGTTGCAGGAACAAACGGCAAGGGATCAACAGCTGCCTATCTCACTTCAATCTTATCAGAGGCAGGAATTAAAGTAGGAAGATATACATCTCCGGCTGTATTTTCAAGCACAGAGCAGTATTTCGCATGTGGAAGCTGTATAAGTGAAAGCGAATATGCAAAAGGCGTGACAGCAGTGTCAGAGGCTGCAGGGAGTCTTGACGGCGAAACACCTACTGCTTTTGAACAGGAAACAGCATTGGCATTTTGGTATTTTGCCCAAAAAGGCTGCGAGCTGGCAATTTTAGAGGCAGGTCTTGGCGGTGACATGGATGCTACAAATATTGTTACAACAACGGTATGCAGTATCATAACATCAATTAGCATGGATCATTGCCGTATCCTTGGAAATAAGATCAGCGAGATTGCAGCACATAAGGCTGGTATTATAAAGCCGGGTGCACCTGTTATTTGCATCGAGCAGAAGGAAGATGCGATGGAGCCAATTCGTGCAGCAGCAAAAGCAGCAGACACGCCGCTTTACGAGGTACACCGCGATGAGGTGCGTCAGATATTTTCTGATAAGCGAGAGAGCATTGTATTTTTCCGAGAATTTGAAAATCTGCATTTAAAGATGCTTGGAAGTTGTCAGCCTGAAAATGCTGCACTTGCCGTACAGGCAGCAAGCGTACTTAGCCGCAGCTATCCAATTGAAAAAAAGCACATTTATGATGGAATTGAAAAAACACGCTGGGGCGGACGCTTTGAGCTTCATAGCGGTTCACCTGATATAATATTAGATGGTGCGCATAATCCAGATGGCATAAGACGCCTTCGTGAGTCTGTAAATCAAATGTTTGGTGCAGTGCCGATTTGCTATGTCTGTGGTGTTCTGGCAGATAAAGATTACGAAAAAGAAATTGAAATTTTATTTGGCCGCGCATCAAACGTGTTTACTGTGACACCGCCATCACCAAGGGCAATGAAAAGCACAGATTTAAAAGCTGCAATTAAAAAGCGTTTTTCACAGTTAAAGGTCATTTCATTTGACAGTGAGGATGGTATTGAAAAAGCAATGGAAGCGGCTGTATCACAGAACAATCCAGTGGTTGTGTGCGGAACCCTTACAATTCTTGCAAGGGTAAAAGAGTGGATGAAACGCAACGACAGAATGTAAGCAAATAAAATAGAGACGAGGAATTATGGATAAAGAAAAGATTGAACAGGCTGTGCGCTTGTTTTTAGAAGGAATCGGTGAAGATCCAAACAGAGAGGGACTGTTAGGAACTCCCGACCGCGTTGCACGTATGTGCAGCGAAATATATGGTGGACTGGGGCAGGATGCAGGACAATATTTGCATACAACATTTGAAGCAAAGAATAACGAGCTGATATTAGAAAAAGACATTGATCTTTATTCAGTGTGTGAACATCATTTGCTCCCGTTTTATGGAAAAGCACATATAGCATATATCCCAGACGGCAGAGTTGCAGGACTTTCCAAGCTGGCAAGAACAATAGAAGTATTTGCAAAGCGCCCACAGATTCAGGAGCAGCTGACAGCTCAGACGGCTGATGCACTTATGGAACATTTAAAGCCAAAGGGTGTTATGGTTGTAATAGAAGCAGAGCATATGTGCATGACAATGCGCGGCGTGAGAAAGCCAGGTACCAAGACGTTAACATATGTGTGCAGAGGCGTCTTTGAAAATAATGACGAGCTGATCAATCGTGTTTTGATGATGGTTCGCTAAGTTGGAGGAAAAAATGAGAATAGGAAACAGAGACTTTCAGACAAGCGGTCATACCTACGTAATGGGAATTTTAAATGTTACACCAGACTCATTTTCAGATGGTGGACGCTGGAATCATATGGACGATGCACTTTTTCATGCACAGCGCATGATTGAAGAAGGTGCAGATATCTTAGATATTGGTGGCGAATCGACAAGACCTGGTGGTTATACACGAATTTCAGACGAAGAGGAAATTTCTCGTGTGGCACCAGTTATCGAGGCATTAAAGAAACGTTTTGACACTCCGCTTTCCGTGGACACCTACAAATCTGGTGTTGCAAGTGCAGCGATTGCGGCAGGAGCTGATCTGATAAATGATATCTGGGGATTAAAGGCAGATAAAAAAATGGCAGAAGTGATTGCAAAGGCAAAGCTGCCGTCATGTCTTATGCATAATCGAGAGACAATGGACTATAACAACTTTTTAGAGGATGTTGTATCAGATTTACAGGAGACATTAAATATTGCAAAAAAAGCAGGAATTTCAAAGGATACCATTATACTCGATCCTGGCGTTGGTTTTGCAAAAAATTATGAGCAGAATTTAGCCATCACAAATCATCTTGAAGTATTAGATACACTTGGCTGTCCGGTTCTTCTTGGAACAAGCCGTAAATCAATGATTGGACTGACACTTGATTTGCCATCAGACCAGAGAGAAGAAGGAACTATGGTAACGACCGTCTGGGCAGTACAGAAGGGCTGCATGTTTGTACGTGTCCACAATGTACAGGCAAATGTGAGAGCAATTAAGATGGCAGAAGCTCTGCTTAAAAATTAATATGATTATTACAATAAAAGGATAGATAAAATAGAATGGATAAAATAGAAATCAAGGGGCTTGAAGTATTTGCCCATCATGGTGTATATGAAGAGGAGCAGCGTCTAGGACAAAAGTTTGTTGTGTCAGCTGTTTTATCTCTTGATACAACAGCAGCTGCACAGACAGATGATCTTGATAAGACAGTAAATTATGGAGCAATCTCAAGACAGATCACGCAGATTTTGCAGCGTGAAAACCATAAGCTCTTAGAGCGCGCAGCAGCAGTTACAGCTGAAGAAATTTTGCTGACAAATCCGCTCATTAACGGCATCAAGGAGGCCTCCGGCAACATTTCTCAGGTGGCCAAGGTGGCTGCACTGTGCGGTGATGCGCTGAACATTTACTCCGGTAACGACGATCAGGTGGTTCCCCTGCTGGCACTGGGCGGCAAGGGCGTCATCAGCGTGGTGTCCAATGTTGCGCCGGAACTGGTGCATAACTGCTGTCAGGCTTTCTTTGACAGAGATACCGCCAAGGCCTGCGCTTTGCAGCTGGAAATGCTGCCGCTGGAGGAGGCTCTGTTCTGCGAGGTGAACCCCATTCCGGTCAAGTATGCCATGAACGTGCTGGGCTGGAACGCAGGCGAATGCCGTCTGCCGCTGGTAGAGCCCAGCGATGCCCACAAGGCAAAGATCGAGCAGGCTCTGCTGGCTGCAGGTCTGATCAAGGAATAACAACAGCGTACAGAATGCCCGGGATCTTCAGCTTCCGGGCATTCTGCCATATTATAGAAATGAGGAAACAGCAATGACAGAGATCGTGATTCAGGGTATTGGCGGCCGCATGGGCCATGTGCTGTGCGATATGATCGCACAGCGGGAGGACTGCTGTGTGGTGGCCGGTATTGATATGAAGGACGGCGAGCAAAACGGCATTCCGGTCTACGACAGTCTGGAAAAGCTGAACGGCAAGGGCGATGTGATCATCGACTTCAGTTCCCCTGCCGCAGTGGAAAAGGCATTGCCCTACTGCCAGACCCACAAGCTGCCCATCGTGGTGTGCACCACCGGCCTTTCGGAGGAGCTGCAGCTGAAGGTAGTGCAGCTGTCCCGCAGCGTTCCGGTGTTCAAGAGCGCCAATATGTCCATGGGCATCAATGTACTGGCAGAGCTGTGCAAGCGCGCCTCTGCTGTGCTGGGTATCAACTATGATATCGAGATCGTGGAGCAGCATCACCACAACAAGCTGGATGCCCCCAGCGGAACGGCACTGATGCTGGCCGACGCCATCAACGAGGAAAATAACGGCGCGTACCATTATGTGTACGACCGCTCCTCTGTGCGCCAGAAGCGTGACCCGAAGGAGATCGGCATCAGCTCTGTGCGCGGCGGCAGCATCGTGGGCGACCACGAGGTGCTGTTCTGCGGCCCGGACGAGGTGATCACCCTGCGGCATACCGCCTATTCCCGCAGCATCTTTGCCAACGGTGCAGTGAATGCTGCGGTCTATCTGGCAAAAAAAGAGCCGGGTCTGTACGATATGGGCGATCTGATCGCTGCACTTTGAAAAACGAGCTGTCCGGCATATGCCGGGAGAAGAGGTGAACGATGAAGCAGGAGCCTTTAAAGCGGCGGCGTCCGGCTGCCCGTAAGCGCGGCCAAAAACAAACGCTCCGGGCGGTGGTGCTGTCGGTTCTGGCTGTGAGCGTGATAGCATTGTGTCTGGGAATCTGGACAAGGCTGCCGGGAGAAGATGTACCGGTGGGCGGCGTCGAGCCGCCGGAGGAGGTGTTATCCCCTGCTTCATCCGTTGCGACCCCGGAGCCGGAGCCTGAACCGCAGCCTGTGGTGGAAACCATCCGGTTTTCCGCAACAGGAGATAACCTGATCCATTCTCCCATTTATAATCAGGCCGCCCGCCGGGCAGGCGAAGACGGAAAGTACAGCTTTGATTACTGCTATGAGCACATTGCTCCTTTCTATGCGGAACAGGATGTGAACTGGATCAATCAGGAGACCCTTTGCAGTGACACCCTTGCACCCTCCACCTACCCATGCTTTTCCACCCCTGGCGACTGTGCGCGGGCGCTGTACCGTGCCGGGATGCGGGTGTTCAGCCTGTCCAATAACCACACCTATGATAAGGGCGCGTCCGGCATTGCGGCTACTCAGCAATTCTGGGAGTCCATGCCGGAGGATGTAGTCACCACCGGTCTGTGGTGCGGCGAAGAGGACTACGACCGCATCCCGCTGCAAACCGTCAACGGTGTGACCATCGCCTATCTCTCCTATACTGAGCACACCAACGGCATCCGCCAGAACAAGAATATGACAGCCAATGTCATCTACACCAGCCAGACCGATGTGATCGAGCATCAGGTGCGCTTGGCGCGTCAGCAGGCAGATTTTGTGGTGGTGGGAGTGCACTGGGGCGTAGAGAACAGCCACGCCGTCGTGGACAGTCAGCGCACACTGGCGCAGAATCTGGCAGACTGGGGCGCAGATGTCATCGTGGGCACCCATCCGCATGTGCTGCAGGATGCCCAGTGGCTGACCGCAGCGGACGGGCGGAGAAGTTTTGTCGCCTTCTCGCTGGGCAATTTCCTCAGCACCCAGAGCCACCCGGATCAGTTGGTGGGTGCGATCCTGACCTTGCAGCTGCAAAAGACCACCCAGCCGAACGGCTCGGTGCAGTGTGAAGTGCTTGCGCCGCAGCTGCACCCCACCGTGACCCATTATGATGCCGGAAAAACCAATGTGCGCACCTACCTTTTGCGCGATTACACGCAGGAATTGGCGGCAGCGCATGGTGTGCGGGCAAATTATTCTGATTTCAGCCTTGACAGGATACAAAAAATCGCGCAAAATAATATCAGTGCATCCTTTTTAGCACTTACATAAAAATGTGAAATGATTGAGCGTTGTCCGGCAACCCGGGCAGAACGGAGGACTTTTTATGTACGGAGTATCGAAGATCAATATCGAGACCGACCTGATGATGATCAGCGTGCAGGACGTAGTGTTCCGGGGCAACAGTCTGTCCCGGTATCTGGATATCTTTGCAGAGACCGGCGTGGTGGTGGATATGATCAGCCAGAGCGCTCCCCACGGCACCACCATTGATTTTAGCTTTACCGCATCCAGCAGCGATTTGCCGCTGGTGATGAAAGCAATCTCGGCAGCAAATCTGGATAAGGACGCCAAGGCTTCTCCTCTGATCAGTGTGGGTTACTCCAAGCTGAACCTGTTCGGCGAGGATATGGTCACCAGCTGCGGTGTGGCTGCGCGGGCGCTGAATGCGCTGGCTATGGCCGGTATTGAGGTGCTGCTGATCACCACCAGCGATCTGGATATTTCTCTGCTCGTCCACGCGGAAAACGAGGACGCCGCCTATGAGGCACTGAAAAAGGCATACGAGCTGTAAAAGCATAAGCCGGGGCCGAGGGGACAGCTTCCCTTTCGGCCCTGTTTTTGCGAAATGCGTAGAGACAAGAAAAACACCGCCACGGCGGCTCCTCTGCCGAAAGAAGGAAAAACGGAATGAAAGAACCTGCTACTCTTATGCACAGCATCCGGCAGCGACTGCTGGCACATTTTGAGAAAAGTGCGCTATTTGCCCCTGATGACCCAGCAATGGAAGCTGCGCCTGCGGACAGCGGGCAGTTGCTCTATGCACCGGTCTCAGGACGTATCCGCGCACTGACCCGGATCAAGGACCCTGTGTTCTCCAGTGAGGTGCTGGGCAAGGGCTGCGCTATTGAGCCCAGCTGCGGCGAGGTGGTAGCACCCGCAGACGGCATCGTGAAAAAGATCGCCAAGACCCATCATGCCATCAGTTTGCTGTGCGACAACGGCATGGAGGTACTCATTCATGTTGGCATGGACACCGTGGAGCTGAAGGGTAAGGGCTATGAGCTATTTGTACAGACTGGAGACCATGTGCAGAAGGGCCAGCTGCTCTTCCGGTTCGATATGCAGGCCATTGCAGCGGCAGGCTACACGCTGACCACCCCCGTGATCGTGACCAACAGCAGCCGGTTTGCACGGATAGAGCCTTTGCTCTCCGGCCGGGTGACTGCCGGACAGCAGCTGTTGCGCGCTAAAATGTAAAAAATGGGCCAGAAACGCCTACGGACGTTTCTGGCCCATAAATTTTATAATGCTTTTTACAGCGTTACCTTGTGGTAGATCTTTTTGCCCTTCTTAATGACGATGCCCTTGGCCAACTGTTCTGCGGTAAAGCTGACAGTGGGAGCAGCGACTTTTTCGCCGTCTGCCAACACACCGCCCTGTACTACCAGACGGCGAGCCTCGCCGTTGGAAGCAGCCAGACCGGCCTTGACCATCAGGGTCAGAATGCCGATGGCACCGTCCGTCAGATCAGCCTCGGTCAGCTGGGTGCTGGGCATGTGCTCGGTATCCATTGCGTTGCCACTGAACAGTGCGCGGGCAGCATTCTGAGCCTTTTCGGCCTCTTCCTTGCCATGCACCATGCTGGTCATCTCGTAGGCAAGAATCTCCTTGGCCTCGTTCAGGCGCTGATCCTGCCAAGTGCTCATCTCGTCGATCTGCTCCAGCGGCAGGAAGGTGAGCATACGGATGCACTTCATCACATCGGCATCGCCCACATTGCGCCAGTACTGGTAGAACTCGAAGGGACTGGTCTTGTTGGGGTCCAGCCAGACAGCGTTGCCGGCGGTCTTGCCCATCTTCTTGCCCTGAGAGTCGGTCAGCAAGGTCACGGTCATAGCGTAGGCATCCTTACCCAGCTTGCGGCGGATCAGCTCGGTGCCACCCAGCATATTGCTCCACTGGTCGTCGCCGCCAAACTGCATATTGCAGCCGTAGTGCTGGAACATGTAGTAGAAGTCGTAGCTCTGCATGATCATGT
>OGOX01001834.1_pt1 | contig 12955 bp, 7 predicted proteins | sample 1552761 | NCBI WGS metagenome assembly OGOX01 (sample SAMEA2580212, study PRJEB22360) | human gut metagenome | biome: human gut; feature: human-associated habitat; material: faeces | place: Denmark | collected 2008/2010
TGCGAGCCGGTTTCTCCCTTCGGGCCCTGCGCGCCGGTGTCACCCTTCGCGCCGGTGTCTCCCTTCTCGCCCTTGACGGTCTCGACGTTAAAGTCAAATGTCTTCCCGTCCGAAAGCGTGATCGTGTACGTTGCCGTCGTCCCGATCTGTGATTTCTTCGTGATCGACGTGATGCTCGCGCCCGCCGCGCCGGTCTCGCCCTTTGCGCCGGCAGGTCCGGTCTGCCCCTGCGGCCCCGCCGGTCCCGTCTCGCCCTTCGGCCCCTGCGGGCCCATGACCGAGCCGAGGTCTATCACGCTGCCGTCCGTCAGCGTGAAAATCAGCTTCCCCGCGTCCGTAACCTCCACGGCCTTTACCCCGCGGGAGATCAGCCCGCCGATCGTCACCGTGATCTGATTTGGAATCTCTACCCTCATACTTGCTCCTTACTCCACGAATGCCCGATTCCCGCTCGCCAGCGTCGTCTTGTCGCCGTGCGTGTACCGGATATCGTAGGTGTACTTTCCCTTCGTGAATTTTGCCGTGACCGTCGCGTCGAAGTTCAGCGTGACCTGGTCATTCTCCACCTTCGCAAAGCTGAACGTGTGGACGGTCTGCCGCGTATCGTCCAGAAACACGACCGCCATGCTGTCCGTCGTCCCGATCGTGACGGCCTCGCCGTCCTGGTCCTTCAGGTCGAACCGCAGCACGATCGAGAATGTGTCTCCCTCGTACCATCGCAGTACCCCTTTGTCGATCCTCGGGCTCGGATAAGCCCCCGGAATTGGCGTCGCCATGCCGCATCCCTCCTTTTCATCCAGTGTAGCAGACCCCCGCGCCGGATTCACCCCACGCGCAGCAAAGCCGGGGCTTTCGCCCCGGCCTGCGGTTACTTGTACGGATTGTTTTCTTCTTTCCAGCTCGTCCCCATGGCCGCCCAGAGCGCGGCCTTCTGCGCCTTTGTCAGGTTCAGCCCATCCAGCACGGTCTGGATCCGTTCCTGTGAAACTGTCTGCGTTCCGAACTGCTTGAAGTACGTCTGCTTGTACTGCATGTAGGCGTCATAACCGACGCCGTCCGCTGCCAGCGCGTCCATCTTCGCCTGCTCCTCGTCAGACGCCATGACGGAATAATAATATGCCGTCTTCGCGTTCTGTGGGATATCGTAGGCGTATAGCATGGCGAGCTTTGCATTCTTGTCGTCGACCTTCTTCATGGCGGTCACGAATGCGTAGCTTTCTCTCTGGTCGGTTCCGCCCTCGGTCATTCCCTGATAGGCGGCGGTCTCCTTCGCGGACAGCGACTTGAACCCGCTCTCCACCCAGCTCTGTGCCTCTTCCGTCGCCGTCTTGCCGAACAGCAGCGCCTGTGCCCAGCTCTTCGCCCGGTCTGCGGGATTGTCGTTATACACGGGATACTGTAAGATATCGCGCCCCTCGTTGTCCACTGTGTAGCTGCCGCCGCGAGCCGCCGCCGTCGCGCCCTGATACGACTTGCGGATCTGCCCGCCGCCGAACGGCGTCGCCAGATACAGGCCCGGCTTCAGAAGCTCGTTTCCGATGGTCTGTGCCTTCTTCGCAGGCGCCATGTCCTCGTTCTTTGCCAGCAGCGCCTTCTCGATGTTTCCGAGGTTCGGGATGGCCGACGTCACGGCGATCCTGCCGCTGTCAATGTCCAACCCCAGCGCCTCATCCACGCCTAGGATCGTCAACGCCTGCGTGCCCGGGAACTCAGAAATGATGTTCCCCTCAAGGTTCTTGAACGCCTGATACGTGCCCGGCTTCTCCTTCGTGAAGTCCCATTTCCCGGATGCTGCCGCCTGTACCGTGTTCGGCAGCTGATACCCCGTGAAATCTCCGACCGTATCATTGATGATATCCAGCGGATCCAGCGCCGCACGCCTGCCAACAATGCTCTCGTAGAACTCATTGTAGATCCACGCGCCAATGAGGAATTTGAACATGGCCTTGGCCAGCGCCGCCACGCCCTTCTTTCGTTCCTCCCGCGCCATGTCCTTGAAGATCCAGCTGAGCTCATTGTTGACCTCCAGCTGGAACTGCGTGAACAGCTTCACCAGTGGGTTCCGCGCGGAATACAGCGTCGGCGTCGACCCCTTGCTCCTGTCTGCCATGATGCCGGACGCAAACTGATCTGCCTCCTGCATCGCGCTCATCTCGCTCATGCCCCGCCGCAGATTCTGGTAATACCGCGCACGGACGACACTCCCCGTCGTGAACGTGTCGATGGATTCCATCATCCAGCCTGCACCGGCGGAGACTTTATCCATCTTGCTCATTGCCAGCCGCCTGTAACCGCTGCGGTTGTTGATAAACGTCGACGCAGAATCCAGCCCGTCAGCGGTCTTGTAGTTTTTCAGCGTATCCCACATGCCGCGCAGCACGTCTGTCGTCGACACCTGGCTCCATGCCTGCGTGATCGGAATGAAGTTCGTGAGCGCCGATCCTACGTTTGCCGCGACCATGTTCGCGCCCACGCGGGACTCGAATTTCTTCATGACGTTGTAGAATCGTCTCCCAAACGTCTTCTCCATGCCCCGGTCGAGCCGCGACTTCTTTCCCGCCAGCAGGTTTGTGTATTCGTCCAGCTCATCCACGAAGTTGGAAAGCCCATACCGTCCCTCCTTCGTCAGGTTCGTCACCTGCTCGTTGGCTTCGTCCGGGTTGAGGAACGGGTTCATCATGATCGCGTCGATCCGCTGTTTCAGCCCCTCATCTGACGCCCGATACCGGATCTGCGTTGCCAGCGCCCGCAGCCGCTGAATGTCCGCCGTGTGGAAGATCACGTCCGTCGCGACCTCGATGTACCGGTCAAAGCCCTGCAGCGCGTCATACGCCGTCGCGTAGCCAAGTCGGTTCTGGATGTTCGCCATGTACCGGATGCCAGGTTTGAAGTTTGCCGTGAGGCCGTTGATCGTCGCCGGCAGCGGCGACACATCTCCCTCGATCCCGGCCGCCCTTGCGAACTTCTGCAGAATGCTGCCGCCTTCCTCGTTCTCCTGGAAGTGTGGGAAATATCCCTGCAGATAATTGACCGGCTCATAGCCGTTCTCAATGCGCACCCGGTTCATATCCTGGAACAGCTTGTCGTAGACCTCATGGAAAACCTTCACGGCTGCCCGCACCTTGCCGAGATCCAGATTCGGGTTTTGCTTCTCGAATTCCTGAATCGCCGCGTTCCACTCGTCAAACGTCATCCCCCCGCGCCTTTCGACACGCGGATGCTGCTTGAGATAGTCCCGGTTGAATTCCGCCTCGCCCAGCCACTGCACCGCATAGCTCTCGGATACCAGATTTCCCTTCCGTACCTGCCGGTCGAGTCCCAGCTCCCGGATCCGGTTCTGCTGCTGCACGAGGTAATTCTTTCGCTTGCTCTCGTTTTCGTGTACGGGCCAGAAATACTTGTTGATAAAAGCATTGGCCTTTTCGTCAGAGACCTTGCCCTTCCGCGCGATATCCCGGATGTTTCGCTCCATCGTCTCGCGCTGGTACTGGATCCCCATGTTCTTGTCGACCCACTTGACGGCCTCGGCTTCCGTCAGAGCCTGCTCGGCAAAGTCCCGCAGCCCCTGCTTGCGCTGCGCGTTCCATGCCTTGAGCTTCAGCGCCAGCATATCATAGTCAGCCTTTGCCTCGTAGACCTTCAGGATCTGCTGCCCGTTTTCCAGCCCTGCCACATAATCCGGGCTTGTCTCCCCGCGCAGCAGCCGGTTCACGATCTTCTGGTCGGCTTCCGTCAGCAGCGTCTTGCTCTGCGCTTTCTCGACCACTCGCCTTGCGTCCTTCAGCTGCGCCCACATCTGCTTCGTTTCTTCCGCTGTCTGCGGAATAGCAAGCTTTTCTTTGGCCTTGTTCTGCGCGTCCAGATACCGCTGCGCCACCCGCAGCCCGCTCGTCAGCCGGTCGATGGATTCCGTGAAATTCGCCTGCTGCCACTTCTTGAAGCTCGCCGCCTGCGGCCCGTAGTATTCGTCCAACGTCTTCTGCACCTTCTGAATGCCACGCGCCACATCGTAGATCTGCATCAGCTGATCACTCGGCGCGGTAATGTCCGCCGGGAACAGCTCCGGCGCCATCTCCTGCAGCTGCTGATACGCCACGTCCACCGGCAATCCGTCCTTGCTGATCGTCAGCGTCCCCATTGCCGCCTTCCGGAATAGATTGTAATCTGCGATATCCTGCCGGTCCGTCTCGGAAATGGAGATCTTCTGATCCCGGATGAACTTCTTGAGGTCACCGTACTGCTCAATGTACTGCTGGTCCTCTTCCACGCCCGCCTGGTAGGCCGTTTCAAAGAGATCATTCAGCTTCGCCCGGTCAAGCTGCCCGTCCGTAAAGAACGTCCGCAGCGCCTCCTCGGCCATCGGCCGCAGAACCTCCCGCTTCGCCTGCCCCGGCACGCTCAGATTTTCCGCCAGCTCGTTCACCAGTCCGGACTCCAGCCGCCGCACATACTGCGCCGCCTTCTCCCCCATCAGATCCCGATACCGCCCGTCCTGCGAAGAATACCGGATATCCGGGTTTGTCTTGTCGAACGTCCCGATGTTATCCGTAGCGGATTTGATCTGTGCGGAATCAAATACAACATAGAATTTGTCGTAAGCCAGATCTTCTTTGCTTCCATCATATTCAAAAATTACGCCGTCGTGCCCATGTTCTTTGGCGTAGCGAATAGACGGTGCTTCTGCAATGTTATCCGTAAATTGTTTCGGGGACAGTTTCACCGTGTACGGATTCTTCATCTTGAGATAGGCTTCAATGATACGGTTTCCCCCGCGTTCATCTGCCATGCTCTCTGCATAATCCCTGCTTTCACTGAAGAAGTACGCTCCGTTCTCCTGCTGGAAAGTATTAAATTCCGCATTCGTTCCGTGGTACACCACTTTCGGTGTTCCGTCCTCATTGACAACCTTGCTCGCGTTTTCCGGGTGGTTCTGCCAGTCGCCGAACCAACGCTTGAATTGTTGCGATTCCGTTACATTTTTCACGGACATATTGATTTTTGAGTCTAGCTTGCGTACAATACCATCAGAAGAAGCTGCGGCTTTCAGCCGTTCGGGGAATTGGACCCCGGCGCCTAGAAGGTTCACGGCTTCTTTTTTTACATAAAATACGCTGTTTTCTCCTACGTTGAACTGGGCGATCGCTTCATTTACAAGCGCTGTCGTGTTTTTTTCATAGGCGCTCGAAATTGCATTCACGTCCATGCGGACGCCGTTTACCGTCCGCTCCGCCGTTATCGCGATCGGAACCACCATGGAATTTTTCTCTGTTCCCACATCTACCAGTGCAACAATGCTGTGCGTACTCCGAAGCCGTGTGGTCTTCGTGTCCACATCCTTTGCCGCGATTACCATGACCGGGTCGTTCACAAAGTCCATGATGTCAGCCACGACAGATTCGCCAAGGCCATGATAATTTGTTCCTCTGCGCCGTTTCCCGTCTGCAGCCGCCTCACTTGCCGTCTTGGCCATAGAGTACACATGGCCGCCTCCGATCACAAACGGAAGATCCGGCATTCCGAGTTTTTTATACACCTCCGGCGTATATCCAACCAGTAGGGCATCATTTATTTCTTTTTCTCCGTTTAGAATTTCATGTACGTTTTTCTTGTATTGATCTGCAATTTCCTCTTGCGTTCTCGCATGTGCGCTTTCTTTGTTTTCCGCTTTCCCTACGCTGTACTTCGCCGGCGGCGCTCTCGCGCTGCCGGATTTTTTCTGCCACTGGCCGACCTCCATCTTCACGTCCGCGCGCAGCTGGTTCGTGCCGTAGTCCGTGCGGTTCATGCCGGCGTAGGTATCCGCGATGATCTCCTCGACGTAGGCGTCCGTGTCGTCGCCGTAGATCCCGGCGTATGCGTCCACATAGCTCTCGATCATTGCCTTTGTGATCTTGCCCTCGCCCAGCAGCCGCTTCTGGATCTTCGCCGCCATCTCCGGCCAGCGCTTAACAAGCAGGTGATATCCCTCGTGCTTCGCCAGCTCGAACGCAGAATACTCCTCGCTGTCCGCCCGGATGAGCACGGAGCCGTCCTCCGTCACGGCAGCGTCCGCATAAAACGTCTGCCCATCGATCTCCTGCGTCAGCTGCCCGGTGAAGAACCGCGCGTTCTGCACGCCCATCGACCGGAAGAATTTTGCCGCCGCCTGGATATCCCCGCTTCTGGCCTCTTGTCCCTTCGGCATGACGCGCACTTTTTGCGTGTTGTCCTTTCCAAAGCCGAGCGTCGAAAGTTCTACTTCATCCCAAGCTTTTGCGAGATCTCTTGCACCCTGCGCTCTCTTTCTTCCGGCGTCAGCTCTTTGCTGCTGCGCTGTGCTTTGGCGAACGCCTCCAGCCTGTCCTTCGGCACGCTGACCAGCCTGCCCGACTTGTCCTTCATCAGTAACCTCGATACTGCCATTGTTTACCCCTTTCTGCCCTGTGGCAAGGCCCGCTCGATAGGCGGCTGCCGCCACCTCCTGATTCATTCCTTCGGCGTAGCGCATCGCCCGCTGCTCACTCGCGCCGAGTCTGCCCTGCTCATAGACCTGTCCGAAGCTCTGCGCATACTGCTCCGCCGGCATGCCCGTCGTGTTCCCGTTCAGGAAATACGCCGCCGTCTGCTCGTCGTAGCCCGCTCTCTGGGCCTGCGTCTGCAGATACTGTTCCTCCTGCTGCAGTGCGGCTTCATCGAGCGCCTGCTCCGCGCCCGCCGTCTGCTGCCGGGCGTACTGCACCGGATCCAGCTCACCCATACTCTCCGTTCCTGGGATGGGTGCAAATAAGCTGTCCTGGTTATACTGCTGCTGCGCCGCCTGCTGGGCCTGCTGAACGGCCTGTACAGACTGTTGTGCGCGGCTCTGTTCCTGCTCCTGCTGATATTGCTGTGCAAGCCTCTGGTTCTCCTGCGCCGTCTCCGCCGCGCTCTTGTAGATCTGGAATGTCTTCTCGTCCGCCTCTGCCTGCGCCTGCTCCTGCCGGGCCTGTTCCTGCAGCTGCTCGAGCCTGGTCAGCGTCTCCGGCACGCGCGGCTCCTGCCCTTCGTCCACTGCCGCCTGCTGCTCCTTCGCCACCTCACGCAGCGTGTTCTCCACGGCCTTCTGCGTCACCTCGCCGCCATCGTCCACGGTCTGCTGCAGTTCCTCGGCCAGCTGGTGCGCCTTCGTGCCCTCTTCCTGCGCCATGCCATAGTCGATGACGTCCTGCACTTCGCCCGCCTCGATGACCGCTCTGGCCGTCTGCGTGACGTTTGCTTCCAAAATCACGCGGTTCACGCCCGCATACGTCCCGGACATGGCAAGGCCGGACAAACCGCCCGCGAGGAACGAAAGGCTGTCTTCTTTTGCGAAGTCTCCGACCATCGCCGCCAGCGCCTGTGCCGGCGTCCTGCCCTCTGCGATATAATTTGCGTAGGCCGTCATGACCTCACCCCGGTCATGCTTCGCCACCACGTCATACGCACGGTTTAGCCAGTTGGACGCGATCTCTTCCGCGCCTTCCGACGCAAACGACCGCAGTGCCTTCCTCCACACGGCCTTCCCGCTCAACATGTTCTCGATGATATCACCCACGGAGTATTTTTCCGTAATACCCTCGATCGCGCCCTCGACAATACCGTCGACCAGCGCGTCCGCGTTGGACTTGCCGTTCTGAATCCCCTCATACACGGAATCCGCCGCGACCTGCGAGCCCATGACCCAGTTCATCGTCTCCGCGACCGCGTCCTTCGCCCCCGCACCGGCCACGCCGCCGAAGGTTCCCACGAGCCCCGTCGAGACCGCCATGTTGACCGCGCTGTCCAGCGCCGACGTGCCCGCCTGATAGAGGAACTGCCCCGTCGGGTTCATATTCTGCATCACGCTCTGCCGAATGCCGGAGGACAGGCGCGACGCGTTGTACGCCGGGCTGTAGATGTTCGTCGGCATATCCTCGTTCTGATAGCCGCCCGCCCAGCTTGGAAGCACGCCGCGCAGCGATTCCAGATTGCCCAGTGCCTTCCCCGGCGCCAGCGCCGCAGAGAACAGCGTTGCCGCAGCTTTCCCCGCGAAGGATCCGCTTCCCATCTCCTGCGCCGCCTGGTCGAGCTTCTGCGCGTTGTCGTAGTCGTCCAGCACCTTCTGCCATTCCGCCAGCCGCTTGAGCGTGTCGTCGCTGTAGCCTTTTTCGTTGAGCGCCGTCTTCGCGTCGTACTTCGCATACGCCCGCACCTGATATCCGTTCAGTTCCTGCCCGCGGTACTGCCGGAGCAGATTCTGGTCTTCCTTACTCAGGTTCCCGATCGCCTCCTGTGCCCGGGCCAGCACGCTCTGGCTGTCGACCTGCGCCTTGCGCTCCTTCAGCGCGTCGATCTCGTTCTGCAGCTGCGTCACGCTCTTCCCATTTTCCGAAAGCCCGGTCCCGGAGAAATGCGTGTCCGCCTGTTCGATCTCCAGCGCCTCGATCTGCTTGTCCAGCTCCTGCGACGTCCGCCGCATCCCGCGCACCTGATCCCGCTGCGCGGTCTGCGCCGCTTTTGCACGCCGGTTCTGCGCATCCACGTCTCCCCGCACCTGCTGCGTGGCCGGCGCAAACCGGCCGGCCAGCAGTGCACTCTGTCCCTGCAGCGCCAGCGTCCCAAGCTTCAGCCCCTGCGCCGCCTCCACGCCGCGCAGATAATTCTGGTACGTCCCGTACTGCGTCTGCATCGCGGAAGACCGTCCGTATTCCTGCTCTGATACCTTCCCGTCGGTCTCCGCCCCCGCATTCTCCGTCTTCTTCTGTCCGCTCGCCCGGCCCTTCAGCGCGGCCCCCGGCTCGATCTGCGCGAGCTCCGCTTCGCGCACGGCATTCTGATATGCCATAAACGCCGCATACTGCTTATGCAGCGGGTCGTCCACGGTTGTCTGCCCGCTCTGCGCGTTCTTCCCGTAGTCCGGGTTCGGCAGGCCGTACTTGCTCGCGATCTGGATCTGCTTCTGGTTCAGCGTGATTCTTCCGCCGCGATAGGCGGAGGGAGCCTGCTGCGTGCTGGCTCCCTGTCCGCTGCGGATGCTCTCTGCAATCCGCTTTTGTTCCTCTGTCAGTGTGATTCGTCCCATGCTTCCCTCCGTTACCGCTGCCGCAGATACGTCGCGCCGTAGTATTCCAGATACGCCTTGAACGTATTGGACTCCAGCGCATTGTAGCCCTTGCTGTTGAGGTAGTTATCCAGCGTCCGGCTGTCCAGATATACATTCGGGTTCTTTGCCCGGTACGCCTGCGCCGCTTTTGCAAGCGTGTTGTTCTTCTTGTCGCTCAGCTTGGAAGATGAACTGCTTCCGCCGCCTCCGCCGCCGGATTTCTTCGCCGCAGCCTGCTCCGCCGCCAGCGCCTGCAGGTATGCTGCGTTCTCGTTGTTTGCCTTCTGCGCCCAGTAGTCGAGCATCGTCGCCCACTGGCTCTGGTCCAGCGACCGTTCCGAGTTGTACGCGCTCCGCGCATCCGAAAGATCCGAATAATAATCGCTGACCGTATCCCGGTACCGGCCGTAGTCCGTATCTTCCCGGCCCTTCACGAGACTGTACTGGTTATAAAGGTCCGTCCCCTCATCCTGATACCGCTGATATGCCTGCTGCTGCAGCTGCGGCACGATGTCGTTGAGGTTCTGCAGATACGCATTGTACGCCTGCTGGCCCACCTGCTCACCGTAGGTCGATCCGTAGCCTCCCGTGAGTGCCGCCGCCTGCCCCATCGTGTCCTGCATGGCAAGCCGCCCGAGACGCTGATACTGCTCACGGTACTGCTGGTACAGAGGGTCCGTCCCCATGTCATAGCTGAATTTCTTCCGGTTCCGGATCTGGTCATACAGGCTCGTCAGCTCATCGTCCCATCGCGACTGATACGCGCCCGGCTTGCTGGCCTTGACCTGCTCCAGATACGCCTGCGCCGCCTGCACGCTGCCCGACGGCGTGTACCCGCTCTCCAGCCCGTTCAGCTTGCTTCTCGTGTAGTCCGACACGCCGGACATGGTGTAAGGGCTGTTCCTGGTCTGATAGCTGCCGCCGTAGTTCCTCGTCGTCTGGTTCTTGTTCACCAGCTGCGACTGGTAGCTGCCGTCCGCGTTCACGCCCGTGATGCGGTACGTGCCGCCGCCGGTCACGACCTCGTCGCCGGTCGAAAGCCCCGCCGGGGCCCTGCCGCCCGACTCTACTCGATATACGCTCATAGTCTCACCGCCTTAAAGCTTGAAATGTGTCGCGTACTGCTTCGGCATGTACGCCTGGTTGTAGGCGTTGAAATACCCCTGATAGTAGCTGTTGTACTTCGCCGCCTCGTTCGCATACTTCGTCGTCTCTCCGTTGGCGTCGCAGATCTTCATCCCCAGATACCAGCGGTAGATCTCATCATACGGCCACGGGATCAGAAGCTGTGTCTCTAAGTCCACGTCCTCCCCGTAGCCCGTGAACGGCTCCGGTTCCTTCTCGTGCTCGTGCGTACAGATGATATCCCGATACACGATCCCGTCCAGCTCCGACAGCCACCGGACCTTATCCGGCGTCTCGTACTGGTTCGACAGTAACCGGTCGACCGTCTCGATCGCTTCCCGAATTTTCATTTTTCCTCCTTACCAAAAGAAGGGGCATTTCTGCCCCTTCCTCTGCTTCATGCCGTCATGGGCATTCACTTGTCAGTTGTCCGCCTGCGCGCGGCGGAAGGCTACCTCCTCCGCCATCCGCGCGTTCATCAGGACTTCATACACCGGCAGCGGGACCTGCACGTCCTTGCCCTTCGGCACCTGAAACGTCCGTCCGTTTACCGCCACGAAGCGGCTCTGCTCCTCATTTCCCTGCCCGCGGGGCAGGTAGATCGTCTTCATGACGTTCCACACGTCTTCCGGGTTTGCCTGTACAGCCGCCGTGGCGGTCTCTTTCGTTGTCATGTTATGTGCTCCTTTCTCAGTTTGCCTCGTCCGTGCCGGAGTATGCGCTGCAGCTCTCCACGCGGACCATGCGGTCCTCATACAGCAGCTTTGCCGCCATCTCGGCCTTGTAGCCGACGGTAGAGAACTGATCCAGCGGGCCGCCGATCTGTCCCTTGTTCTTAATGATCATCTCAAGATTGCCGCCCTCCGGGTCGATCATCTTGTATGCGTCCTTGCCGAGGAACAGCGTCGCGTACACGCTGTAGTAGACCGCCGGGTTTCCGTCAGCCGCTGCAGTCTTGACCGGGCAGGTCGAGTTGTTGAAGATCTTCGCTTCCGTCGTCTCGACGAAGCGCACGCCGTGCAACTCGCCGATCTCACCCGAGAACAGCGGCGTGACGTCTGCATACTTGTGCGCCTCGACCCATGCGTTCGAGGACCGCAGGTCGTATGCGACCGACGGATGGATGATCGCGACATACTTGCCGTCGATCTTCGGAGCCTTCATTTTCTTCAGCGTCGTCACGGCCTTGTTGACCTCGTCCGGCGTCAGCTTGGCCGTCAGGTCGAGGCCCGCACGGCTAGTGACTTCCGTATGCGCGCCGCCCGTTGCAACCTTGTCGCAGTACTGCACATTCGAGCCTGCCGCGGCCGCGTCGCGCACGCGCTTATCGATGGACGTGCCGGCGGAAGCGCCGAGCTCTTCGGTCGCGCCGAGGATGACGTTGTCCAGCGCATGCAGCTCGAGCTGATCGGAAACCGTTACATACAGGCCAATCTGCTTGAGTGCGCCGGTCATGCTGGTCTGTCCCATCTTCTGGCCGGTCGGGATGACGCCTTCGGTCAGCTCCTCCGCATCCGGCAGCGTGTTCCACTTGCGCCACTCCACGGTCTTGCCATGGTTGCGCGGCAGCGCCTGACGGCCTGCCAGCTGCGCATGCACGAGGTTCGGCCGTGCGTTCTCGAGCAGCTGCGTGTCGTAGAACGTCTTCATGGTCAGCGCGAGCGTGTCGTTGCCGCTGAATGCGGTCGTCTGACCGGTGCCTGCGTTTACGTAGTTGCCGGTCGCGTTGACGAGCGTACCGGCGTCAGCAAAAAACTGAAATCCGACTTTGGATTTAAACATGATTTCCTATCTCCTTTCTCAGGGGATCACTCGTTCCCCTCTTGCCGCGCGGCGGCGCATGTCCTCCACCTCCGCGCGTGACCAGTGTGTTTTCATCGGGACGTTCTCTCCGCCCGCAGCGCCGGATCCGATCTCCTGCGGCCGCGCGCCCTGCGCCTGGATGGTCCGCATGACGTTCTCCCGCGCCTGGTTCGCCACCAGCTGCGCCTGTGCCTGTGCGATCTCCTGCTGATGGATGACCTCATAGGCCGTCTTCGGCGGCACGCCCGCGCCCATGAGCCGCGCAAAATCCGGGTTCTGCATCTCGGTCTCAAAGTCCGCGCCGTACCGCGCCGTCACATCCCGGGCAAAGTCTGCCTGGATCCCGGCAAAGGCTTCTCGCATCTGGTACTCCTGCAGCTGCCGCCGCATGGCCGTATTCTCGGCCCTGCCGGCGTACTCCTTCTTGAGGGCGTCCGCCGACATGCCCTTTTCCATGGCCTCCGCGCTATAAAGCCGCTCGTCAGCGGAAAAGCGCTGTGCCAGTGCCGCGAAGTCCGTCTTCCGCGGGTCCGACGTGTCGATCCCGTAGAGCGCGCCCAGCTGGTCGATGATCGGCGCCATCGCCTCGGCCTGCCCCTTGTACTGGTTCAGCCCGCGCACGCGCTGCTTTACGACCTTCTGCACCGCAGAATCAAAGTCCTGCTTGTAGCGGCCCCGGATCAGACTGTCAAACGTTTCTTCCTGTGTACCCTGTCCCTGAGCGTCGGGGACGTTGGCCGGCTGCTGCTGCACCTGCGCCTGTGCGGCTGCCTCCTGCCCGCTCTGCTGACCGGCGACGTCAGCTGCGCCCGTGGTCTGAGCGCCTGCGCCCGTGAATTCGCCTTCCATGCTATAAATTCCTTTCTGGCGTTTATTCTAAAATCATCGTAGCACAAACTTTTCCCAACTTCACCCCACGCCAGCCAGAAATAATCTCGCCGGAATGGG
>OGOX01001836.1_pt1 | contig 12948 bp, 13 predicted proteins | sample 1552761 | NCBI WGS metagenome assembly OGOX01 (sample SAMEA2580212, study PRJEB22360) | human gut metagenome | biome: human gut; feature: human-associated habitat; material: faeces | place: Denmark | collected 2008/2010
GCCAATTACGGAATGAACGTAATCGACAGCGGCGTAGCCGTACAGAATATGCACGCACCGCATGAAGTAATAAGCAAGGCAGATCTGTATGAGGCACTTAAGGGATACGAAGCATTTTTAAAATGTAACTAAATAAATCAGGTAACTGTAAAGATATTTATACCGAAAGGGATTATACACCTATGAAATGGAACAGATATACTATTGATACTACAACGGCAGCAGTGGATGTCGTGAGCAGCTGTCTCGGAGACTGTGGTATTGAGGGAATTGAGATTGAAGATAATGTGCAGCTCAGCCAGAAGGACATTAAGACAATGTTCGTGGATTTTATACCGGATCTTCCGCCTGATGACGGCTCAGCCAGAGTAAGCTTCTATCTTGATGCCGATGAAGATAATGATGAGATGCTTAAGAAGGTTAAGGAAGAGCTTGAGGACATGAAGTCATTCATGGATATCGGACCTGCAACAATAACCATCTCACAGACAGAGGATAAGGACTGGATTAATAACTGGAAGCAGTATTTCCACCCGTTCAGTGTAGGCGACCTTATTATTAAGCCTACATGGGAGGAATATACAGATGAAATGAAAGACCATCTTGTGATAAATATTGATCCTGGTACTGCATTCGGAACGGGTTCGCATGAGACAACGCAGCTTGTAATCAGACAGCTCCAGAAGTATTGTAAAAAGGGCGATAAGGTTCTTGATGTCGGCTGCGGAAGCGGTATTCTTTCAGTAGTTGCCATAATGCTCGGCGCAGAATCTGCGCTCGGAACAGACCTTGACCCTAATGCCATTATAGCCACTAAGGAGAATGCAGAAGTCAACAAGATAGAGAATGGAAGAATTGAAGTCATTGAGGGCAATATCATTGATGATAAAGCAGTTCAGGATAAGGCAGGTTATGAATGCTATGACATCGTGTGTGCCAATATTCTTGCCGATGTGCTTGAGCCTCTTTCAGAGGAGATTACAAGGCATATGAAGCACGGCGCAATATTCATGACCTCAGGAATTATTGACATGAAGGAAGAAGAGGTTGTTAATAAGTTCAGGGAGAATCCTGAGCTTGAGATTCTTGAGATTAACCATAACGGCGAGTGGGTTAATGTAACAGCAAGAAGAATCTGATAATACGGAGGTCTGATATATGTATCATTTTTTTGCCAGACAGGAAAATATATATGACGACCATATTCTCATAGATGGTGCAGATGTCAATCATCTTAAGAACGTCCTGCGCATTAAATGCGGAGAGAAGATAATATTAAGCAGCGGCGATAATGTTGATTATTACTGTACGATATCTGAGATTAATGACGATTCGGTCATAGCTTCGATAGATGAGACAGATACAAGGGGAAGAGAGCTTCCTTCCAGGATATACCTGTTTCAGGGGCTGCCAAAGGGTGATAAGATGGAGCTTATAATACAGAAGGCAGTTGAACTCGGAGCATACGGGATAATCCCTGTTGCAATGAAACGCTCTGTCATGAAGCTTGACAGTAAGAAGGCGGAATCAAAGGTTAAGCGCTGGAATGCCATATCGGAAAGCGCTGCAAAGCAGAGCAAACGAAGCATTATACCTGCCGTGCATGACGTTATGACATTTGCACAGGCAGCTGAGTATGCCAAGACACTTGACATGGTGCTTCTTCCGTATGAATGTGCAGACGGAATGCAGGCAACTAAGGATAAGCTGTCATCAATAAAACCGGGAAGCAGCATTGGTATATTTATCGGTCCTGAGGGCGGCTTTGACGGCTCGGAGCTTACAATCGCACATGATGCAGGTTTTGATGTGATAACTCTCGGAAGAAGAATTTTAAGGACAGAGACGGCAGGAATGATGCTTCTGTCTGTTCTTATGTACCAGCTTGAGGATTAGATATAATAGTTTGGAGTTTATGGAATAATGGAAGCATATCTTGATAATTCGGCAACAACCAGAACCGCAAAAGAGGTTGTTGATATAATGACTGAGGCGATGCTTGACAATTACGGCAATCCTTCGTCAAAGCACATGTATGGAGTAAATGCAGAAAAGTATGTTAAGGATGCAGCGAAGATAATTGCCGGCGTGCTTAAGTGTCAGGAAAAGGAGATTCTGTTCACATCAGGCGGAACTGAATCCAATAACACAGTGATTATCGGCGGTGCAATGGCTAACCGGCGAAGAGGAAAGCATGTTATAGTCTCAAGCGTTGAACATTCATCTGTAAAAGAACCTTTCAGATATCTTGCCGAGAATGGTTTTGATGTAACATACCTTCCGGTGGATAAGGATGGAATAATTAATCCGGAAGATGTGAAAAAAGCTCTCCGTGATGATACAATCCTTGTATCTGTCATGATGGTCAATAATGAAATCGGTGCAGTTGAGCCGGTTGAAGAGCTTGGAAGCATAGTTCATGAATTTAATAAGGACATCATATTCCATGTGGATGCAATACAGTCTTTTGGCAAATACAGAATCATCCCTAAGAAGATGAATATAGATGCCCTGTCAGTAAGCGGACATAAGATTCACGGACCTAAGGGAACGGGCTTTTTGTATATGAGGGATAAAGTTAAGATAAAACCTCTTATTCTTGGCGGCGGGCAGCAGAAGGGAATGCGTTCGGGAACAGAGAATGTTCCGGGAATAGCCGGACTTGGAATGGCTGTAAAGCTTGCATATACTGATTTTGATGAAAAGATTGCCCGTATGAGACAGATAAAGAATGAATTTGTTGAGGGTGTAAGCCGCATAGAAGGTACTCAGATAAACGGACGCACAGATGAGACATCCGCTCCGCATATTGTAAGCGTAAGCTTTCCGGGAGTGCGAGCAGAGGTGCTTCTTCATGCACTTGAGGAGCGTGGAATATATGTGTCATCAGGCTCTGCATGTTCTTCAAACCGCCCTGAATTAAGTTCTACACTTCAGGCAATCGGACTTGATAAGAGCCTTCTTGATTCAACACTGCGCTTCAGCTTCTGCTATGAGACAACATCAGAGGAGATTCAATACACGCTTGAAGAGCTTGCCAGGCTTCTGCCGGTTCTCAGAAGATATACGGCACACTGATAAAAAATAAGCATGTGACTACATGCAATTATAAAGGATGGAGGTAGTAATGTTTAAAGCATTTCTTATAAAATACGGAGAAATAGGTGTTAAAGGCAAGAACAGATATCTGTTCGAGGATGCACTTGTAAATCAGATTAAATTCGCACTTAAAGAGGTTGAAGGTGAATTCGCTGTTACCAAGGTTGACGGAAGAATATATGTGCAGGCACAGTCAGAGTTTGATTATGATGAGACTGTTGATGCGCTTAAGAGGGTATTTGGTATTATAGGAATATGTCCTATGGTACAGATTGAGGATAATGGCTTTGATGACCTTGCTGCAACTGTAGTTGAGTACTTTAAGCAGACATATAAGAATATGAACTTTACGTTCAAGGTCAATGCAAGAAGAGCAAGAAAGAATTATCCGCTTGATTCAATGCAGCTTAATGCAGAGCTCGGTCATGTTCTTCTTGAGGCATTCCCGGAGCTTAAGGTTGATGTACACAAGCCTGATGTGCTTCTTCAGGTTGAGATACGCCAGCAGATTAACATTTATTCAATAGAGATACCGGGACCGGGTGGAATGCCTGTCGGAACTAACGGTAAAGCAATGCTTCTTCTCTCGGGCGGAATCGACAGCCCTGTTGCCGGATACATGATTGCCAAGAGAGGAGTGAAGATCGATGCAACATATTTCCATGCACCTCCATATACAAGTGAACAAGTCTTAGTAAAGATTAAAGATATTATCCACAAACTAAATGTTTTCCAACCAGCTGTTAAATTATACATAGTTCCATTTACTGAAATTCAAAAGAAAATATATGAAGTAGCCGGTACAAGTTATGCAATTACCATAATGCGTAGAATGATGCTAAGAATTGCAGAAAGAGTAGCTAGATATAATAGAGATTTGGTCTTAGCAAGTGGAGAAAGCATTGGCCAAGTAGCAAGTCAAACATTAACGAGTATGGCTTCAATTGAAGAATGTTGTGGCTTGCCATTAATTAGACCTTTAGCAACATATGATAAAGTAGATATTATCAAGTTATCAAAGAAGATTGATACATATGATATTTCAATTAGACCATATGAAGATTGTTGTACTGTTTTTGTTCCTAAACATCCTGTTATTAATCCAAAGTTAGAAAAATGTGAACATTATGAGTCTTTAATTGACTATAAAACAATGATAGATGAATGTATAAAAAATACTTTTGTTGTAAAAATAAATGATAATGAAGAAATTAATGATTTATTATAGAAAAAATGTGTTATTATAGAAGTGGAAGTGATTTTATGGAAAGTGTATTAAAATATTTTGAAGAAAATTATGGTGTTTTTGAATGTTTTAATGGATGTTTAGATTCTTTTATATTTGAAAAAGAAACGGAAAGATATATTGATATTTTAATGGGAATGATAAGTGAATTTTATACTAAAGATATCATAGGTTTAAAAGAAAAAGCAAGTAAACATGAAAGAATTAGAATTTTAAAAGACAAAGAAGGTAAATGTTTTTTAGAAATAACAGGAAAAAATAATAAAACTATTATTATAATTAGACAAGAAAATAGTAATTTTGAATTATATAAAAATTTAATTGGTACTAAATATACTGAGGAAGACTTTGTAAAAAGATTAAATCAAATTCAAAAAATTGACTACGATATGGCACAAAGAAAAATACCAAAAAGATTTTTAAAAGAGTATAGTGATACTGATTTAATGGATTTTTTAAAAGCAAAACTTATTGTAAGTTACTATAAATACTTAACAGATGAATATAATAAAATTATGATAAGACAAGAGTTTTTTATAGAGCCAGATGCTGTTATGCGTGATAATAGTGAACAAAATGTAAATATAAAAGAAAGAAATCAAGAAAGAATTAATGATATCATAGATTATGAATTAAGAAAACAAGCGTTATTAAAATATACTCCATTTCAAGTAGTTCAATATATAGGAAGAAAAACAAGAGGAAGAGTAGATGTTTATTTATATGAAAAAGATGGATTTGTAATTGGAATTTGTGAACCATTTTTTGGAGATAGCTATACTAAAATATTTAATTTAGGCGAAATATCTAAATATAATTATTCTTCAATCAAAGAAATGTTAACAGCTGGTCTTGAAGCTGATAGAGTAGTAAGTGGAAATGATCCTGCAATAATAAGAAAAGCTCATACATCAGTTGATACTTTTATTTCGAATTTAAAAACTTTATTTGAGAATTTAGAAGACGATAAAAATTTTAAAGAAGATATAGAAAAATCATTTAAAGTTTATAGATAGGAATAAATTACCAACTTAAATTTCGTATAACTTTTAAAAGATTTCACATTCTATAAATGTATAGGAGGTGAAATACATGAACCAAAATAGTAAATTAGTAGTTCCAGGAGCTAAACAAGCTATCGAATCTATGAAATATGAAATAGCTAGAGAATTTGGTGTTACTTTAGGACCAGATACTACTGCTAGAGCTAACGGATCAGTTGGTGGTGAAATCACTAAACGTTTAGTTGAAAGAGGATTAAGCCAAATGGGTGGATACTCTCAAAAATAGTTTAAGTTTGATTTTAAATTAAAGAAATAGAGTTTACATTCTATTTCTTTTTCTTTTGGAAAATGTTAAATTTTGTATTATAATAGTTTTAGGAGAAATGTTATGTTAGATAAATTACAAATATATTTACAAATAATTGTTGATTATTTATTACAAGTAGGTTTAGTTGGAGGATTTTTACTTATTGTATTAGAATCCATTATTCCAGCACTTCCTTTAAGTGTTTTTATAGGATTAAATATTATTACTTTTGGAAAAATATTAGGTTATGTTATATCTTATTTTGGAACTATCGTAGGATGTATGTTGTCTTTTATAACTTTTAGGTATATATTAAAAAATTATTTATATAAAATTTTTAAAGAAAAAACAAGAATAAAAATAGAAGATCTAATGAAAAAAATGACAAATATAGACTTTAATACTTTAGTAGTTATAATAGCAATACCATTTACGCCAGCTTTTTTAGTTAATATTGCTGCGGGACTTTCTAATATTCCAATAAAAAAATATATATTTGCTTTATTAATTGGTAAACCATTTATGATATATTTTTGGGGTTATATCGGAGCAAATTTGTTAGAAAGTTTGAAAAATCCAATTATTCTTGTTAAAATAATAGTGATAGTGTTATTAGCATATTTAATAAGTAAAGTAGTAGAAAAAATAATTAATGTAGAAAAAAATTAGGAGGGATAATTATGATGGATTATATAATAATAGGATTGCTTGTTATAACAATTATTTTAATAATAATATCTTTAACAAAAAATATAAATGAAGGAAATATAACAGAAAGACTTGGTAAATTAGAAGTTAGTATTACTAAGGATTTAAGTGATTTAAAACTTTCTTTAAATAAAGATTTTAATGATTTATCATTAAAAAATGAAAGAAGATTATTAGAAATAAATGATAAAGTGACTGAAAGATTAGATGAAAATTTTGAAAAAACAAATAAAACATTTATGAATGTTTTAGAAAGACTGTCAAAAATAGATGAAGCACAAAAGAAAATTGATTTATTAAGTAATGATATTGTATCTCTTCAAGGAATACTTACAGATAAAAAAACAAGAGGTATTTTTGGAGAAGTAAATTTAAAACATATTTTAGTAAGTGTATTTGGAGAGAATAATAATAATATTTATAAACTTCAATATCCATTTCCTAATGGTTCAATTGCTGATTCTGTTTTATTTGCACCTGAACCACTTGGCACAATTGCTATAGATAGTAAATTTCCTCTTGAAAATTATAGAATGATGGTTGATAAAAAAATAAGCGTAGTTGAAAGAGAAAAATATGAAAAATTATTTAAAATGGATGTAAAAAAACATATTGATGCAATTCATGATAAATATATAATCGAAGGAGTAACCACAGATCAAGCAATTATGTTTTTACCTGCTGAGGCTATTTTTGCAGAAATTAATGCATATCATACAGATATAATTGATTATGCTTATAAAAAGCATGTTTGGATATGTAGTCCGACAACTCTTATATCAACATTAACTGTCGTTGAAATGATTATTAAAAATATTGAAAGAGATAAATATACATCTATTATTCATGATGAATTAAATAAACTTGGAGTTGAATTTTCTAGATATAAAGACAGATGGGATAAATTATCAAGAAGTATTGAAACCGTAAGTAAAGATGTAAATGAGATTCATACGACAACAGATAAAATTACTAAAAGATTTACATCAATTAGTAAAGTCGATGTTAGTTTACTCGAACATAAAGAAGATTTGCATAAATAATAAAATTATGATATTATGTATATAGGTGAGGGAAACTTCATAAAATAAAAAGGAGATATTTAAGTTTTGGTAAGCTTAAATGTCTACCTAAAAAATAAGTGCGACATTTAGTCTAATGTAATTAAACTAAGTGTCATTTTTTTATAATAATTATCAAGAAAGTGATAATAAATAAAATGATAGAGATATAACGTAAAACATTTATAATAAAGGTTTTAGTTTTCACTTTATTAAATCTTTTTTTCATAAAGATAAGAGGTAGACACTAAGCAACTTAAATATTTCCAATTACTACTATAGCAAATAAATGTTTGCTTAGTCAATAAAAAAATTTAAAACTAAACTAATGTTATTTTTAATAAAATAAAACCTTCATATATTATATTAGGATGGAGGTTTTTATATGTATGAAAGATTACCACTTGATTTTATCGGAGTAACAGATAATTTCGGTGCTAGAATAGATCCTATTACAAAAGTAACTTCATATCATTATGGTGTTGATTTAGGCTGGCATAAATATCAAGGCGAAAAAGTATATGCTATATATGATTCTACTTTAGTAGAAGAAGGTTATGATAAAAACTTAGGTAATTATACAGTGTTTAAATATGATAAAAAAAATAATACCATTATTTATAGATTTTTACATTTAAAAAATAGAACTACAATAAAAGTAGGAGAAAAAGTGAAACAAAAAGCCATTGTAGGTTATATGGGTTCAACAGGTTATTCAACAGGAACACATTTACATTTTGAATACTGGATATGTCCAAAAGGGTATAATTATAAATTTAGTGACAGAGGTAAATACGCAGTAGATCCTTTAAAACATTGTTATTTATTTTATGATCAAGCATCTGGTGAAAGTGCCAATCTTTTAACTAAAGTTTTAGGAACGGATAAAAGGAAAGAAAAAGATAGTAATAAAAATCAAATAAAAGTAGTAGGAGAGTTTTTAAGAGCAAGAAAAGAAGCAGGACTTGATAAACAAATTTTAGGATTTATTGACTATGGTATATATGATTATATTGGAAAAATAGAAAAAGATAATTATACTTGGTATAACTTAGGTTTTTGTCATGTTGCAGGAACAAAAGAAGATACAATTGTATATGAAAAAGAAGATGATAAAGATAAAATAATAAAAGAATTAAACGATAAAATAAAAGAACTTGAAGAACAAATTAAAAATTTAGAGGCTAATTGTTTAGAAGATTATAAAGAATTTACTGCTTTTCAAAATGGATTATTTTACATAAGACTTAAAAAAGATGAAAAAATATACTACCCAAAATAGTATATTTTTTTAATAAAATAATTGTTAATTAAAATAATATATGATAAAATAAATATGATAATAAGGACGTGATTATATGAATAAGAATATGAACATATTAAAAGTAGCAATAACTTCTGTTTTATCATTTGCTTTAATTATAGGGGTTACTTATGCATTAATTAAATTTAATTTTGTAGGTAATAAAGATAATACCATTTTAGTCGGAGGATTAAAATTTAATTATAATGAAACATCTTCTAGTATGACTATAACAAACAATGATATTTTAAGTAATACAGAAGGTATGAAAAGTGATAATTATTTTGATTTTAACGTAAGTTTAGAAAAACAAACAACAACAGGAGTATCTTATAATATATTATTAACAAGTGATAATACAAATAATTTAAGTAATATAAAAGCTTACTTAACTGAAGTTAAAAATAATACAGAAACAAAATTAATAGATCCAACAACATTAAATAACTTAACAAAAGTAAATAATAATATGAAACTATATAGTGATATAATAGATCCAAACAAAACTAAATATTATAGATTAAGATTATGGGTAGATGAAAATTTTGGAAGTTCACAAACGACATCTGTAAATGGTAATACTTCAACTGGTACAATAACAGGATTTACTTTTAAATTTGTAGTAAGTATTGGAGTAGATAATACTAATGTAGAAACATTAGATACAAGTGGAGCAAACGCTCCAGTTCTAGCAAGTAATATGATTCCAGTATATTATGATGAAACAAATAGTGTATGGAAAAAAGCAAATACAAATAATATAGATAAAAATAATCCATGGTATAGTTATAATTCAAGTGGTGAATATAAAGGAATGTGGGCTAATGTAGTAACTGTAACAAGTACAAATAGACAAACTTATTTAAATGCAACACCAGGAACAACAATAAGTATGGATGATATAACAACAATGTGGGTATGGATACCAAGATTTAATGCTGTAACACCAAGTAATTATAATGGAGGAACAAAAGTAAGTCCTGGAGCAATAGATATAACCTTTGTAAAACAAAATGAACCAGCAATAGATGCTTTTACTTTTGGAAATAAAGAATTAAGTGGTTTTTGGTATGGGAAGTATGAAGTAGGGGGAACACTTGCAAGTCCTTGTACCAATGAAACATGTAATGTAAGTAATATAGTAGTAAAACCAAATGTAACATCATTAAGAAGTCAAACAGTAAGTAGTTTCTTCTTTGCAAGTAGAAGTATGGAACAAACAGGAAATAGTTTTGGATTTGTAAGTAGTGAAATAGATACACATATGAGTAAAAATAATGAATGGGGAGCAGTAGCATATCTAACCCAAAGTATACATGGAAGATGTACAAATAGTACAACATGTAGTGAAGTGGGAATAAATAATAATAGTGGTTATCTAACAGGATATGGTGCACCAGCAGGAAGTAATGATTCTGTAACAAATGGAGCATATGATACATCACTAGGAAAAGCTGCTTCAACAACTAATAATATATATGGAATATATGATATGAGTGGAGGAGCATATGAATATGTTATGGGAGTATATACTAATACAATAGGTGAATCAGGATTTAGCAGTTTACCAGATACAAAATACTATAATAACTATACAGAAACATCTTACACAGGACACGCATTAACAGAAACAAAAAATTGGTATAGTGATAGCGCTGGTTTCGTTAATTCTATTAACCCTTGGTTCATGCGTGGTGGCAACTATGGCAATGGTACGTACGCGGGAGTGTTCTACTTCAGCATCAACGATGGTAATTCGTACAGCAACTACTCTTCGCGTCTTGTAATTTCCAATGAATAGCCCTACAGGGGTATTTATTGGAAAAGAACTAAAAAACCCAAAATGTATTTCGTTAACTTAACTGTGTCTTGACTAAATTTACTATATAATATTTATAAGTAATCAATTACAATTAAATGATAGTATTTATACTATATTAAAAAAAGTATAAAGTTAAGTAAAAAAGAATACTTGAGAAATCAGGTATTTTTTGTTTTTATAAATATTCTTTTATTTTAACACTTATAATCATAAGTTTTTTAATTGTTTAGTATAAATCGACAAAAATAGATAAACATGTTTTATAAAATAAAGTTATGAAAAGGAAGATGAAGTTTATGAAATTTAAGTTTTTAATACCGATATGTTTTTCTATTTTAATTGGATTTTTATTTGGAAAAGTTATTTTTTCTAATTATGATAATTCTAATACTTTAAAAACTTTTAATGAAGGAGAAAAAGTTTATTTTATTGAAATAGCAAGTTCTCCTTCTAAAGATAGTTTAACTAGTATTAATTCATATGAAAGTTATCTATGTTTATTAGAAAATGATACTTATTATTTATATGGAGGTATAACTAGAAATAAAGATACTGCAGAATATATAAAAACATCTTATGAAAATAAGAAGTTTAATTCTAAAGTTGTTATAAAATATGTTAATGATAAAACATTTATAAATCTTTTAAATGAATATGATAAAGTTGCTAAAATAAGTTCAAATACAGATGATTTATTTACTATAGAAAAAATAGTTATATCTAATTATAAGGAAACAGTGTTACAAAATGACTCTAACAATTAAAGATATTCCACCTTTAGAAAGACCTAGAGAAAGATTAGTTACATATGGAAGTGAAACTTTATCAAATATTGAATTATTATCAATTATTTTAAAAACAGGCACTAAAGGTGAAAGTGTATATGAATTATCTAAAAGACTTTTAAAAGAACTAGGATCTATTTATAATTTAAAAAATACTAATAAAGAAATACTTACTAAAATAAAAGGAATAGGTACTGCTAAAGCAGTAGAATTACTTGCTACAGTAGAACTAGGTAAAAGAATATTTATAAATAATATTAATGATTCTAAAACTAAATATAATAATTCTAAAATAATATACGAAAACAATAAACATTTATTTTTAGATAAAAAACAAGAATATTTTTATTGTTTATATTTAAATGAAAAAAAAGAATTAATAGAAAGGAAATTATTATTTATGGGAACAGTTAATAAATCACTCGTTCATCCAAGAGAAATATTTAAAGAAGCATACCTTCTTTCAGCATCCTCAATTATATGTATGCATAATCATCCAAGTGGGAATCCAAATCCCAGTACTGATGATATTGTTTTAACATCTTCTTTATTAGAAATAGGCAAAATTCAAAAAATACCTATCGTAGATCATATAATATTTGGTAGCAATAGTTATTATAGTTTTTATGAAAATAATAACTTAGAAAGGAAGATTTATGAAAAAGTATAAAAAAAATAATTATCTTAAAATAATCATTTCTTTATTAATCATATCTTTTCTTTCTTTTTCTTTACTAAAAAATTATGTTCCTTTAGCTAAGATTAATTATTATTTTTCTTATCCATATTTATTTATAAAAAATACATGTGATAATTTTAAATCTTCTAAAAAGTTAAATAAAGAAAATAAAATATTAAAAGAAAATCTTGAAATATTAAAAATAAAAGAAAGTCAAAATAATAGTTTACTTTCTAATATTAATGAATTAAAAAATTTACTTGAACTTAAAAATATATATTCTTCTTATAATATTATTAATTCTACAGTAATAGAAAGAAATAAATTATATTTTTTTAATAATTTTACAATAGATAAAGGACTTGATTTTAATTTAAAAGAAAATATGGCTGGTGTAAATAGTAAAGGTTTTATTGGAATAATAGATAAAGTATATAAAAACTATTCAATTGTAAAACTAATTACTACTTCAAATGATAATAAAATATCAGTTAAAATAAAAAAAGATAACACATATCTTTATGGTACAATAACATCTTATAAAGATAATTTATTTTTACTTGAAGGTATAACTAATTACCAAGATATATCTTTAAATAGTGATGTTTTAACAACCGGGTATGGGGTGTTTCCTAGTGACATACTAATAGGTAAAGTAACAAAAATAGAAGAGAACAAATATAATACAAGTAAAATTATATATGTAAAAAGTAATGTTAATTTCAATGAAATAAATTATGTAAGTATTTTAGGTAATAATTTATGAAAGTATTTCTTTTTCTTTTATTTACTTTTTTCTTGGACATTACTTTTAACTTATATATAAATATTAACTTATTATATCCTATGTTTACTTTATCATCTTTAATAATATTATATTCTGCATATTTTAGATATTCGTTATATCTAGGATCATACCTACTACCAGTATATG
>OGOX01001837.1_pt1 | contig 12948 bp, 13 predicted proteins | sample 1552761 | NCBI WGS metagenome assembly OGOX01 (sample SAMEA2580212, study PRJEB22360) | human gut metagenome | biome: human gut; feature: human-associated habitat; material: faeces | place: Denmark | collected 2008/2010
CAAATTGTGACTTTGAACATTACCATATTTAACAGCATTCAAAGGTAGTGCTTTTAGCCTTTAAGCCACTATTGCACAACCATTTTTTTTGAAAAGAACGTAAAATAAATAGTTTTATTACTGTGATTGTACTTTTATCAATCGCTTAACTCGTTGCACCGTACTCACGCCCATTCCACTTAACTTCGCCACATCCCGAATGGAATACCCCTTGCGGAGCAAACTAATAACTTCCCTATATTCGGCTTTCATCTGTTCTGCCGTTTTTACAGAGCCTACCTTGCGTCCGAGTTTTCCACCTTTCTCTATATACCGCTTCCTTCCTGACTGCAATCGGAATGAGATATTATCACGTTCCAATTGCGCACAGGTTGAAAGCGTGGCTATCATTATCGTGGCAAAGAGGGACGGATGTCCTTCATCGTCCAATAATATAAGCTGTTCCTTTTGTATGTAGAGGTTAATGCCACAGTCAATGAGTTTCTTGACAGAGGCAAGCACCTCAAACGCATTGCGACCCAATCTTGACAGTTCACTGACAAGTAGGATCCCAATGCGGTTTGCCTTGCAGTATTCCATTGCCTCACACAACACTGGACGCTCATCATTCTTCTTTGCGCCAGAGATGTGTTCCTCAAAGACCTTGAAGACTTCGATACCCTTATATTTTGCATACTCCGACAAGTCCTTGACCTGTCTTTCCGTGCTCTGTCTGTCACCCATACTGGAGACACGAGCGTATATTACTCCTGTTGTCATCTATATCAAAGATTAAATTGAACATGAAAATGCCTGTGTCCAGATAAGTCTTGCAGATTTATTTGAACACAAGCGTTTTTTGAATACAGCCTGACGGCAATTTCCCAACAAAAGGGAAGAAGTAAAACTCCTCCATTGTTCGCACCCTACTGTATGTCTCAATCAAACACGCCATTAAACAGATTGACCGCCTCTATCTTCTTTTCAAGAGCCACTTTTGCATAAACTTCGGTTGAAGTGATGCTTCCATGTCCCAAAACATCCTTCACTGCTGATATGTCTGCTCCTGCTGAGATAGCCAACGATGCTGTCGTATGCCGTGAGCAATGGAACGTTACATGCTTTTCGACACCTGCCTTCTTCGCCCACCTGTCAAGGTAGTCATAGATGATAGAGCGGTCTCGGAACTTGAACACATAGTTCTCGCGACCATCATCACCACGCTCAGGAAGCCATCTTAGTGCGTTCGTCGACAAAGGGATGTACACCGGTTCTTTTGTTTTCTGCTGCACTACTTCTATTTGATACACTCCCTCCCCTATCTCAGATATATGCTTCCACTTAAGCCTCGATACGTCTATGTAACGCAAGCCTGTGAAACAACAGAACAGAAAGGCTCTCTTTACACGTATATCGTCACACTCAGCCTCAGCCATTCGCTTTACCTCGTCGAGCGTAAGATACTCTTTCTTCTTTGTCCTGCGTTGAGGCTTCTCACCCTGCGATAGCTTGTGGAAAGGATTTGTCGCAATAATCTCGTACCGAACAGCCTTATTCATAAGGATGGAAAGCACGGTAAAGTAGGTGTATATGGTCTCGTTACTGAGTTTTCCGCCATATTTGTTGACATTGCCTTTTAGATAATCCAGAAAACTTCGCAAGAAGCCAGGTGTCACGTCCTTCATTGTTAGTTTATCACTACGAAACAAGCGAACATGTCGTATGAGGTTGTGTATAGTTTTCGAGTAGTTGGTATTATCATTATTGTAATAGTACACTTGCTGCTCTTCTAACCATCTAATAAGATCAGTGCGCCTTGCCTTATCTCCGGCAAAGCTCAAGCGTCCTTCAATCAGTTCGACCGTCCGCTTTGCTTTTATCTCCTCTGCAATCTTCATTGTAGCCTTGTTGGCATTCTTGTCTGCCTTGTTGAGTTCTGGCACAAGATACAGACCGAGATACTCCTTTCTGCGTTCATTCTCCTTCACAATATCCAGATAAAGAGAGACTCTACCACTGGACAAATTCTTAGTCCTTAAGCGGACTGGACTTAGATCAGTATTCTTCATAATCGTTATAATAAAAAACGGGGGACAGATTCGGGGGACAGAAAAGGGACAGATTTAACCGAAAAAACCCGTTATAAGCCTTGTGTAAACTTTAGATGCAAAATCCCTATAAACGCAACAAAGCCGCTGATAATCAGCGACTTTGTTAATGTTTACAATGGTTTTATTTTGGTTTGTTTTTATTAGCCAAAATTGTCGTACATAACTTCATATTTGCAATGACTGAAACCTAACATGTAATCACGAGGACATACCCCCATACATACTGGAAGTCTATTACATCTAAGACATTTTTCGTTTTCGAATGTTGGGGATTGACATTTCGTGTCATAACTATTTTCCCACCCATAGCCCGCTGCATGTTACTTACATTCAGCTCGGCGTAGGCGTTTCTCTTGTGGTCTTAGAAGAGCACGTCTCCTATAACGACAGTCAGAGTGCTTATAATCCGACAACAAATGTAATAAGAAAAATCCAAAATAAAGAAAGAATCGGCAAGAAAATTGCCATAAGGGTAGGTTGCCACGCTACAACAACAATGTTGCCACGCTACAACAACAATATTGCCACGCTACGCAAACAACGTTGCCACGCTACAACAACAATGTTGCCACGCTATGACAACAATGTCGAGAAACGGACAGAAGATGAGTTAGAAGACAAACTGGAAGATAGACTGGAAGATAGGATGGAAGATAACCCCTATTGTTCAGATATCTCCCAGCCATTACTTCGCTGATACACAGCACGTTATACGCCGAATGGAGGATATGGTAGATTTTTTCGCAATAATGTGATGGTTACGGTGATTCTGAAAGATATGGGGATGCTTTCAACTAATCTTCTTTAAACGCCAGCTTGTCGAACTTGGCTTTAAGCATTGGAGCCTCCGACTTACGAATTGAGAGTTTCATCTCGCAGGTGTTGTCGTAGGTCTGGCTGATAATGCGCGGCGACATGTCCTTGATGATTTTCATTACGTCGTTCATCATAATGTAAGGAAAATCGAAAACAACCTCCTCCTCTACGAACTGACTTACAATCTCTGCGTTGGCTATTGCCTCAGCCGCTGCGGTGCGATAGGCAACAATAAGTCCGCTTGTGCCAAGATTGACACCTCCATAATAGCGCACAACAATGATAAGAATGTCGGTCAACTCGTTCTTGTTGATCTGACCGAGGATGGGCTTGCCGGCTGTGCTGCTCGGCTCGCCGTCGTCGTTGGCACGGAAATCAGTGCGGTCAGCACCGAGCATGTATGCCCAGCACACATGACGCGCGTCATAATACTTCTTGCGAAACTCTGCTACGTATTGCTTCACTTCCTCCTCGGAAGTGACATGAAAGGCAAAAGCGAGAAACTTACTGCGTTTCTCGCTGTAAAAGCCTTCTGCGGGTGTGTCTGTGATTGTTAGAAATTCGTCTTTTGGCTCCATTGATATTAAATTGACAAGTAGACAAGGCGAGATGCATAACAAACAGTTATGCAAACCACCTTGTCTACTCGTTGCTTATTCACTTATCTACTACTATGTTACGACAGCTTGTGGATGATGAGTCCTGAGCGTAGCTTAGGCTCAAACCATGTTGCCTTTGGCGGCATAATCTTTCCGCTATCGGCGATGTCGATTATCTGTTTCATTGAAACCGGATAGAGGGCGAGTGCCATACGCATCTCGCCGCTGTCTACGCGACGCTTCAGCTCTTCGAGACCGCGAAGGCCTCCTACGAAGTCGATGCGCTTGTCTGAACGTAAATCGGTGATGCCGAGCACCTTGTCGAGGATAAGACGGCTCGAGATGTCTACGTCAAGAACACCGATAGGGTCGTGGTCGTCGTATGTGCCCTGCTTGGCTGTGAGCGAATACCAATGTCCGTCGAGATAAAGTGAGAACTCGTGCAGACGCTGCGGCTTGTAGATAGCCTCGCCCTTGTCCTCAACCTCGAAGTTCTCGCGCAAAGCGTCAAGGAACTGCTCTGATGTAAGACCGTTGAGGTCCTTTACAACGCGGTTATAGTCGAGCACGGTGAGCTGCGATGCCTGGAAGCAAACAGCCATAAAGTAGTTGTACTCCTCGTCGCCCTTATGGTTCGGATTGTTCTTTGCCTTTTCTGCACCAACGAGAGCAGCAGCAGCGCTACGGTGGTGGCCGTCGGCGATGTAGAGAGCCGGCATCTTAGCGAACTCCTTAGTAATCAGTTCGATGTCAGCCTTGTCACTAATAACCCAGAACTGATGACCGAAGCCGTCATCGGGAGCAACGAAGTCGTACTCGGGCTTTGTTGCTGCGTAGCGCTTGATGAGCGCGTCGAGCACCTCGTTGTCAGGATAAGCGAAGAACACCGGCTCGATGTTGGCGTCGTTTACGCGAACATGCTTCATGCGGTCTTCCTCCTTGTCGCGGCGTGTCAGCTCGTGCTTCTTGATGGTGCCATTGAGATAATCGTTGACGAAAGCACCCACAACAAGTCCGTACTGAGTCTTGCCGTTCATGGTCTGAGCGTAGATATAATAGTTCTCGTCTGCGTCCTGACGAAGCCAACCCTTCTCCTGGAACATCTTGAAGTTAGCGGCAGCCTTCTCGTAAACGCGCGGATCATACTCGCTTGTGCCAGGCTCGAAGTCGATCTCCGGCTTGATGATATGATAAAGACTCTTCTCGTTATCGCCTGCCTCAGCTCTTGCCTCTTCACTATCGAGCACGTCGTAAGGACGTGATGCTATTTCTTCAACAAGGTCTTTCGGTGGACGTACGCCACGGAATGGTTTTACTGTTGCCATAGTATGATTATTTTAAAACCCCACCACTATGTCCTCCCTATGGGGCAAAGGGGTGGGGTTATCGGGGATTTTTACTTAATTACTTGTTAACTTGGAACTTAGTGCAGCCGTCAGCGAAGAAAGCGTTGATCTGCTTAGCAGCTGCAATACCGGCGTTGGTGTTAGCCTCTGCTGTCTGAGCACCCATCTTCTTAGGTGTAGAGAAGTATCTGCCTTCGAACTTCTGGAACTCTTCGTTAGCGTCCGGCATGATGTCTGTGATGAACTTCAGGTCGGTGCGTTCTGCCATGAGGGCAAGGAGTTCAGGCTCGTTGATAACTTCCTTACGAGCTGTGTTGATGAGGATGCCGCTCTTGTGGAGTTTGCCGACAAGAGCAGCATTGATGCTCTGCTTTGTTTCGGGAGTAGCAGGGATGTGCAGCGAAACGATGTCGCAGTTCTCGAAGAGAGCGTCCTGAGAGTCAACTGCCTTAACGCCAGCAGCCTCAATAGCCTCCTTCGGGCAGAATGCGTCGTATGCATAAACTTCCATGTCGAAGCCCTTAGCGATGCGAGCCACGTTTCTACCTACGTTGCCGAAAGCGAGAATACCGAGCTTCTTGCCCTTCAACTCGCTACCCGACTTGCCGTTGTAGAAGTTGCGAACGCCGTAAACGAGCAAACCGAATACGAGTTCAGCCACAGCATTAGAGTTCTGACCAGGTGTGTTCTCAACAACAACGTTCTTCTCTTTAGCGTAAGCACAGTCGACATTGTCGTAACCGGCACCGGCACGTACAACTATCTTAAGCTGCTTTGCAGCGTCAAGCACCTCTGGTGTAACCTTGTCTGAGCGCACGATCATTGCATCAACACCAGCCACAGCGTCAAGAAGCTGCTGCTTTTCTGTATATTTCTCAAGCAAAACGAGTTCGTTGCCTGCACCTTCTATCTCAGCCTTAATGCCGTCAACCGCTGCCTTTGCAAACGGTTTCTCTGTTGCCACTAATACTTTCATAGCTATACTATTTATTAATGTTCCTTTTCAAAATCCTGCATGCACTTAACGAGAGCCTCAACGCCTTCCATAGGCATAGCGTTGTAGCAACTTGCGCGGAAGCCACCTACAGAGCGGTGACCCTTGATGCCGACCATGCCACGCTGTGTAGCGTACTCGAAGAACGGCTTCTCAAGATCCTTGTACTCGTCGTTCATAACGAAGCAGATGTTCATCAAAGAACGAGAGTCCTTCTCTACTGTACCACGGAACAACTTGTTGCGGTCGATTTCGTCGTAGAGCACCTTAGCGCGAGCCTCAGCACGGCGAGCCATCTCCTCTACTCCACCCTGAGCCTTGATCCAGCGCAGTGTCTCGAGAGCGCAGTAGATAGGAACTACTGGAGGCGTGTTGAACATAGAACCCTTCTCTACGTGTGTACGGTAGTCGAGCATTGTAGGAATCTGACGCGGAGCCTTACCCAAACATTCATCCTTTACGATGATGAGGGTAACACCAGCCATAGCGAGGTTCTTCTGAGCACCTGCATAGATACAGTCGTACTTAGCAACGTCGATAGGACGGCTGAAGATATCAGAAGACATATCGCCGATAAGTCTTACAGGCACTTCCGGCTCCTTGCGGATTTCGGTACCATAAATAGTATTATTAGTTGTAATATGTAAATAGTCGAGATCTGTCGGACATTCGTAATCCTTTGGATAGAATGTATAGCCTGCGTCTGCAGAAGAAGCCACCTCAACAGCTTCGCCAAAGAGCTTAGCTTCCTTCAACGCCTTCTTTGCCCATGTACCCGTATTGAGATAACCAGCCTTCTTAATCAAGAAGTTGTAAGGAATCATACAGAATTCCAATGAAGCGCCACCACCGAGGAACAATACCGAATAGCCTTCTGGCACCTTCAAGAGTTCCTTGATAAGGGCTACAGCCTCATCAACAACGGGTTGGAAATCCTTTGCACGATGGCTAATCTCTGCCAAAGAAAGTCCTGAACCATTAAAATCCAAAATCTGTTTTGCTGTGTTTTCGATCACTTCGCGAGGAAGAATAGAAGGTCCTGCATTAAAGTTGTATTTCTTCATCTGCCTGTTTGTTATTAAGTTAATATAAGTTTGATTACTATCGCAGGCGAAGTTACAATTAATTTTTGAAAGTAACAAGCAAATGTTTACAAAATGTTACTCTTATTTTATCTTTTACGCGGTTTCAACTTTACTTCTGGTATTTTCAACTTGTCACCAGCCTTCACTGTATGGCAGTTATTCAGCACCTCAACGTAACATTCCATACCTTCTCCAAGATAGGCTTTACTAATTGAGGCGAGCGACTGCCCTGGTTTTACGGTAACCACTTTGGCAACGCCAACAATAATATAAGCACCTGTACGTACACGAACATCATAGTTGTAGTCGGACGGTGTGGTGGCTGTTGGTGCTGCAGACATTACTGCTGTAGAGCCTGTCGCAGCCTTAGAGTTAGACGCACGAACAGAGTCTTTCTTCTCTTTCTTTATGTTTTCTGCGGTGTGTGCATCTGCTGCTTTCAAAGCATCATTAGACGCTATTGTATCACTAACAACACACTGCGGTTCAACTGCTACCACTGTGTCTTGTTGAGCATACAATCGTGTCTCAAGTCTATCTATGACATGGTTCTTCTCTTCTATTCGCTGATAGAGGAAATACATACCTATGCCAATACTCACGAGTATAACAAACGACGCAATAGTGAGAACATACATCATACGCGGACTGCGTTGCTTGCATCCACCAATAACAATGCCTTCATCGTCTGACTCATCTATGTCGTTAGCCGACTTTTCTTCGTCTGCCTTATTGTTATCATCATCTATTGGTTCGCTCTTTGGAGCCATCAAACGACGAGCCATGTCACGGTGTTCCTCTGTATTTACCACTTTTGATGCAGGTTCTGAGGGGGAAGGCTGGTCGGTTGGCTGGTCGGTTGGTGCAGTTGGGGACAACTGCACCCCCTGAGTTTCCGTTTCAATTACAGAATCGGAGAGCTCATCCATTTCATCATCTATTTCAGAAAAATCGACTCCATCGTTAAGCACTACAGTCTCAAACTGTACAAACGGACGATTGACACGGTCGCGCAGCAAGACCTCGGGAGTGAACGAGATTTTGTTGCGTCCATCGATGATAATACGTTCGCCAGTATTCACATCGACACTGGCGCGTGCGCTCACTGCCGACACCTTGAAAGTGCCGAAGCCTTTTATCTTCACCGAGCTATCAGTGTCGTCAAGTTCCTCATTTACTACATCGAACATTGCACCGATAAAGTCGGAAGCGTCACTAAGCGATAAGCCGTACCTCTCACTCAGCTCACGAGCGAAATCATTCACCTTAGCCATTCGCGTCGTCTCCTTTCTTCATCTTGTTCTTCACCGATGTTGCAGGCTTGAAGTTAAGCACAATCTTCGGTGGAACGAGCATACGCTGTCCCGTTGACGGATTGACAACGATGCGCTCCATACGTTTCTTCAGTTCAAAGGTACCGAAATCTGGTACTGACACATTCTCACCTTCATCGAACGTAGAGGCAATAGACTCTAACACGCAACGCACCATGCGCTGAGTGTTCTCCTGCGAATATCCCGTGCGTCGAGATAGCTCTGTGATGTATTCCTTGTTGTTCATATATAATATAAGGTGAGAATGTGTAATGATTATATTATTCTACTTCGCCATAGAGGTCGAAGTCGTCGCTATCGGTGATACGTACATCGTAGAACGCACCGACACGCAGGCGGCGCGTAGCCTTGATTAGCACCTCGGGGTCGACCTCTGGTGAGCAGAACTCCGTGCGACCGATGTAGTAGTCGCCCTCTTTGCGATCGATGATGGTCTTCAGAACGCTGCCAACCTTAGCAGCTTCTATCTCTGCACTGATACGCTGCTGCACAGCCATTATCTTGTCGAGACGACGCTGCTTCACTTCTGCCGGCACATCATCCTTGTAATGTTCTGCGCTGTATGTGCCTTCCTCCTCAGAGTAGGAGAAAGCCCCCATACGCTCGAAGCGTGCCCATTTCACAAACTCTACGAGTTCCTTGAAGTCTTCCTCTGTCTCGCCAGGGAAGCCAACGAGCAGTGTTGTGCGCAGATGCAGACCCGGCACCTCCTTGCGGATGCGCTCTATGAACTCCATTGTCTCCGCCTTAGTAACATGGCGATGCATACGTGTGAGCATATTGTCGGAGATATGCTGCAGAGCGATGTCGAGATACTTGCAAACGTTCGGCTTCTCACGAATAACGTCAAGCAGTTCGAACGGGAACTGGTTAGGATAAGCGTAGTGCAGACGAATCCACTTCACGCCCTTTATATCTGCGATGTCCGAGATAAGGTCGGCGATATGACGTTTGCCGTCAATGTCCACTCCGTAGTATGTCAATTCTTGAGCGATAATCTGGAACTCCTTCACGCCACTTGCCACCAGTTCGCGTATTTCCTCAAGTATCTCCTCCTTCGGACGGCTTACGTGCTTGCCGGTGATAATTGGTATGGCACAATAGGCACAACGGCGGTCGCAACCCTCGCTAATTTTTATATAGGCGTAGTGGTGCGGCGTAGTGATGTGGCGTGCACCAGAGCATGTAGGCTCTTCGGGCTTGCCGAGGTCGGTAAGCAACTGCTTGAAGTTGAACTTACCATAGTACTTATCCACCTGCGGAATTTCCTCTTCGAGCTCCTTCTGATAGCGTTGCGAGAGACAACCCATCACGAAGAGTTTGCTTATCTTGCCCTCTTCCTTTGCCTGAACGAGTTCGAGGATGGTGTCTATGCTCTCCTGCTTTGCGTCCTCAATGAAGCCGCATGTGTTGACCACAACGATTTCGCCCTCGATGCGCTTCGCATCGTGAGTGCAATGATAACCAGTCTGCTCGAAAAGTGTCATCAGTTTCTCGCTGTCGACAAGGTTCTTTGAGCAGCCCATTGTTATAATATCTACTTGTCCTTTCTTCATAATTACTTCTTGAACAACGAATCGACGAACTGGCGTTTGTTGAAGAGCTGCAATGCTTCCATCGATTCGCCCAGTCCGATATACTTCACCGGCACCTTAAGCTGGTCGCTGATGCCGATAACCACTCCACCCTTCGCTGTTCCGTCGAGCTTTGTGATAGCAAGCGATGTGATTTGTGTGACCTGCGAGAACTGCTTTGCTTGCTCAAAAGCGTTCTGACCAGTACTGCCATCAAGCACGAGCAATACCTCGTCGGGTGCTTCGGGCAACACCTTCTTCATTACATCCTTTATCTTCTTTAGCTCGTTCATCAAGCCCACCTTGTTATGCAGGCGTCCTGCGGTATCGATGATTACGACATCAGCTCCGTTTGCCTTAGCCGAAGAGAGCGTATCGAAAGCTACGGATGCAGGGTCGGCACCCATCTGCTGTTTTACTACGGGCACACCTACGCGCTCGCCCCAGATGCAAATCTGCTCAACGGCAGCGGCACGGAATGTGTCGGCAGCACCGAGGTACACTTTCTTGCCCGACTTCTTGAACTGATAAGCGAGCTTGCCAATGGTGGTTGTCTTGCCGACACCGTTCACACCAACAACAAGAATCACGTAAGGACGATGGTCGGTTGGCAATTCCCAATTGTCATTATCCGCAGTGTTATTCTCTGTAAGCAGCGATGCAATTTCATCGCGCATGATATTGTTAAGTTCTGACGTAGACACATACTTATCGCGTGCCACACGCTCTTCAATGCGCTGGATAATCTTCAAAGTTGTTTCTACACCTATGTCAGATGTAATCAGAGCCTCTTCAAGATTATCGAGCACTTCGTCGTCGACGGTAGATTTACCCATGACAGCACGAGAAATCTTGTCGAAGACACTGTGTTTTGTCTTCTCCAGACCATTGTCAAGAACTTCTTTCTTGTTCTTATTAAAAAATCCAAAAATTCCCATATAACGTTATTTAAGTGCAAAGATAGTGCAAATCGAAGACAATACAAAATATGCTCGCATATTTTGTATTGCTGAGATGCAGCCTATCTTTATATTATTTCAGCTCCACTACCATGCCCTCTCGCGTCAGTTCTGACGCTGGAAACACGGCGCGAGCCTCTTCGAGTAACACCTGTTCGTTGTCGTATTTCGAGCTATAGTGACCTAACAGTAGACGACCTGCGTGAGCGTCGCGAGCCACCTGAGCCGCCTGCGCCGCCGTACTATGACAATACTTAGTTGCCTTCTCTGCGTCTTCCGTAGCATACGTCGTTTCGTGATAGATGCACGTTGTGCCTTCGAGCTGCTTATGCAGTTCGGGCAGATAGCACGTATCGCTGCAGTAAGCGTAGCTGCGCGGTGAATCAGCAGGGCGTGTCAGCCTGCTATTTGGTATCACGTTGCCGTCTTCGTCAGTCCACGATGCACCGTTCTTTATGTTGTTTATCTGCGACACGGGGATATGATAAAAATCTATCATGTCGCGACGGATATGCGGCAGTGTCGGCTTCTCGCGGAAGAGGAAGCCTGCACACGGCTCACGATGCTTCAGCGGTATCGACTCAACAGTCAGACTGCGGTCTTCGTAGATGACTGCACGCTTCTTCGTGTCGACAGCATGAAACTGTATCTCGTAGTCGAAGTCGTTGCAGAATGTCTCCAGCAGCATGTCGAGCACGGGTTTCAGTTCTTTCGGAGCGTAGATTGCGAGTGGCATGGTGCGTCCGAGCAAGCCGAACGACGAGAGCATACCGATGAGTCCGAAGCAGTGGTCACCATGTATATGGCTTATGAACACAGCACAGAGGCGGTTGAAGCCTATCTTCGAGCGACGCATCTGCAGCTGCGTACCCTCGCCACAGTCGACGAGAAACTGCTTCTCGCGTATCTCCACCACCTGCGCCGAAGGGTTATGGCGCAACGTTGGCAGCGCACTGCCACAACCAAGTATATGTATTTTGAAAGGTTCCATAGTTTACACTATCTCCACTTGTTTTTCTTACTTCTTTCGTTTAAGAGCAGAGATTATTCTTTCGTTTAAAGAGCGGTTCTCTACTTCTGTCTCTTGAATGTAAAGATGCCGTTTGCATTCTCAAGATAGAGCGAGTCGGCACTCAGACATTCTATACAGAAAGTGTCGCGGTTGAGCAGTAGACTGCCGTTGAGAATCTTCCAAGAAGTCCAAGGGTTTGTCTCTGCCTTGACCGCAGAGTGCACCGTTCCGCCCTCCTCTATCGTGAAGTTCTTGTCGATACTTGTCCAATGTCCGAGCAACGATGTAACGTTTATCACCCGGTCAGCCACCAGTTCGTCAGCCGTCTTATGTCCGGTCACAGCCATCTTATCGCCAGCCATGAGTCCGCCCTGCACATCCGATGGTGTCTCCACTTCCGTTTCGGCATCCTGACTGAGAAGTGTATAAACGAGGGTGTCGCCTGCATCCGTAATAATCTCGAGCGAGTGCATCGATGTGCCCTCACCGCATACGCCGTAGACCGTAGTGTCGTTCACCTCCTCAGCCTCGGCTGCATTCTCCGACTGCGCTTTCTCCGGCTTGCCGTTGCAGGCAGCCATAAGCAAGGCGAGGAACAGAAGTGCTACGCCTCCCTTACAGAAAGGGCGCAGCAATATTTCAAGACTCTTCATAATATCCTTATTTAAATGGTTATTCGTTGTTTTTCGCCTCATTCCAAAGAGCATCCATCTCTCCGAGCGTCATATCCTTCAGTGGCTTGCCAATCTTTATGCTATGCTGCTCGATGTAGTTGAAGCGGCGGATGAACTTGGCGTTGGTCTTTTCGAGTGCCGTGTCGGGATTTATCTTGTAGAGACGTGCTGCGTTGATGAGCGAGAAGAGGAAGTCGCCGAACTCCTCCGTAGAGCGTTCCTTGTCCTCACGGCGCAGTTCTGCCTCCAGCTCGTCGAGTTCCTCGCGCACCTTAGCCCACACATCGCCTTTGTCCTCCCAGTCGAAGCCCACGTTGCGTGCCTTGTCCTGTATGCGATAAGCCTTGATGAGTGCCGGCAGAGCGTCGGGCACACCCGAGAGCACACGCTTGTTGCCGTCCTTCTCACGCAGTTTTATCTGTTCCCAGTTCTCTATCACCTGCTGGGCAGTCTTCACCTCGTCCG
>OGOX01001850.1_pt1 | contig 12875 bp, 12 predicted proteins | sample 1552761 | NCBI WGS metagenome assembly OGOX01 (sample SAMEA2580212, study PRJEB22360) | human gut metagenome | biome: human gut; feature: human-associated habitat; material: faeces | place: Denmark | collected 2008/2010
ATAATCTGTAGTTGGAACTGTTTCATAATAATTATATTGAGGTGTACCATCTTCAGCTACTTCTGTACTTGATTTTCCATCCATTACTGCTTGAATCTTTTCTCTTGCGATTCTTACTGTATTCAAGTCTGGTACTTGTACACTTGCAGCTTGTCCCATGGATGCACACATTAAATTATCACCTAAACCTGAAATCTGATAAGTTTCAAATTTCCATGATGGTTTAGTCTGTAATTCATATTTAATCAAATCTGTGATTTCATCATATGTCATATTCGTTTCAAAAGCATTTTGTAGAGAATCAATAAAACTTGTGTAATTTACTAATGCACTACTACTGATTGCACGATTGATAATAGCCTGCAAAACCTTTTGTTGGTTACGAACCCGCTGATAATCTCCATCAACATAAGCTTTTCTTTCACGAGCAAACGCCAATGCCGTATCACCATCAACATGATGTAACCCTACTGGAAGTCCTGGTTTCATATTTGCCCAGAATATATCACATTGTTCGCCTTCTTCTACATTTAAATCAATTCCATCCAATGCATTTACAACGTCAATAACGCTTGTAAAGTTTACACGGAAAGAATAATTGACTTTTAAATCATAGAATTTTTCGACCGTTTCACGCGTAGTATTTAATCCATAAATACCCGTATGTGTAATCTTATCCATTTGACCATTTGGACAAGCCACATCCCCATCCGCATCACAAACAGTTTCTACATATGTATCACGAGACATACTCGTTAAAAGAATTGTTGAAGTTTTAGGATTGATTGTAACCAACATATTCACATCACTACGACTCAATGTACTTACATCACCCGTTGTGTCATTACCACTGATTAAAATTGTAAAAGGATTTTTAGTGATGTCAGAAACTACCAATGAATCATTCTTTTTCGTAGTATAATACGATTTTGAATATACGACACGAGTTTCAGTTGAGAAATGCTCATATTCCTCAACACTTGTAATATTACCACGATAAGATTCATTTAAAATCATCGCATCAATATCACCTTTGTATAATGCTTCTACTAAACTTAGAGCACCATCATATTTTTCAAGATCAAAATAATTCGCACCCTTTTCTTTCTTAACAGCCTTTAATAATTTACTCGTTCCAACCTTATCGACATTGTTAAGTCGGCCAACCTTTTTACCCTTTAAAGAAGATAATTTAGTAATTTTACTCTCATCCTTAACAATAATGGAAACTGTATTCTTTACTTCACCAACCTTGTGATCCGTAACCTTTTGCATGAAACCATCCGTTTTATAAAGATATAAATTTCCAATGCCCATAGATACTGTATACAAAAGCACAAATATAACCGCAAGGACTTTACTAACAATTCCCTTTGCCATTATGTTGATCCATAATATAAAAATCAAGCATAGTAAAATAAATAATAATACGACTGGAATGAATAGATTTTGTGGTAAAATATCCATTTTATATAATTGAACTACAATTAATCCTGAAGCAGCTACCATCAAGATGGAAAGAATAACTGCAAAAACCTTAAAAATAATATTCTTTTTCATGTTTTCTCCTTAATATCCTTCATTAGAATCATCATATGATGGTTCTTCATAATAATCATAACTCTCATTCGAACCAGAATAATCTTCATTCGATGAATCCTGCGTATCATAAGATTCTTGATAACTTGGATCATAACTATAATCATAATCGTAATTATAATCCGTACTTGAATCATTTGACTCATGAATCACATTATCTGAACTTGGCTCTTGAATGGATCCAGACGTATCTTTCACTGTATCTGAACTTTTACCCTCTAAAACCGCATTGATCTTATCTCTTGCTATTTGATTCATCAATTCATTTTCATATGTTATTGAAGCATATGTTTGTGCTAAATAACAGAATTCATTACCAGGTTCACCCGAAATCGAATACGATTCAAACTTCCATTTTGGCATTGAACCAAGTTCATACTTGATAAAATCACTCATTTCATCTGCCGAAATGTTTGTATCAAACGCAACAGCCAAAGCATCCATAAACTTACCATAGTTTGTAATCATCTTAGAAGATACAATACGCTTGAATATTGCCTTAAATACCTTCTGCTGATTTTTAACACGCTGATTATCCCCATTTAAATAAGCATGTCTTTCACGTGCAAAAGCTAAAGCTGTTTCGCCATCCACATGATGCTTACCTACACTAAGTCCAGGCTGCATATTCGCATATAAGATATCACACTCTTCGCCTTCCTTGATATCCAAATCAATTCCATCCAAAGCATCCACTAAATTAACCACACTGGAAAAGTTTATACGAACATTATAATTGATCTTTATACCTAAAGCATTCTCAATTGCCTTTTCCGTACTCTTGATTCCAAGAAGACCCGTATGCGTCAATTTATCTTTACTATCTTCTGGACACGAATTTTCATCCCCTTCAGGACATACAAGATTTACATAATAATCTCTAGGAATACTTGTCATTAAAATTGTTCCCGTTTTAGGATTTACCGTCAACAACATATTCGCATCACTACGCGTATTTGAATCCTGTAAACTACCATAAGAATCATTACCACTCACAAGTACAGTAAATGCATCTTTTGTAATATTTCTAACCGGATTACTCTCATTTTCACTTGCCGCTTTTTCTACATAATGCACATTTTGATAAGCGACATTCGTAATCGTGTTAAAAGTAAAATATTCTTCTGTCTCATGTAAAACATCACGATACTTTTCATTTAAACAAATCGCATTTACACTACCATCATATAAAGCATTTACCAAATCATCTAGATTGCTAAAATCTGAAGTTGAATATTTAACCTCATCTTTCTTAAGTGCCTTTAAAGTACGGTTTGTAGCTTCCTTATCCATTTTAACAATAGTGCCAATCTTCTTATTCTTAAGATCAGCCTTTGAAGTAATATTTGAATCCTTTAATGCGATAATTGAAGTTGTGATAGCCCTTTTATCTGCTAGACTTGTCACTACATCAAAAGTATCCTTCGTCTTATAAATAAAATAATTTCCATACGCAAAAGCTACACACATACATAATGAAATCAATCCAAGTAATAATCGACTGAAAAACTTCTTTGCCTTAAAATTCATCATTAAAGTGACAATCAAAGCTAATATTATAAGCACAGCCGAAATTAAAACAATCAATTTAAATGGCAATAAATTTAAACACACCATTTGAAGTATAAGTAATGCGAGTGCAACAAACATAAACACCGTTAAAAATTTACTTATAGGCCTTCTTTTTTTCTTATTCTTTTTACTATTTCCCTTTACATCATGGGAAAGTTCAATATCTTTTTTAGACATAAAATAATCTCCTATAATTCAATTATATGGCTCACAATTACATATTATATAATAAAATACTACTTTTTGGCAAATTGACAAAAAAAGGATGGCCATTTTAAACCATCCTACAATACTTAATCATGTAATGAATCAATAAAAACCAATAATAAAGAAACTAACAATAATACAATACTAGCCAAAACTAACCACACAATCGAAATCATTAAATATAATACTAGACATATAATACTAGCCATGATACAAGAAATCATTCCAATCATTAAACCCAAATGTGCTTTGTTCATTGTAAATACCTCTCTAGCTATATTATTGTACATCTTCGCTTGAATTACCAGCTAAAACGGCACTAATTTTATCCTTAGCCATTTTAACTGTACTTTGATCTGGAACCATAACAGATGCAGCATCTCCAAGTTCTGCACACATTAAAGTATCACCCGTACCATCTACCATATACTGTTCCATCTTCCATTTTGGATTCTTATTTAACTGATACTTAATCAAATCCGTAATCTCATCATTGGACATCGTTGTTGAGAATGTATTGGCCATACTATCCATAATCGAAGCATAATTTGTGACGATTGCAGGACTTGTAATCTTATCAATAATTCCCATAAGAACTTGCTGTTGATTCTTTGTACGTTGTCTATCCCCTTCTGTATAGGCATAACGTTCACGAGCATAACCTAAGGCTTGTTCCCCATTCAAATGATTTACACCTGCATGTACACTTAATCCTGGTGCATGTAAGAAATTATTACATTCATAACCAGGTTCAACCGTTACATCGATTCCACCAACGGCATCTACTAAATCAGTAACTGTATCAAAGCCAACTTTAAATGTATAGTTAATCTCAATACCCAATAATTGTTCTACCGTACGCTTTGTCGTATTTGTACCATGCATACCTGTATGTGTAATCTTATCTAAAGCTCCTTGCATACATCCATCACCTGCATCACAAGCTGTAGTGACATAGAAATCACGTGGTACAGAAGTTAATAAAATTGTATTTGTTTTAGGATTGATAGTCGCTACCATAATCACATCACTACGACCATTTTCATCAAATCCACCACGCGTATCAGACCCAGAGATCAATACATTAAATGGTTTTGAAGTAATATCACTAACTGATGTTGCAGAATCATTGTTTTTAACTTTATAAGAAGTTTGATAAACCACACGCGTATTTGAATCAAAGTTAGAATAAGTTTCCATGTCTAAAATTTGTGAACGACTTGATTCATTAATAATAATCGAATCTACTTCCCCATTATAGAAAGCTTCTAAAAGTGCTGTCATACTATCATATTGTTTTTGTTCCATCTTAATATTTGATTTATTTAAATCTTCTAACATAGCAGCCGATCCAGCTGTACCAATATTTCTTAAATAACCAACACTAAGACCACTTAATGACTTCTTATCTTTAATATCACTCGATTGTTTTACAAGAATACTTACGGTATTTTTCGCATTCTTTGTCACAGAAGTAATCTTATTTAAAGCACCACCCGTTTTAGAAATATAGTATCCACCAATACCTGAGCCTACAGATAATACAATAGCTAATAGAATACAGATAATTTTAGATACTACACCTTTAGACATAAAACATAGTAATAATACAAAAATTAAATCAATTAAAATTATAATAATTGTGACTAATAATAATAGTTTACTAGTCAAAACATTTAATTGAATCAATTGATATAAGCAATAAATACTTGAAATAACTAAAACTAAAGAAAATAGAATTCCAAATATTTTACCAATTACATTCTTCTTTTCATTCATACTTAACACCTCATTTTTTAATTATACTACTACAAAAATAAAAAAATGCATACACAAATGTATGCATCTAATTATCCAACGATTGTAGATAAAACAATAAATGAATTCGCATCTACAGTAGCCGTAGTTGTGACATCATTTAAGACAAATGTGATTGTATATTGTTGACTAGCCTCATCTAAAGAACAAGTAATATTCGTAACATCATCTTGTTCTAAGCCAGAATTTGCCAATACTGCATTGATTGCCTGTTGTTGACCTTCATCAAATGAAGTTGAAGACTTTTCTTCTTTTTTTGTAGTTGTTGATTTTTCTTCCTTAACTGGTTCTTCAACCTTTTCTGTTTCAGTAGTCTCTTCTTTAGCACCGCGCTTGTAGTTACGTTCTTTTATAATCCCATCTTTACCAATCTTATATTCATAAGATCCACCATTTGTAGTAAATGAAACAATATATGAACCTTTTTGTTCTTTAATGGATACATTTTCACATTCTTTTTTCGTGGCATTCGCATCATCTCTAGCTACTTCTAGAATATCATCTTTTGTGATTTCTAATCCAGATTTACTACAGCCTGTTAGAAGCAGGCCAAAAGCTGTAAGGAATATTAAACTATTTCTTTTTGCCATCGTCGTCTCCCCCCCCATAACCATAACCATATCCGTAGCCATAACGTTTTTCGTCACTCATATCCACTTTATTTAATACAACACCAATCACATGACCACCATTACGTTTTAAGTCATTGATAGCAGCCTTAACTTTACGTTTATCTGCATTCTTCGCATCTACTACATAAAGAACTCCATCACTCAAGTTACATAATGGGATAGTATCCGAAGCTATTAATACAGGAGATGAGTCTATAATAATATATCCAAATTCTTTACGAGCTTGTTCTAAAAAGCGTCCCATTCTTTTAGAACCTAATACTTCACTAGGATTTGGTACTTTGTGACCTGATGTTATAACAGTCAGTGTCTGACCACCTTCAAATTGAATTTCTTGCACACCCTCATAAGAATGAAGACTCAAACCATCTTGAAATTGTGCAATAATATTTGTAAGTCCAGAACGATTTGAAATTTTCATCGTCTTATGAACCGATGCATTTCTTAAATCACAATCAATCAATAATACATTTTTATATTTAGCCGCCATAATACGAGCCAAGTTACAAGCAACTGAACTCTTCCCTTCATTTGGAATTGTACTTGCCACACTGATTACTTGGATTTCCTCATCCATTTGACTAAACTCTATATTTGTACGTAAACCACGATAAATCTCATCTACATCAAACTGATTTCTCTTTTTCTTTGCCATTTCTATCTCCTAAAGAAACTAAAACGCTTCTTTTTCTTTACAACCTCAATATTTAATATATCCATATCACTCAAGATACGCTTAGGATTCTCATAAAATAATATGTCCGCATTCTCACTACCAATACGCTTTGAAACAATTGAATACGCATCGCTTAATTTAGAAATACGATTCCCACTTGCTCTATGTGTATCCGTACCAATCACATCACAATAGCCATCATCTAATAAAGATAAAGCATTCGATTGAATTGTCTTTCCATGCATTCCCAAAATCGAAGTACGATTGATTTGTAGAACACAACCCATATCAATCCAATTGTCAATAATTGAAAAATCCAATTCCTTATGAAAATAACGTTCAATATGCGCAATAACAGGAACAAAACCCTTTACCTTTAATTCATACAAACAATCATCTCTATAATCAATTGAATGAATGTCACGAAGAACATTATATTCCACAAGCATATAACGAGATCCATTTAGTGTAGGATATAAATCCATATCTAACCCATCAATAAACTCACTATTCATCATGACTTCTCCACCAAAATAAATTGGTATTTGACTCATTTCTTTTAATTCCACTTGACGAGAAACAATCTCATTATAAATAGAAGCATCTAATTGTCCTGGAATAAAGTGTGGCGTGCTACATATTCCTACAATACCATCATTACAAGCTGCTTCTAACGAACTTTGAGCATCCTCAACAGATGGCATACCATCATCAATACCCCAAGCAATGTGTGAGTGAATATCTATAAACTTTGCCATTATACTTCAGGGAATTCAGCAAAAACAGGAATACCCAAATATTTTTCTGCCTCTTCTTTGTTACGCAAACGATTATCTAATAAATATCTTAATATGGCATATCCTGCACCTAATACAAATCCAACTGCAGCCGCAAGTACACCATTCTTCTTCGCATTAGGACCACTTGGTACATAAGACAATTTAGCCTTATCTACAATTTCAATATTACGAACATTTAAATTCTTCTGCATTGTCTTAATAAAAGTATCTACAGTTCCATTTGCGATATCCTTAGATAACTTAGGATCCTCTGTCGTTGCGGTAATTGTAACAATTTCTGTATCCGATTCATTCGACACAGTGATACAATTTTTTACACTAGACGCATTTTCTAACCCTACATCCTTAGCCACTTCAGACATGATATTATTTTGCGTCATTAAGTTGACTACATTAGTAACCAATTTACTATTGGCCATCTGTGAATTATAATCCAATGATCCAGTATCATTAATCTGTGGCGTTAAATAAATAGAAGTACTAGCCGTATATTTAGGCGCAATCAAGAACTTTGTTCCAAAAAATCCAGTAGCACCCAATATAACACAAAGAAAAATAATTAATTTAATATGTTTTAAAATAGCACGAGCTACTTCTAAAAGATCAATAACATCTTCATTATCTTCTACATTAGCTACATTCATATAAGCATCATTACGAGACATTCTCTTATAAGCCATAATCTTTATCCTCCTAGTTTTCAATATAAAACAATAATTATACCATAAAATGAACCTTTTTTATAACTAAATTCATTTTATATGTAAACAATTGTTAATTTTCATGAAAATTTTATCCAATCATAGTCAAATAGTGTCTGCCAAGCGATGTAATACGATAACTATCGCTTGCACTCACTCTTTTTAAACTAGGAACCTTTATATCATCTGGATTCCTTTTTCGATTCTCTTTTTTTTACTTTCTCCAAGTATTTTACAATCATTTCTAAATTATTTTCATTAATTTCTTCGTTTCGACTCTGTAATAATCCAAATCACTCCAATTTCTCCTTGATAAATTGAATTTGATTCAGTTCAAGATCTAATTCATTACATATAGAAACAATACTCTCACCATCCGTTTTTAGATTTGAATACACTTTTAATATACGAATATCCAAATCATTCAATTGAGACATCGTATTAAAAAAATCAAACCCAAATCTATATTTGTATGATCCGATTTCAAGAGATTGATATATCCATTTACATTATATTCAACCATCTTTTCTTGTATCTCAATCACTATATTATCCAATAAAGTTTCGTAATCTGTGTGATAAAAGCTGGATTATTTTCTAGTAGCCCCTTCATTCTATTTTCAAGCTCAGTTTGTCTACTCTGAATCATATTTAAAGCATTCAAAACATTTCTTTCAAGACGATGTTGTTTATATGAAAGCAGAACATTATTCGCCACAGGTATCACAGATCCAACTATTTGACAACCTAACACTCCTACGCCTTTATCAAACAAAAGGCTTCCTGCTTCTTGAATAACTGTAGGTAATAGTTTTTCTACAAGTTCTTTTCCGACCTCTTCTTTTGTCGCGTCCATTAAATCCTTTAATTTATATCGATCCATAGTCTCTTCTAATCCATAAACAATATATTCTTAATTTAACTCGTCCATTTTTTCCAACTTGTAAAGACTTTCTTTATAATTCAAAATCTTGCATAAAATGTAATGAAGATTAGAAAGAAGCCAAAGTATTTAGAATGATTTTAAAACAATCTAATCCAGATAACTTCTTATAAATACATATTTAGTTTTCGTGGATTTAGAACCTTCTAATTCTAATTTATGAATTGTATTCTGCATTCTTTGTTGAGCTATACCATATGTACCACTTTTAAAGTAATATTTTATATACCCAAGCTCTTCTTTATTAAACTTGAAAAATCATTTGTTGGTACATCAAACAATTTATAAGCCATTTCTCTAGCTTCTTTTTCATAGTCTTGTATACCTAGAATTTTACATTGTTCTTTTATATAATTTATATCCACTGAACAAGATACGTTATAAACATAAATGTCAATTAGAGATCGAATTCCAGTACCGCTAAATATAAAATGTTTATAGGCATGGGCAATGATATATACATAGGTATCATTTACATCCATATGTTGATTTAATCCTTGATCAGCATATTTCTTTTCTAATTGCGTATAGTATTCTAAAAATCCAGGAATAGATTTATCAAATAAAGATACGTGCATCTCATAAATATATAATTTATACATTAATTAATTTCAAATAAATAATTGAATGAGTATTCCGCTATCTGAAGTCCATGCAATATGCTACAGAAGTCCACATAATCCGTTAAAGAAGTCCATCTTTTTTAAATCTTAATACGTAATACAAGTCCACTAAAAAACACGGTCAAATTAAATCAACCGTGTTTTTTGGTTATTTCTTATCTTTTAATTTAGAGTATGTTTCTCTTAATGATTTTCCATGTAATGTAATCAAATAAGATGAATTAATTATCCTATCTAATATCGCATCCGCTATAGGTCCTCCATTTAATAATTGATGCCAACCATCAAATGAATATTGACTACAGAATATTGTTGATTTCTTATTACACCTTATTTCCATCAATTCAAGTAGGTCACTTCTTTCTGATTCACTTGTCGATTTTAATAAGAATTCATCTAGTATCATTAAATCATACTTTCCTAGTTTTTTTAGATATTCATTATATTTTCCTTGAATCCTCATTTCTTCAAATTTTGAGAATAGTTCTGGTAATCGAATATATAAAACTGTTTTTCTATCTCTACAGGCATGGATCCCCAAAGCGTTTGATAACCATGTTTTACCACAGCCGGATGCTCCTACAAAAATTACATTCAAACCGTTGTTTATATAATTGTTTGTAGACAATTCCTCCATTTGCGAGCGATCGAGTTTTCTGTCTGGATTATAATTAATTGATTCCATACTTGCTGTAGAATCATAAAAATGTGCATTCTTGATAAATCTTTCTATTGTATGATTTACTCGACTATCATATTCCATATCAATTAATTCGCTGAACCGTTCATCGAATGATAATTGACTGTATTCTGGGTTTGCACTTTGTAATTCATATTGTTCTGCAATAACTGGTAATCTCATTTTCTTCAATTTTTCTATCAATTCACTCTTATCCATTGTTCTTGCCTCCGTAATAGTCTTTTCCTCGCACAAAGGCATGCATATCACATTCACTTTGTACATTATCATTTTTATCTTTCAAATCTTGATTTGACTGTAATATCATCTTAATATTTTTATAGCCAGGCTGACTGATGTGATCCAACGCCAATTGACACGCATTTTCCAGTCTGGTTTTTCCATATTTATCTGATAGTTTCAACAATGACATACAACCTTTATAAGCTTGTTCTTCAACTTTATAACGATCAAACAGTTTGGAAACTAAAATCGAAGTATTGTCTCCAATAGAGGCAGCCCACTTCATAAAACGGTCTTTGTTCCATTGAAATTTTTGGTGATTCTCCGGCATATGACTTTCATTTGTTGAGTATTGATTGATACGACCATATAATCGATCATGGGTACAAATTTGATTCATTTTATAATATACAGTTACAGTTCTTTTTGTGACTTTTACATCTACATAATTTCCAACGTATTCATATGGCACAGAATAATTCATTTTTTCTATCGAAATATGATAATTTAACTGAACTTTAGCTCGTTTCCATACACTCAACTCAAATGGCTGTTCAGGCAGAGCTTTCATAAACGGAAGTTCTTCGTCTAAATATACGCTTTTTCTAGAACCATCCTTTTTCTGAAAAGGTCTGTTATTGAAATTGTCCAATTCTTTGATAATTGCTTTGTTTAGGTCCTCAAACGAAAAGAATTTCCTGTTTCTAAGTTTACCGACAATGGCTACTGTACAATCTCCAACCGCGCCTTCAACAGCTGCCTTATCTTTAGGCTTACGCACTCTTGTTGGAATAATAGTTGTATCATAATAGTCTGCCATTTCCTGATATGATTTGTTTAATATTGGATCCTCATATTTCTTGTTTTGGATAATTCCTACTTTTAGATTGTCTGGAATCAGAAGTCTTGTAACTCCGCCAAAATAACGGTAAGCCTGGATATGGCAATCGACCCAATCATTGATTTTCATGCTTGGACATGCTTGAACATAACTGTACATACTAAATGGTAATGTTGCCTCGAATAAATATGCAGGGATTGCTTCTCCTGTGTAACGATCATACACATACATACGGGTGCCATTCCAATCAACCATCATTTTATCACCCGGTTTATGATTGATATGCATCGTAAGATTATGCTTTTTAACGTAATCACGATATCGTTCGCAAAAGTAGCTATACTGGTAAAAAGGACTCTTGATTGACCGACAATCATCAACATATTCTTCCCATAGCAGCTTGATTGTGGTTCCTGGCTTTAACAGTTCCTTATGGATGTAATCAAAATCAGGTTGCTTAATGGATAAATTGATTTTCGTCTCCTGTTCAAATAATAAATTTTGGACATCTGATTCACTGAGATCTTTAACAGATGACCAACACACTTTCTTGTCATCAGCTACATTAAAAATTTTTCTTATTGTATCCCTTGAAATTTTAAGAGATACAGAAATCTGTCGCTGACTATAGTTTTGTGATCTCATTTCCAAAACTTTTTTAACATCTCGCATAAAAAAAACACCTCCTAATCGCAAGACTAGATAAGTATACTTACTTACCTGTTTTTATCTTACAACAGGAGGATGATAGTTTATATCTACAATATAGGTGTGGACTTATACAACGGATTCAATGGACTTCGTCACCGTATCAACTGGACTTATTTTACCGTATTGGATTGGCTTGCCCATCCGTTATATTCAATTGAACACATATCGATATAAAATAACACGAAAATTCAATCTGTATAACATATTTAAAATCATAAAATTTACTATTTTTTATTTATTATTCACATTTAATTTATCTAAAATAATATCCTCTTGAATAACTGGGACTCCACCATATACACTACTTAAATAGTCTTTATTAATTTTTTTATCAAAAACTTTTACATAATATTCATTCTTCTTTTTATAAGAAAAAAATCTTAAATACGCTCTAGGAACAAAATGTTGATTTCTAGTATAATCTTTACTCATCACTATCAACTAATTTTTGATACATTTTCATAAGTTCAGCAACACACATTGATTCAGTCATAGTTTTCCAATTAAATCCATATGCTTCCATTACAGCAACATCATTTGCTTGATGTGCTTTTCTTAATTCTACTGGCATTGTTAATTCATCATATAAATCTGCTAACGAACTATCTGGATACAATTCTCTTGCATCTAATATTGCTTGAGCAGTTTTTTCAATTTTCTCTTTTTGCTCCTTTGTAGGATTGGGCCATGGAAAATTATTATAAACTATTTTTACAGAATATCTATAATCACTTTTTATTCTTCCGGAAACAATTCTCATCCAAGAATTATGAACATTTGACATCAATACTCCGAAACTATATAAGTTAGCATTAGGAACTAATATATTAG
>OGOX01001857.1_pt1 | contig 12826 bp, 8 predicted proteins | sample 1552761 | NCBI WGS metagenome assembly OGOX01 (sample SAMEA2580212, study PRJEB22360) | human gut metagenome | biome: human gut; feature: human-associated habitat; material: faeces | place: Denmark | collected 2008/2010
CGTGACCGACGAATTTGTGAAGGCTATCAACAATTCTACGGTCGACGGAACTATCAAGGAAGGCGACGTGGTGATTTTCTTCAACTACCGCAACGACCGTGCCAAGGAGCTGACCGTAGTGCTCACTCAGCAAGACATGCCGGAGCAGGGCATGACGACGATACCGGGCTTGCAGTACTATTGCATGACGCCGTACGATGCCAGTTTCAAGGGCGTGCATATCCTCTTCCCGAAAGAGAACGTGCAGGATACGTTGGGCGAGTACCTCAGCAAGAAAGGCCTGAAACAGTTGCATACGGCTGAGACGGAAAAGTATGCCCATGTGACGTTCTTCTTCAATGGCGGGCGTGAGACTCCGTTCGAGGGTGAAGACCGTATCTTGGTTCCGTCTCCGAAAGTGGCTACGTACGATCTGAAGCCCGAAATGAGCGCGTACGAAGTGACCGACCGCGTACTGAAAGAACTGGATACGGAAAAATACGACGTGTTGATTCTCAACTTTGCGAACTGCGACATGGTGGGGCATACCGGCGTGATGAGCGCGGCGGTGAAAGCCGTGCACGTTGTGGACGAATGCGTGAAAAAAGTGCTGGATAAGATTCTTTCGATGGGCGGCAGCGCGCTGCTTACGGCAGATCACGGCAACGCCGACGAAATGATCGCCGACGACGGAAAGACGCCGTTCACGCAGCACACCACCAACCCCGTGCCCGTGGTACTCGTTTCGGAAAAATACAAGAATGCGAAACTGCGCGACGGCGGCGTTCTTGCCGATCTTGCGCCTACCCTTCTCGACGTGATGGGATTGAAACAGCCCGCGAAAATGACGGGAAAATCGCTTCTTATCCGATAAAAACAATATTACGGACGTTATTGCGGAGATTGCGCTTTTTCAAGGCGGAATCTCCGCATTTTTTTCCGTACTTTTCCGCAATTCGGGAAATTTACGGAAAATTCCCGCAAATTTAGCGAAAAAACGATCAAAAAACGGTTGCGCTATTTTCGATAGTGTGCTATAATTTATCGTGCTACGGGATGATTCCGCGGTGTTTTGCCGCAACGAATCCGCGTGGCGGATCGCAATGTTTTTTCCGATTTTTGCGTATTCCCCGCTTTGCCCGTATAAAACCGACCTGAGAGGACAGATAATTATGTCGAATCTTTTTGCTTTACTCGCACCTACGACGGACTCCGCGCACTATGCCGCGTACCGCACCGTCAGTTTCATACTGATCGCATTGATGGGCATTGCCGCCATCGTCTCGATCATTCTCGTTTTAATGCAGCCCAGCAATTCCACGGGTATCGACGCGCTCGGTGGATCGAGCGAAACGTTCTTCGGCAAGAACAAAGGCAAATCGATTGAAGAAAGAATGAAGAAATGGACGTGGATCTGCCTTGTGATCCTCGGCGTTCTTTCCGTTGCATTCTTCGTTGTGCAGCGACTCCCCTGGTAAACGGCGTTTCTACGTTGTTCTGCGTATGCGATTTTAACGATTTCACGGCGGCTTAAAATGTTTTAAGCCGCTTTTTTTCTTTATCGGCGGCGGAATTTATCTGTTTGCTTTACGCCCGCCGATGCCTGCCGCCGTTATGCCGCTTACGGCTACGGTTTTTTACGGAGGATTTTCAAAGATGCGGACTTCTCGTTCTTTCCCCCACTATCATTCCCGCCCTTCGCGCGATTTTTCGTTCGGAGGGAAAATACACGGGTTTTTATCTTCCTGCGACGGCGCTACGGCGGAAACGTTGCGGAAGCACTGCGGCGTGCCGCAGAATAAAAAATCTCTCTTTACCGCCATGCTTTCGGGCATGGTAAGCCGCGGAGAAATCGAATACGAAAACGGCTTGTATTCTCTTCGCCGCCCCGTATATTACGAAGGCGTACTGACGGGAAACGAACGCGGCTTTGCGTTTTTCACGCCGGATCCGCCCGACGATACGGCACCCGAAAATACGATAAACTCTTCGCGCGGACGCGATAAAAACGATACCGCGAACGATCTTCCGATCAACAATACGACGGGCGGACGGGAAGCGCGGCGCGACATATTTATTCCCGCAAAAAATTTAAACGGCGCGATGCACAAAGACCGCGTTCTCGTGCGCGTGGAAAAACGCGGGAATGGCAGAAAAGACGGCAGAGAAAGCGACACGGGCGAAGTGGTGAAAATCCTTTCGCGCGGCTATAACGAGATCGTCGGCGCGTTTTATAAAGACAGGCGCGGCGGAAGATTGCTCCCCGACGAAAGGAAATATTTTTCCGAAATTTACATTCCGCCCGCCGCCTGCAAAAACGTGAAAAACGGCGTGAAAGCGGTGGCGAAAATCGTGGCGTATTTTCCGGGAAGATGCCCCGAAGGTGAAATCACGGAAATTCTCGGCGACGACGACGATTTTTTTGCGGAAGAACTTTCGATCATCCGTTCGTTCTCTTTACGCGAAGAGTTTCCCGAAAGCGTGGAGAAGGAAGCCGAAAAAACGGCGGCGCAGCCGATCGGAGAGATAAAAGCACGCGGCTTATTCGACGAACGGACGGGCGAACTGCTTTCGCTGCGACGCGATCTGCGCGAAGAATTTTTCGTGACGATAGACGGCGCGGACACGCGGGACATCGACGACGGCGTTTCCGTGCGTAAACAGGGAGAAAACTATCTCCTTTCCGTGCATATCGCCGACGTTTCGCACTATGTGACGGCGGGAAGCGAACTTGACAAAGAGGCAATGAAACGCGGCACGAGCGTATATTTTCCCGATCGCGTGCTGCCGATGCTGCCGCGCGCGCTTTCCAACGGCTGCTGCTCATTAAACGAGGATGAGGACAGATTCGCGATGACGTGCGAAACGCTGATTTCCGAGAGCGGCGAAACGCTTTCGTATTCGATCTTCCCATCGCTGGTGCGCTCTTCTTATCGGATGACGTACGACGAAACGGACGACATTTTTGCGGGAAATCGCGCCGCGTGCGAAAAATTCCCTCTGTTTGCCGAACAGGCGAAAGAATTTGCGGAACTGACGAATATCCTTTCCGAAAAAAGGAAGCGGGCGGGCGAATTGGCGCTTGATCTGAAAGAGACGAAAATCATCTACGACGAAAAAAGCGACAGCATAGAAATCCCCGATTGCAAGCCTTCGTTTTCGCGCAACCTGATCGAGCAATTCATGGTGACGACGAACGAAACGGTGGCTAAATTTCTGTATGAACGCGGCGCGCCGTGCTTATACCGCGTGCACGAATCCCCCGTGCCCGAAAAAGCCGCTTCTTTGAAACGCTTTGCCGAACTTCTGGGCTTCTGCCCGAAATGGAACGACGAAGAAGCGCTTCCCCGCGATTTCGCAAAACTGCTTGCGGAAGCGGCGGGCGGAGAAAAAGAAACCGTGCTTTCCAAAGCGGTGCTCCGTTCCATGCAGAAAGCGCGTTACGACGAAAAGAACCTCGGACACTTCGCGCTGGCTTCCGGGTGTTATTGCCATTTCACTTCCCCCATACGCCGCTACCCCGATTTGTTCGTACATCGTTCGATCAAAGCCGCTCTCGCGGCGATCGCGGCTGAGAACATCGCGGCTGAGAACATCGCGGCGGAAGGAGCGGAAAACGGCGAAACGGCGGAAAAAATCGCCGCGGCGGCGGAACGGCAGGCACGCTATCTGAAAGAGCGCGCCGCAGAAAGCGCGAAACAATCTTCTTCCGCCGAACGGAACGCGGAAGAAGCGGAAAGGACCGTAGACGATTTATACTGCGCCGTATATCTCGCCGATTATATTTCGCAGGAATTCGACGCCGTGATTTCGGGCGTGACGGAACGCGGATTTTTCGCGGAACTGAAAAACGCGATCGAAGGCTTCGTGCCGATCGAAAGTATCGACGGCTATTTTGTTTTCGATCCCGATACCTTCACTCTTCGCGGCGGCGGAACGAGAAAATTTTCTTTGGGCGACGCGGTGCGGATCCGCGTGGAAGACGTGAATTTCTACACGAGAAAAATCACTTTTTCGCTTGCGAAATAACTTCCGGTAAGTCGTTTTCTCTTCCGGTGCCCGCCGCCTCCGTGCAAAAAAGATACGGTGCGAAAATATAAAAAAGTAAGAAAATTTCATCAGAAAGGAGCATATAATGAAGATCGTGGCAGTGAACAAAACTGCGGGTTTTGAATATTTTATCGAGGACAAATACGAAGCGGGAATCGTGCTGGAAGGCAACGAAATCAAATCGGTGCGCGCGGGCGCTGTGAACATGAACGACAGTTTCTGCCTGATTTCGGGATCGAAAGCGGTGGTGAAAAATATGCACATCGCGTTGTACGATAAATCGGACGCCTTTTCCACGAAAAACACGCGACGGGATCGCGTGTTGCTGCTGCACAAAGGCGAAATCGCCAAAATCGCGGGAAAAATCAATCGTCAGGGCTATACGCTGGTGCCGTTGAAAATGTATTTCAAAGATTCTGCTTTTTTTAAATCTTTCTAATTCTCGCTCTTTTTTCTCTTTACTTCTCTAAAGCAGACAGATTCAGAAGGAACGGAAACTCTTCTCGGATAAAAAACCAGAAAGCCAAATAATGCGAGCGTTGCACCCATGCATACATCAATTACAGAATGCTGTTTCAGGAACATGGTGGACATGATGATCAGCGCGGTCAGGGTAAAGGATGCTGCTTTTATAAATTTTTTATTTCGCAGTGCTTCGCAGTTTGTAAGCGACATATGTATTGCAAGAGAGTTGAACACATGAATGCTGGGCAGGATATTCGTAGGAGTATCTGTACTGTACAGCCATTTTACCACATCTGTAAAAACATTGTCTCTTGGAAACTCTGTGGGACGTATGTGCTGAGCATTTGGATAAACATAGGAAATAATCAGGAAAACAGTCATTCCCATCATAAGATTAAATGCCAGCTGATAGTATTCATGTTTGTTTTTGTTAAAAAATATAAAATAAATCACAGCCAGGATCATGTATGGAAACCACAGCATATAAGGAACGATAAAGAACTCACAAAATGGAATCCAGTCATCAAATACTGTATGTACGATATGATAGCTGTGAACCGGTCTGTGCTCCAGGTAACTGAAGAGCAGGATATAAATGATGCTGTAAACAGCAATCACAAGTCCATGCCGGTATTTGGAAATAAAACGTTTCAAAATTTCACCTTCTTTGGAGAATTATTTCATACCATATCATACCATCTTCATACTGCTTTTACAAATAAATTTTCTCATAAAGTATATAAAAATTTTATAAAAAAATTCTCAATAAAGTTCAGCGTTTTACAAAGTTTTAACATAAAGCAGAACAAAGATTTTACGGCTTTTTATTATACTGATATCAACTGAGCCGGAGAAATTATAGTGATTTTCGAAAATGTCATGTTGTTTCCGGAGATTGTATACTGGTTTCGGCTTATGGCATTCAGTAAATAATTGTAAATGGAGAACAGAAAAATGATATATTTGGTAGAAGATGATGAGAGTATACGTGAACTGGTGATTTATACATTGAAAAGTCAGGGATTTGAAGCAAAAGGATTTGAAAGACCTTCTCACTTCTGGAAAGCCCTGGAAAAGGAAAAACCTGCACTTCTGCTCCTTGATGTGATGTTGCCGGAAGAGGATGGGATTTCCATATTGAAGAAATTGCGTATGCGTCCGGATACACGTAAACTTCCTATTATCATGCTGACAGCAAAAAGCAGTGAATATGATACAGTGGTAGGTCTTGACAGCGGGGCAGATGACTATATTCCAAAACCGTTCCGCATGATGGAACTGATCTCAAGGATCCGCGCATTATTAAGAAGAACAGAAGATGACGGCGCAGAAGAATATCGGACAGGAAACCTTTATGTCTGCCCTTCCAGACATATTGCAACTGTAGATAAAAAGAATGTAAATCTTACATTAAAAGAATATGAAGTATTATGTCTGCTTCTGAAAAACAGCGGAACTGTACTTTCCAGAACCCAGCTTCTGAATCAGGTCTGGGGGTATGAATTCGACGGAGAGAGCAGAACCGTTGATGTACATATCCGAACACTGAGACAAAAACTGGGAAGTGCCGGTGAGCTGGTGGAGACAGTTCGTGGAGTCGGATATAAAATTAATATGAAATAAAGTTAAAGAATAACTGGAAACAGGAATTTATCTATGCTATACTTTTAAATATGAGAATTGCAGGAGTTGCAAAGAGCAAAGCAAAATAGCTTTTGATCCTGACATCTTAAATATAAGCAGATGCCAAAAATAAATGGACAGCTGCCCGAAATCAACGGTCAGGGATATCAGAAACCCTGACTGTAGATTTTTATAAGGAGTTATTTATTTTATGAAATCATTAGTAATAGCAGAGAAACCTTCTGTTGCCAGAGATATTGCCAGAGTACTTCACTGTACACAGAAAGGAAATGGTACTCTTGAGGGAAAAGATTACGTAGTCACCTGGGCACTTGGACACCTTGTTACGCTGGCAGATCCTGAGGAATACGATAAGAAGTATATGAAATGGGAAATATCCACACTTCCCATGATGCCGGATCGAATGAAGCTGGTAGTTATTCGACAGACCGGTAAACAGTACAATGCAGTAAAAACGCAGCTGTACAGAAAAGACATAAACGATATTATAATAGCCACAGATGCCGGAAGAGAAGGTGAACTGGTAGCCCGCTGGATTCTTGACAAAGCGGACTGTCATAAACCAATCCGCAGACTGTGGATTTCTTCAGTTACAGACAAAGCTATCAAAGAAGGATTCGGAAATCTGAAAAACGGACATGAGTATGATAATCTGTACAGAGCAGCTGTGGCAAGAGCGGAAGCTGACTGGCTGGTGGGAATGAACGGTACAAGGGCACTTACCTGTAAATATAATGCCCAGCTTTCCTGCGGGCGTGTACAGACTCCTACACTGGCGATGATTGCGAAACGGGAAGAAGAGATACGGGCATTTAAGCCGAAGGAATATTACGGAATCACCCTGAAAGCAGGTGATATCACCTGGACATGGAAGGAACCAAAGAGTAAGAGCTTCAGAACTTTTAATAAAGAACGGGCAGAGGAGATTTCCGATGTTCTCAGAAATCAGTCTCTGGAAGTAACTTCCGTAACCAGCAAAGAGAAAAAATCCTTTGCACCGGGTTTGTATGACCTGACCACACTGCAGAGAGAGGCAAATCGGAAATATGGATATTCTGCAAAGCAGACTCTGAATATCATGCAGCGTCTGTATGAGAATCACAAAGTACTCACTTATCCGAGGACAGATTCCAGATATATTGGAAAGGATATTGTTCCTACAATTAAAGAACGACTGAGAGCCTGCGCAACAGGACCGTACAGAAAACCGGCAGGCGCACTGATGAATCAGCCTGTTCGTGCAAATGGAAGTTTTGTGGATGATAAAAAGGTCAGCGACCATCATGCAATTATCCCTACGGAGCAGTTTGTGCAGCTTGACCATATGACAAATGAAGAACGTAAGATTTACGATATGGTAGTTCGCAGATTCCTCAGTGTGCTGTATCCGCCTTTTGTTTATGAACAGGTGAGCATGGAGGGAATTGTTGCTGGAGAACTTTTTGCTGCCAGCGGGAAAGTTGTAAAAAGTGCCGGATGGAAAGATGTGTATGAAAATACGGATGACACTGAAGATGATGAGGATACAGCTGACGATGCACAGACATTGAAAGATCAGAAGCTTCCACAGATGAAGAAAGGTGAGAGACTGCACATAGAGAATGTATCCATGAATACAGGCAGGACAAAGCCACCTGCAAGATTCACAGAAGCAACGCTTCTTGCAGCAATGGAGAATCCGGTGCGCTATATGGAGAGTCATGATACAAAGGCAGCGAAAACTCTCGGTGAGACAGGTGGTCTGGGTACAGTTGCCACAAGGGCCGATATTATTGAGAAACTGTTTAACAGCTTTCTGATGGAGAAAAAAGGCAATGAAATCCATCTGACCTCCAAGGCAAAGCAGCTTCTGGAACTGGTACCTGAGGAACTGCGTAAGCCGGAACTGACCGCAGACTGGGAGATGAAGCTTGGAAATATTGCAAAAGGTAAAATGAAACAGGAAACCTTCCTGAAAGAAATCAGGAACTATACCTGTGATATTGTAGATGAGATCAAAACCGGACAGGGAACTTTTCGTCATGACAATCTCACAAATAAGATCTGTCCGAACTGCGGAAAGAAGCTTTTGGCAGTTAACGGAAAGAATGCAAAGATGCTGGTATGTCAGGACAGAGAGTGCGGTTATAAAGAAACCCTGTCCAGAACTACCAATGCCCGTTGTCCCAAGTGTCATAAACGTATGGAAATGTATGTGAAAGGTAAGGAAGAGACATTTATCTGTGCCTGCGGCTATAAAGAAAAGCTCTCTGCTTTTCAGGCGAGAAGAGCCAAAGAGGGAGCAGGAGTCAATAAGCGTGATGTTCAAAAATATATGAGACAGCAGCAGAAAGAAGCCAAGGAGTCGGTGAATAATGCATTTGCACAGGCACTGGCAGGATTAAAACTGGAATAACTATATCACTCTCTTGTCTGCGAATCCGCATTCTATGCGATGGGTATAGTTATTTACGAAACGATGTACCAGGTAAAATAAAAAAGAAGGGAAGATAATATTATGGCAGTACAGGATGATCATATGATAAGAAATATTCAGGACGTAGGAAGACTGATCGCGAAGCTTCTGCTTCATGAGCAGCAGCCCAATTACAAACTTCCGGAGAAGGAAGCAGATTACACAGAGGCAGACCGGCTTTTTGCTACAATTATGAAACTGGCAGAAGAAGGCAAGATCAATGAAGCAGAAAACGAATTATATATGGGTATGGTAGAGGATGATGTAGACTATCTGGAACTGGCACTGACCTTTTATCTGTATCTGAATGATATGGATGGAGATTTCCTGGATGATAACGGATATTCAAGGGAGGAAGTTTTGGAAGGTATGAAAGATCTTGCTTCAGACTGGGGTGTTACAGGATTAGAGGCTTTTTGAGAGAAAGGAAAAAGCATAGCATATGCGCAGAGAACAGACACTGGAAGAGATTTCGGATGGTAAATTATATGATTCTAATGATATGGTAAAGGCAGACTGCCATGACTGTGAAGGCTGCTGTGACTGTTGTCAGGGAATGGGAGATTCTGTGCTCCTGGATCCATATGATGTATACAGATTGTCGGCAGGATTACAGAAATCAGCAGAGCAGCTTTTACAGGAATATCTGGAACTGGGAGTGACAGATGGAAATATCCTTCCGCATCTTCGGATGACAGGAGTTAAGGAACAGTGTATATTCCTTAACAGTGAAGGACGCTGTCACATCCACTCTATTCGGCCGGGATTCTGCAGATTATTCCCGCTGGGAAGATTCTACGAGAATGGCAGTTTTAAATATATTCTTCAGATTCACGAATGTCCCAAAACAAACAGAAGTAAGATCAAGGTAAAAAAATGGATCGACACACCGGATCTGAAAAATTATGAGAAATTTGTCAATGACTGGCATTATTTTCTGCTGGATGTGCAGGAAGTACTGTACAATGCTGAGGATCCGGATCTGATCAGAAATCTGAACCTCTTTGTGGTGAACAGATTCTATCTCAAACCATATGACCAGGATCAGGATTTCTACATACAGTTTTATGAGAGGCTGAAAGAAGGAAAAGATTTGCTGGCACTGGCCTGAGCGTGTTTGAAAAATGCTCTAGTGATAAAAAACCTTGCTGTACAGAACAATATCCGTATAAAGATATTTTCTGTACCGTAAGGTTTTTTTACAAAGCATAAATGTTCATCTGACTACCTGAGGTGTCAGATGATACAGATAAGACAGGGAAAGTATGCATCAGCAGATTTTCAGCAGATTTTCAAAGGAGAAGATCTCTTTTTCAGACATTAATTCTTCAAATCTGTTCAGGTTAAGATCTGAGTGTTCCAGTTCTCTTGAAAACTGATAACAGATACGGATCTGATCATCCAGCTTAAACTGCCGGTTGTTTTTCAGATAGGTTCCCACATTTAATTCATGGATGAACAGGGTGCACACAACTGCCATTTTCACCTTGGCGAAGATCTCATCATCATAAACTGCACCGCAGAAATAGGTATAGATCCAGTAAACAAGAAGCTGTTCCTCCTGAATCTGCCAGTCAGGATAGGAGAAATCAAATTCACTTTTCTGCCAGGAATAAAGATTTCCGGAGTCAGACTGCGGATCTGTATTTCCATTATACAGTGGAGTCAGACAATTCTTTAAGTATTCCTGCCATCCCGGGCGCAGAACCTCCATTTCCGGGACAACAGTTTTCCACATTTTTTTAAATAATTGTTCTGGTGTATTTGCGCAGGCAGATGCAGCAGAACTGTTTTCTATGTTATCTGCATTTATACGAGAGTAAATTTTGTTGCAAAATCTATCTCCGTATCCGGAATCTTCATGTCGTTTTCGCATTTCTTCCCATTTAAAGAGTTCATTTTTATTTACACATAACTGGAAATCATGTGCAGCAGCCAGAAGTTTCCACAGACGTTTCTGCATGGGTACAGCTCTGTCCTGGATGATATCTATAAGCATATCACGGGTGTCCATAAGTGCAGTGAACAGGAAATAATCAAAGTCATCATAGACTTCTTCTTTTGTCTTTTTTTCTTTTGTGATAAAGTGTACCTTTTCTTTTTGGGAAAGTAAAATCCTTGCTGCCTCCGGACAGGAGAGCGACAGGGAAATCTCACGCAGACCTTCAAATTCTTCAATATGTCTAGGATAATTTCTGCAGGTTCTGCAGAACATTTCCGGTCCTGCTTCTGTGTAGATATCACACAGGTTCTCTTCGTTGAGAAAAGCACAGCGTCTGTTATACTGGCGGAAAACATGTTCTTTCCAGTCAATATCATTGTGCAGGCGATTGCGGAACGGACCTTTAAAGTGCTGGTACTTCTTCAGTGTCTGATCGTCAATCACGATCTGCCATCCTGCGCAGCAGGTATCCGGACAGGCTCCTGCAATGCAGGAAAATTCTTTATAGTAGTTTGGAAATGTGTATTGCATGATATTAAATAGGATCCTTTCTTTTTTTCTTAAGTTTACGGTAAGTTCCTGCAGTCATGCCACAGGATTTGCGAAAGCTCTGGGAGAGATAACTCTGAGAGGAGAATCCTGTGAGATGCGCAATATCTGAAATCCCGTAATCAGTATTTTCCAGAAGCTCTTTACATACCTCAATCCGCTTTCGGTTTAGATAGTTCATAGGAGAAATCCCATAATATTTGGTAAATTCATGGCTGAGATAATACTTGTTCAGGTGGCTGATGGCAGACAGATGATCAAGAGAGATATTTTCTCCGTAATTAGAATCAAGATATCGCTTGATATGTGCACATTCCTTGCTTGGATGTTGTGCAGTGATCAGCTCAAAAGGAGAATCTGTGATCCGCTGAAGCTGAAGGATCAGAATATTAAGCATATGTCTGCAGATTTTTTCGTACCCTTCCGATTGATTATCCAGTTCTTGAAACAGAGCATTAAAGTAAAAAAGCAGATCTGTTTTCTTTTTTCTGCAGTTAAAGATGCGATATTCTTTCTGATCATTAAAAGAGAAAGATAATCCGTCTACGCCCACTGTGAAATAGCTGAGAGGTGGGTTTCCTCTGGAAATTTCAGTGTGATTAATGTGAGGGTTAACAATGATCAGGTCATCTTTTGAAATAGGGTAGATTTCATCTTCAAGCAGAAATTCCCCCTGTCCGTCCCGCACATAAAATAATTCAGTGAATGCATGGGAGTGGGGAATGCTTGGCCAGTCACCTTCATAGAGGGAAGAAGATGCATTCAGAAGTGTGACCTCCTGTGGTGCAGTATCTTCAGGGCTGAAGCGAAGAGAATGTGTACTCATAAAAGTCCCTCCTTTGTAATTGCTGTGACTTCATTGTCGGGAACAGAAGTACGTCACGAATAGCCTGGCTGTCTGTCAGGAGCATAACGAGACGGTCGATTCCGTATCCGATACCACCTGTTGGCGGCATACCGATCTCCAGTGCGTTCAGGAAGTCTTCGTCTGTGTGGTTGGCTTCCTCATCACCTGCGTCTGCAAGAGCATCCTGTGCTTTGAAACGCTCTCTCTGGTCGATCGGGTCGTTCAGCTCGGAATATGCATTACACATTTCCCATGTATTGATAAAGAGCTCGAAACGCTCTACCTTGCTTGGATCGGAAGGTTTCTTCTTTGTCAGCGGAGAAATGGCTACCGGATGATCCATGATAAAGGTTGGCTGGATCAACTCCTTCTCACAATATTCCTCAAAGAAGAGGTTGATGATATCGCCCTTAGTATGACGATTCTCAAACTCGATGTGATGCTCTTTTGCAAGCTGTTTCGCTTCTTCATCGGTTTCCACCGCATCGAAATCAATGCCGGCATATTTCTTGATGGCATCGTTCATGGTCAGACGTGCAAACGGCTTACCGAAATCAAGCTCGATTCCGTTGTATGTGAACTTTGTACTGCCGCATACCTTTTCTGCCAGATAACGGAACATGCTCTCTGTCAGCTCCATCATGCCTTCATAATCTGTATATGCCTGATATAATTCCATCAGTGTAAATTCCGGATTGTGTCTTGTATCCACACCTTCATTACGGAATACACGACCGATCTCATAAACCCGCTCGAGTCCGCCTACGATCAGTCTCTTCAGATAAAGCTCCAGTGAAATACGAAGCTTAACATCTTCATTCAGTGCATTGTAATGTGTCTCAAATGGTCTGGCAGCTGCACCACCAGCATTGGAAACCAGCATTGGAGTCTCTAC
>OGOX01001866.1_pt1 | contig 12778 bp, 9 predicted proteins | sample 1552761 | NCBI WGS metagenome assembly OGOX01 (sample SAMEA2580212, study PRJEB22360) | human gut metagenome | biome: human gut; feature: human-associated habitat; material: faeces | place: Denmark | collected 2008/2010
TTGCCTGTATAATCTCTTCCGGTGTTTTTGAAACATCATGTGTCTTTAAAACATTTCCCCAGATATCCTCCGTGTCTGTTTGAACACCAAATGTTACCTCTGCCTCGTAAGTTTTCCAGTGATCCGGCAATAGATCAAATGTCTTTGTTCCAAGACCTAATCCGACAGCCAGAACACCTTTGGCCTGCGGATCAAGTGTACCAGTATGACCAATTTTTTTCTGGTGCAAAATACCTCTAAGCTTTGCCACAACATCGTGTGAGGTATATCCCTGCTCCTTCCAGACTGCAATTAGTCCATTATAATGCTCTGCCTGCATAATCCTCCTTCGGAATGCGATTTACGATCTCCGTAATAATCTCATCCGGCTTCTTATGATAAAACGTGCATCCTGATGCACGAACATGACCTCCGCCGCCAAATGAAACTGCCAGCTCACTGACATTCACAACATGGTTTGAGCGGAAACTACATTTCCATACGCCCGACTCTATTTCATATAAGAATACTGCTGTGTCTACACCACGAATATTTCGAAGCTCACTTACAACGCTGTCAAGTTCTGCTGATGTAATATGAAATCTCTCCATCTCCTTAGTTTCCATATAAGACCATACGAAAAAGCCATCAAGAAGCTGTGCGGCTTTAGATATTGCATAAGCGCTCGCCCTTGTTTCATTAAAGCTCTTCTCATAAAAAGTCTTCTGAATCAAATCAGTAAATGGAATGCCAAATGCAATCAGCTTTGCCGCGCGTGTAAGTGTATCTGGTGTTACATTGGAATATTGGAACACGCCAGTGTCGTGAACCATTCCTGTATAAAGACACATCGCCACGTTGTAGTTGATCTTATCTTCCTCGAAAAGTGTATAAAGTACCTCACATGCAGAACCGATCTCACCCTTTACATAATTGACATCACCAAAAACAGGATTACTTATATGGTGATCAATCATTACACGCTTCTTTGCACTGTCAAAAAGTTCTTTTCCTGCACCAATACGGTCTAAATCTGCACAATCAAGTGAATATACCACATCATATACCTCAGGCTTGACAGTATGACGAATAACTGCTGTATCTGGGAGCATATCAAAAACAGATGTATATGGCTCTAAGTACACATCTGCCTCATAACCATAATTATCCTTTAAATAGTGATACAGGGCAAGACACGAGGAGATGCAATCTCCGTCTGGATGAAGATGGCCTACAATTGCCGTCTTCCTGACATTTGCAAACTCCGCACGCAGCATCTCTATTGTGTCGTTCGGGCGTTTTTCCATCGCTTATGCCTCCTTTCCCTCGGAGCTTTCTGCCGGCTCTTTAGCTGCAAGCTCTTTTAAGTCTTTGGTTACCTCATCAATCAGTCTGGACATGTTCACACCATACTCGATGGACTGGTCTAACACAAAAGTAAGCTCTGGTGTGTTTCTCAAATTTACAGATGATGCAAGCATTCTTCTGATATAAGGCTTTGCATTCTTCAAACCTTCCATTGTGCTTTTTTGTGCTTCCTCGTTTCCTAAAACACTGATATAAGCCTTACAATACTTTAAGTCAGGCGTAACTTCTGCCATGACAACTGTTGTCATCGGATGGATTCTTGGATCTTTAATTTCCTGCTGGATAATACGGCTGAGTTCTCTCTGAACCTCAGCGTTAATTCTGATATTTTTAATACTATTTTTACGCATATTTTCTCCTTAACTATCTTTGAAAAGCCATGACATTGCTGCCATGGCTTTGTTTTGTTGCAGCTTATCTCGGAACCTCTTCCATGATATAAGCCTCTACGATATCATCAATCTGAATATCGTTGAACTTTTCAAATACAAGACCGCACTCGTAGCCTGCGTTGACTTCCTTTACATCGTCCTTGAAACGCTTTAAGGATGCCAGTGAACCCTCGTAGATCTGCTCGCCTTCTCTGGAAATACGGATCTTGCAGCCTCTCTGGAACATACCATCTGTTACATAGGAACCAGCAATGTTTCCAACACCTGATGCCTTGAAGATCTGACGAACCTGTGCATGACCTATTACCTTCTCCTCGTAGATCGGATCAAGCATACCCTTCATAGCAGCTTCTACATCAGCGATTGCCTGATAGATAACGCGGTACAGACGAATCTCAACCTTCTCGCGCTCTGCTACTGATTTTGCCATTGCATCTGGACGAATATTAAATCCGATAATGATTGCATTTGATGCAGATGCCAAAGATACATCAGACTCATTGATTGCACCAACACCACTGTGGATAATCTTAACAACAACTTCTTCATTAGAAAGCTTGAGAAGACTGCTCTTAACCGCCTCAACAGAACCCTGTACATCAGCCTTAACAATAAGATTAAGCTCCTTAACATTACCAGCCTGAATCTGGCTGAACAGATCATCAAGTGAGAGCTTAGCCTTAGTATCATCAAGAAGCTTCTCTCTTCCTTCTCTGATGAATGTCTCAGCAAAGTTTCTTGCTTCCTTATCATTCTCTGTTGCAACAATAATCTCACCGGCATTAGGAACATCATTAAGTCCGAGTACCTCTACAGGTGTAGAAGGGCCTGCTGACTTAACCTTGTTACCCTTATCGTCAGTCATTGCACGAATCTTGCCATAGCATGAACCGGCAGCAACATTGTCTCCTACATGGAGAGTACCCTTCTGTACAAGGATATTGGCAACTGGGCCCTTGCCCTTGTCAAGACGTGCCTCAATCACAAGACCTCTTGCCTTACGGTTAGGATTAGCCTTAAGTTCAAGCACTTCCGCATCGAGAAGAATCATCTCAAGGAGATTATCAATACCCTCCTTAGTATGTGCAGATACCGGACAGAATATTGTGCTTCCGCCCCAGTCTTCAGGAATAAGTTCATATTCTGTAAGTTCCTGCTTAACTCTTTCAATATTGGCATTAGGCTTATCAATCTTATTAATTGCAACAATTATATCAATTCCTGCTGCCTTGGCATGGTTGATAGCTTCTACTGTCTGTGGCATTACACCGTCATCTGCCGCAACAACAAGGATTGCAATATCAGTTGACTGTGCACCGCGCATACGCATTGCTGTAAATGCTTCGTGTCCCGGAGTATCAAGGAATGTAATCTTCTGTCCGTTAATCTCTACTGTATAAGCACCAATCTTCTGTGTGATGCCGCCGGACTCCTTGGCTGTAACATTAGTTGAACGGATTGCATCAAGAAGAGAAGTCTTACCATGGTCAACATGACCCATTACGCAGACTACAGGTGGTCTTGTAACAAGTGTTGCAGGATCTTCTTCATCTTCCTTAAGAAGCTCTGCTATAACATCAACCTTCACTTCATGGTCACAGATGCAGTTGAACTCAAGTGCAATCTCCTCTGCTGTATCGTAATCAATCTCCTGATTGATAGTAACTACCTTTCCCTGAAGAAACAGCTTCTTAACAACAGCTGCCGGCTGAACTTTCATCTTATCTGCAAGTTCCTTGATTGTCAGTGTATCAGGAAGAATGAGGTTTTTAATTGTCTCTTCCTTCTCTACAGGCTTTGCAGGAGTATTCTTCTTCTGGTTAGCGAACTTAAGATTCTCTTTTGAATCTCTGTCTCTTTGATTCTTACGGTCATTATTGCGATCATTCTTACGGCTGTCCGGTCTTCTGCTATCCGGCTTCTGCTCAAATGTAAAATCTTCCTGGATAGTATCACGTCTGCGGTCATCTCTTCTTGCGCCCTGTCCGCCTCTGTTATCACGGTTGAAGTTTCCCTGACCGCCGCCTCTGTTATCTCTGTTATAGCCGCCCTGTCCGTTACGGTCACGGTTATCTCTGTTGTAACCGCCCTGTCCGTTACGGTCTCTGTTATCTCTGTTGTAGCCGCCCTGTCCGTCACGATTTCTTGTGCTGTTCTGCGGATTATATACCTGTGTTATACGTGACTTCTTCTCTCCGTCCTGATTCTGTCCCTGACCGTTCTGATTCTGTGGTCTTGCTGACTGTTGCTGATTCTGTGTCTTAGGCTGTGCAGTCTGCTCAGTTCTTGCCTGTGCAGGCTGGGCGCTCTTAGTCTGCTGTGATGCATTAGCAGGTGCATGCGGTGCATTACCATTCTTTGTTGCTCCTGCCTGAACATACTTGCCTGACTTTGCAAGGCTCGCCTTTACCTTAGGAATATCATCATCCTTAATCCCGCTTGCCGGCTTATAATCCTTATCCTTGTCAATGCCCTTAAGTGCATCTATAATATCACTGCTCTGGACATTAATTTCTTTAGCTAATTCATGAATTCTCATAAATAAAAATCACCTTCCTCACATTCTATCAAATTCATCCGTGTCATCATCTTCAAATTCTTCGTACTCCGCAACAGACTGTTCAACGCCTGCCTGCAAAAGTCTCTTCTCTATTGCATCTGCAAATCCATCATCAAGAACCGCAACCGAAGCCTGAATATCTCTTCCAAGCGCATGCCCGAGTTCTTCCTTACTGCTGTATAAATAGCACGGTACCTGATAGAATGTACACATGTTTATGAATAATTTGTGTGTATTTTGTGATGCATCTGCCGCAACAATAACGACTGCCGCTCTGCCACTCTTAACTGCCTTTTCAACCGAGAATTCGCCACCGGCCAGTTTCCCGGCCTTCTTGGCAAGTCCAAGCATTGATAAAATCTTATCTGTTCTCAATCTCAGCCAACTCCTTCTGAAGATTCTCATATACTTCCTTTGGAATAGCCTGCTTGAATGAACGCTCCAGCCCCTTATTCTTAATCGCCTTATTAAGACATTCGGCATCAGGACATATATATGCGCCTCTTCCGCTCTTCTTGCCTGTCGGATCAAGAATAAATTCATTCTCAGCTGTATGAAGTACTCGAATCATTTCTTTTTTGCTCTTCATCTGCTGACAGCCTACGCACTGTCTTTGCGGTATCTTCTTTACTGTGCTCAAACTCTCACTCCTATTTTTATTCCAGTTCTTCGTTACCTGCTTCTTCCTCAACATCTCCATCCTGGATGTCTTCGTCCGGAAGTGTATCATTCATATTCTCTGAATATTCAGCGTCATCATATGACTCTTCGTTGTAGCCTTCATATTCTCCGGCTTCTCTTGCCTGTGATTCACTCTTGATATCAATCTTGAAACCTGTAAGTCTTGCTGCAAGCCTTGCATTCTGCCCTTCCTTACCGATTGCAAGTGAAAGCTGGTAATCAGGAACTACGACCTGTGCCGTCTTCTCTTCGTCATCGGCTATAACGGATACTACCTTTGCAGGGCTGAGTGCATTCTCAATGAGAATTGCAGGATTCTCACTCCAGTTGATAATATCAATCTTCTCACCACGGAGTTCATTGACAATCGCATTAACACGTGCACCGTTAAGGCCTACACATGCCCCTACAGGATCAACGTCAGGATTGTTAGACCACACAGCCATCTTAGTTCTTGATCCTGCCTCTCTTGCAATTCCCTTAATCTCAACAGTTCCGTCCTTAACTTCTGTAACCTCTGACTCAAACAGTCTCTTAACAAGATCCGGATGACTTCTCGACACCTTAACGATTACTCCCTTGGCAGTGTCAGTAACACTTACAACATAAAGCTTGATTCTCTCTGTCGGTACGAATACCTCACCCTTGACCTGCTCCTTAGGAAGAAGTACTGCATCCATCTTACCAAGATTAATACTTATCTTATCTCCGTTGATACGCTGTACGATACCTGTTACGATATCCTTTTCTTTCATTGCGTACTCAGAATATACTGACTTTCTCTCCTCTTCCCTGATTCTCTGAAGAATAATTCCCTTAGCCTTCTGGGCTGCGATTCTGCTGAAGTCCTCCGACTTAATCTCTACATTAATTCCGTTACCGATCTGTGCCTTTGAATTAATCTTAACTGCATCTTCAAGTGAAATCTGCTCAACAGGATCCTCAACATGCTCAACTACTCTCTTAGTAATAAATACACGGAAATCTCCTGTGTTACGGTCAATTCTTACAACAATGCCATCATCCTTTGTTATGCCAAAATGCTGCTTGCATCCTGTTATAAGAGAATTCTCGATAGCCTCTATAAGTATATCCTTGCTGATTCCTTTCTCCTTCTCCAAAGCATCAAGTGCTCCAATTAATTCTTTGTTCATTTTACTGTTTCCTCCTCAATCTGATTAATCTGTACTATTAAAATTCTATTGCAGGTCTTATAAGTGATATCTCAGACCTCTTTACAGTTACCTCTGTGTCGTCATCCATGACAAGCGTAGCACTTTCCTTATCATAGCTCTTAAGTTCCGCCTCAAATTCCTTAACTCCGTTAAGCGGGGCAAACAATTTTACTTCGAGGAGCTTACCAAGATTTCTCTGATAATCCTTATCCTTCTTAAGCGGTCTGAGAAGTCCCGGCGAACTTACCTCGAAGATATAAGCATCGTCAATATAGTCTTCCCTGTCAAGTATCTCATTAAACGCACGGCTTATCTTCTCACAGTCATTAACCGTAATGCCGCCATCCTTATCAATATACACTCTGAGATACCAGTCAGCACCTTCTTTGACATACTCAACATCAACAAGCTCAAAGCCTTCCGCATCTATAAGCGGGGTTATGAGTTCTTCCGTCTTCTTCTCATATGTTTCTCTTTTTGACATACACAGTTCCTTTCATCATCTCAAAAATGAAGGAGTGGACTTGCGCCCACTCCTTAACCTACTCTACTATACTAACTCATATTACCATAAAATGCAACTACTTTTTTGCAGCATCGCGTTTATCCACCATTGCCTTAAGAAACTGCAGACCGAATATTACAACTCCTCCGATAAGAAAGAACCATACATTGAATGTTTCCAATGTCATTGGCGGCTGCGGATTATCCTTAAGTGAAGCAGGTCCGATAGCTATCGCATAGAACGAGCCAATCATCATTCCAAGGATAAAGTACATCATTGCACTTCTCTTCTTTTTAAGTCCATAGCTTAACACCTTAACCACAGTAAGGACACCTGCTATAACTCCGCATCCGAATATTATAAGTGCCGGAAGATATGTGAAGTCAAGTTTAAAAAACGAAGAAACCGCGCCTATAACCGCCTGATACAGACCAAACACCAGAAGCAGTGTTGAGCCCGATATTCCCGGCAGTACCATTGCTGATATTGCAAACATTGCCGTAACAAACAGATATATGCCTACTCCCAATCCAAAATGTCCCCAGGCAAGATCTATTCCGTTACCCAGCACGCCATGCACCGAGAAATATGCAACAGCAACTACTACTGCCGCTCCGATTAAACTGAATACTATATTATAGTATCTGCCCACAATGGATTCTTTTTCTTCCATAATGATTATAGGCATTGCAAAAAGCACAAATCCTATAAACAGCGAACTGATATTATATATATGCTTCTCAAAAATCTGGTTGATAATAATAGATGCCATTGCCATACCTATTATCCATCCTGAACCCAGCTTAACAAGAAACAGCACAGCTGCCTTTCTCTTTTCCTTGTCCTTTGAAACAATGTTGTTGAGTGAGCCAATAAACTCATCATAGATTCCCATAAGGAATGCGATTGTACCGCCTGATACTCCCGGAACACTGTCCGCAAGAGCCATAAGGAATCCTCCAAGCACTCTGATTAACATAGCTTTTCCCTTCTTAATTAAATTTTATGCACTGCATGTAGTTCAGCACCTTAGTAATGTTATCATTATGATACAAATACTGTCAATGCATATTTAATTAAGATATAATTAAGCTTGCTTTAAACGCAGGTACAAAAAAAGCCTGCATGATATTCATGCAGTCTTCTTATTAGCCAATAGGGGAATCGAACCCCTGATTCCGCCGTGAGAGGGCGGCGTCTTAACCGCTTGACCAATTAGCCATAAGGCGTTTTTAAAACGTCCTTGACTATAGTATTATAAAACAAATTATTCTTATGACGTGGATCTTTCCGGGGATGAGCTATTATCTCACGAAATGATTACGACTATTTTTGGAAAAGAGATAAAAACACGCAAAAAAGTGGTTTACGAAGCGGGATTGCCATGATAAAATAAAGTAATTCTTGGGGTTATCAATCAACGTGTGAGAGGGTATAGGTATGAAAAAAGAAGTATTTAATCAGATTGTAGTAGATAATATCGATTCGAAACTGATCAGTGTCATTTTAAGCAGTGGCATCAAGCTCAGTCAGGAGCTGGAGATCGAAGGTAATCGTACCACACGTACTTCGGTTAAGTTTATTAAGATCGAGGATACGTATGTCGGGATCCGTAAGCATACAGATGTGACTTACGATTACAGCGGACAGATCAGCAAGGGCGATTCCAGAAATGCAGATTTCTACATGGGCTATGATGAGATCGTGGCACTTGAGTTCTATGATGAAGTAGCCAAGCAGATCGAGGATGGCAAGGCAGCGGAAGGAAAGCATGAGATCATTTCCAAGCCGAAAGGAAAATACGCACCGAAGGAAAGCGGAAAGAAAAAATCGGTTGAAGAGGAATTGTTTATCAAAACAGCCGGTGATATCTAAAAAGTAAATAAGAAATAAAATCAATAAGAAATGGGTCTTGCCCATTTCTTATTTTATGGGAACTATTCAGAGCCATGTAAATATCACATAATATGCGGCAAAGCAGCATATCTGGCGCGTAAGCGGCAGGATTTTCGAGTATATGGTATGAAATATAATCTAAAAACAGGAGAACCAAACATGTCAAAATACAGTGTCAAAAAACCATTCACCGTACTGGTCGCAGTTGTTATGCTGCTTGTACTCGGTATCGTCAGCTTTACCAAGATGACGACGGATCTGTTGCCGAGTATTTCCCTCCCGTACATACTTGTGATCACAACCTATCCGGGCGCATCACCCGAAAAAGTGGAAAATGATGTGACACAGGTGCTTGAGTCTGCACTTGGAACTGTCAATGGTGTCGAGAATGTTACGAGTGTTTCCAATGAAAATTACAGTATGATCACGCTGGAATTTGCGGAAGACACCAATATGGACAGTGCCATGGTAAAGCTTTCGAGTCAGATCGACCAGATCGAGCTCCCGGATATGGCAGGCACACCGTCCCTTCTGGAAATCTCGCCGGATATGATGGCGACCATGTATGCAGCGGTCGATTACAGCGGAATGGATATTTATGAGCTGACAAAGTTCACGGAAGAAACGGTAACGCCTTATCTGGAGAGGCAGAGCGGTGTTGCCAGTGTAGCGGAAACGGGACTTGTGGAAAAGACAGTCGAGATCCGCTTAAATGAGAAGAAGATCGAGAAGGTCAATAACCAGATTCTGGGGATCACGGTGGACAAGCTGGATGACGCACAGGCAGAGCTTGACGATGCAAAGAAAAAGCTGAAGGATGCAAAGGCAGAGCTGAAAAGCAATCAGGAAAAGCTGCAGACAGAGCAGACGGATAAGACAAAAGAGCTGGCAGAATACAGTAAGATGCTGGATGAGGCAATGGCGACCAAAGCGGCATATGCTGCGCAGCTTGTCGGGCTTCAGGCAGATGAAACAGCACTGAAAACAGAGCGGAAAGCATATGTGGAAAATAAGGTCGTCGAAAGCTACGACCAGATCAATGCGGGCTTTCAGACTGCAAAGGAAACACTGACATCGGATGAGACCTATCAGGCTGTTTATACGCAGATCTACACGCAGGTAAAGATCGCGGCTGTACAGCAGGCGGTGGCGCAGGCCGGTATCACGGATACGATCGACGCTGCAAATGTAGATATGTATCTGGCAATGCTGGGAGATGCTGCTGCGGCGATCGAACAGACAGCGCAGGATACGGCAAAAGAAATGACAGAGCAGCAGATCGCGGAGCAGGCAGCACAGATTCCGGAGAATGTCAAGGATGCGCTGGACAATCCGGATAAGCTGAAAGCATTTAAAAAGCTGCTGGAAAGTCAGGGAAACAGTGATGCGGCAAAGCAGATGACCAAAGCAAATCTGCAGAAGCTGTATGACATTGTAGAAGTCAGGATCCCGCAGATCGATACAGAGCTTGCTAATCTGGCGATCGAGATCAAGGCTGCGGAGGCGGTTAAGGATAAGGTGGATGCATCGATCCAGCAGGCAGAAGATGCCTATGTAGATGTAGAGGCAGGCAAGATCACGGCAGCAGCTTCCTTTGGCGCATATACGGCGCAGATGGCAAGTGGCATGACTTCCATTGAAGACGGCGAAAAGCAGATGAAGGATGCACAGGAACAGCTTGATGACAGCAGGGAGCAGGCAATGGAAAGCGCCAATCTGGATGCCCTTCTGACGATGGATACCCTGTCACAGCTTTTATCTGCCCAGAATTTCAATATGCCTGCAGGGTATATCAAAAATGAAGATGAGTCACAGGTGCTTGTCAAGGTCGGAGATGAATTCTCTGCAATCGATGAAGTGGAAGACATGGTGCTTTGCAAGGTAGACAAAGTAGGAGATGTCAGGATCAGTGATGTGGCGGATGTGACAGTCATTGACAATGCAGACGATAACTATGCAAAGATCAACGGAAATGATGGTGTGATATTAAGTATTTCCAAGTCGAGCACCGCAGGTACTTCCGATGTGTCAAAGGCATGTAACAAAGCCATCAAGGAACTGGAAGAGAAGTATGACGGACTGCATATCACTCCGCTGATGGATCAGGGGGATTATATCAAGCTGATCATCGATTCCGTATTGTCCAACCTGATCTGGGGTGCACTGCTTGCGATCCTTGTACTGGCGATTTTCTTAAAAGATTACAAGCCGACAGTTGTCGTGGCATTCAGTATTCCGATGAGTGTACTCTTTGCGGTCGTGCTGATGTATTTTACGAATATCACATTGAATATGATCTCCTTATCCGGTCTGGCACTCGGTGTCGGTATGCTGGTAGATAACTCGATCGTCGTGATCGAGAATATATACAGACTGCGCAATAAAGGCATCAGCGCGGCGCGGGCAGCGGTTATGGGAGCCAATCAGGTAGCAGGCGCGATCGCAGCATCTACGCTGACGACCATCTGCGTATTCCTGCCGATCGTCTTTACCACAGGTCTGACCAGAGAGCTGTTTACGGATATGGCACTGACCATTGCCTACAGTCTGATCGCCAGCCTGATCGTGGCACTGACTGTCGTACCGAGCATGAGCGTGGTACTTTTGAAAAATACGAAAGAAAAGTCACACAGGCTGTTTGACAAGGTATTAAAGGTGTATGATAAAGTGCTCCGGTTCTGCCTGAAGGTAAAGCTCGTACCGCTTGCACTTGCGATCGCCTTGCTGGTGCTTTGTGTCGTGCGAGTGCTGTCAACCGGTATGATCATGATGCCTGAAATGGGTGGCAGACAGATGAGCATGACCGTCAATATGCCTGACGAAATGAAAGTAACGGAAGGCTATGCGGTAGCAGATGAACTGATGGAGAAGCTGCAGGCCGTACAGGGCATCGAAACAGTCGGCATTATGTCCGGTGGCGGAAGCGGTGATATGATGCTGAGCTCCGGCAGTAATAAGGATTTTACCTTCTTCCTGCTGCTTGATGACGAGACCGGGAAAAATAACACTAAGGTGGCAAAGAAGCTGGAAAAGATGATGGAAGACTATCCACAGGTCGAATACAGTGTTGCAACCTCCAATATGGATATGTCCGCACTGACGGGAGACGGTCTGACACTGAATATTTACGGAGACGATCTGGATACGCTGCTTTCGGTCAGCGAGGATATGAAGAACCTGCTTTCCGGAATAGAAGGCTTTGAAAACATCGAAAACGGACAGAGCGACGGTGACAGACAGCTTGTCATTACCGTTGATAAGGATAAGGCAATGCGCCTCGGGCTGACAGTGGCACAGATCTACAGTGAACTGTCCGGAAAACTGACCGATAGTAAGGATGCAACAACACTGACTACGGCTGATGAAACCTATCAGGTGACGATCGTGGATGATACGGAAAAACTGACGGAAGATAACCTGATGGCATATACCTTTGAGACAACGACGCAGGATGAGGATGGCAAGTCTGTGAAGGAAGAGCATAAGCTGTCTGAATTTGCAAAGGTTTCCGAGGGTGCAAGTGTATCCAGCATCAACCGCGAAAATCAGGAGCGTTATATTTCCGTTACCGCAGATACGATGGAAGGCTATAATACAACCCTGTTATCCAGAACGGTAGAAGACAAACTGGACGATTATAAGACACCGGAGGGTTACCGGATCGAGATCGCAGGCGAGAGCACGCAGGTCATGAGCATGATGCATGATATGCTTTTGATGATCACACTGGCGATCGCCTTTATCTACCTGATCATGGTAGCACAGTTCCAGAGCCTGTTATCACCGTTTATCGTGCTCTTTACGATCCCGCTGGCATTTACAGGCGGTTTCCTTGGACTGATGCTGACCGGAGAGGAGCTTTCCATGATCGCCATGATGGGCTTTTTGATCCTGGCAGGTGTCGTTGTAAACAACGGTATTGTATTTGTGGATTATGTAAACCAGTTAAGACTGGAAGGTGTGGAAAAACGAGAAGCACTTGTAGAAACAGGAAAGACACGTATGCGCCCGATCCTGATGACGGCGCTGACGACGATACTTGCCATGATGACAATGGCACTTTCTAAAGATGCTTCCGCGGTCATGAGCCGTGGTATGGTCATTGTTTCCATCGGCGGACTTGCCTATGCAACACTGATGACACTTTTCATTGTACCGGTCATGTATGATATCTTCTTCAGGAGAGAACTGAAAAAGGTAGATCTGGGTGATGAAAGCAATC
>OGOX01001869.1_pt1 | contig 12751 bp, 9 predicted proteins | sample 1552761 | NCBI WGS metagenome assembly OGOX01 (sample SAMEA2580212, study PRJEB22360) | human gut metagenome | biome: human gut; feature: human-associated habitat; material: faeces | place: Denmark | collected 2008/2010
GACCCGGTTATTGTCTGCAAGTGCATGTATCAGCATATTTCCCGGAATCAATATCAAAAGCGTCAGTCCGATACCGATAAGTCCGGCGCAGAGTCCGATGATAAATGTCTCTGCATTAAATACCTGCGAGATATTTCCTTTGGATGCTCCAATGGCTCTTAAAATACCAATCTCTTTCTTTCGCTCCAGCACACTAATATAGGTAATAACTCCAATCATAATCGATGATACGATCAGGGAAATTGCCACAAATGCAATCAGTACATAGCTGATTGTATTGATAATGGTAGTCACTGATGACATCATCGTTCCTACAATATCCGTATAAGAAATCACCTGTTCTTCTTTTCCCTCATCTTCCATTTTCTGATTATAATGATCCAGAACCTCTACCACTTTTTCTTTGTTATCAAAGTCTTTTGGATAAATGGAAATGGAACTCGGCTGACTGAAATCTGCATATCCCAACTGCTGCAGATTATTATCATAGGAAGCGCTCTGTGCTCCGGACATGGACATCATAAGTTCCGTCAGATCATCTCCCGTCATATTGAACCGGAATGCATTTGCAAATGCATCGGCATTAAAGTTCATAGAGCCTCCCAGTGCTTTTTGCAGATTTTCTCCAATCCGGCTCATGGCAGATGTCATCACCTTTTCAAGTCCACCGGCAAGCTGCGTAGTCACCTGACTCATAACGGATGTCATCTGTGTACTGATTGCCTGAGAAATGGCACCTGTATATGCACCCATGACCTGCCCCATGTAATTACCCATGGCGGTACCGATCTGCTTTTGGAGGCTGTCTATATTGATTGCTTCTGAAAGTCCCTGATTCAGGCGCCTCTTTCCGTCATCTGTCTTTATATAATTCACAAAATTCTCTGCCATCTTTGTCGGATCTGCATAATTCTTTTCCTTTGCATATGCAGTATAACCTTCTGCCAGTTCTTTTGCCATAGCTTGCAGTGTGTCACTGGAAATGTCGAAATCTATATTTCCAAATATTTCATTGGCCCATTTATTTACAATTGCATTGGCACGCCCGGTCTGTAGATACTGTTGGAAATACGTTCCAAATTCCTCTGCACCCGGATTAGCGTTCTGCTCTGTAAGCCAGCTTTGAAAATCACTCATCACGCTGGTCAACAGTTCCTTAATCTGCTCTGGTGTAATCGTAACTTCCCCGTTATTTTTCAGAATGTCTTTCAAATATTTCTGAATAATGCCCTTTGCCTGATTGGAAGTCAGATATTCTGCAATCTGATTTCCAAGATTGGAATAATCCGCTTCCGGATGGCTCTTTACATATTCCTGATACCCTTCCGAAAGGCTAATTAACATTTTCTGCATGCCATCCGCATTGACCTGTACATCCAGATTCGTAAGAATATCCCCCAGATTCATCTGTGGCATATTGCCCATGTTGATTTCTACCTGATCCAGATTCACCATACCGGACAAATCCATAGAATTTCCGTCCATCTGAAATGCCTTGGAAAGATCAAGTCCCGACAGATCCATGGAACTTCCAAGATTGTTCATGGCACTGCTGTCAAAACCAAATGCGTTTTTCAGGGCATCCTCATCTATACTGAACAGAGAATTCATGTCAAATCCATTGTTCCCATCTGTATTGCCAAATTCTTCCCCGGTAAATACATTTACATTCGGATTCGCAAGCTGCTGTTTTACAATCTCGCTGCCTTTTGCCTGTTCTGCCACATGATTTACGAGATCTGAAGTATAGTTAATTCCAGGTGTCAGTGATGAAGCCTTCGCATCTTCAGCTGACTGTACAATTCCCACAATTTTTACATTCTCACCGTCTTCGACCAGTTTTTTCATGTAATCCGCATTGTCAGTTTTGTCTTTCCACACCTGATATTGATCGTCATATTCATAATAATCTGAAGCATTTACCAGTTTAAATGTCTTTCCCAAAATATCATTATAAGTATAAGTTCCAATGTTTTCAGGCGTTTTTATCGTCTCTTCGTTGATGAACTGCTTAATCATATCATCGAGTTCAACCTGGTCTCTGAGTCCCAATGTATATAATAAGAAGTCGCTCATAGAACCATCCGGCGTCAGTACAAGAACGCATTCATTATATTTTTTCGGCCATCTTCCGGCTTTTACATCATACTGTCCTTCATAGAGATCCATATTTTCCGGCATCTCAAAGAACACATTGGTACTCATCATGGAGGACATCAAGCTGTTCGAACCTGACGATGCACCAAGTCCCAATGAGGAAAACGACTGATCCGGATTGACCTGACGAACATTGTCACCGTCCTGTCGGAACAACTGCGGCATCACATTGTAAGAATATTCTATTGCTTTTGTATAGTCATGAATCTTAGATTCACCACTGTCCAGATATTTTTTCAAAGCACCAAGGTCATTGGAATCCATCTTTGAAAACATATTGGTGACTACCTGCATGACCTTTACCTTATCTTTATCTTTTCCACTTTTCTTATCATCACTGCTTCCGGGATCCCCATTCATACCCACCATCATAGAAGTGAGATCAAATCCGGTACTTTGTATCTGCAGTGGATATTCAGACAATGTCTCCTCCTCAATGGACCGGATATAAGCGTTGACGCCATTTGAAAGAGCCAGAATCAGTGCAATTCCGATAATTCCAATAGATCCTGCAAAAGAAGTCAGAAGGGTTCTTGCTTTCTTTGTCCTTAAGTTATTAAAACTCAGTGACAATGCCGTCAGAAAAGACATGGAAGATTTCCCCATATTCTTATGCTCCGGCGGTGCCAGATTTTCCTCTTCCACAATATATTCATCTGTGTCCGAACGGATCTTTCCATCTTTCAGATTGACGATCCTGGTCGCATACTGCTCTGCCAGTTCCGGGTTATGTGTGACCATAACGACTAGACGGTCTTTCGCTACCTCTCTAAGAAGATCCATGACCTGCACACTGGTGTCACTGTCCAGTGCCCCGGTCGGCTCATCTGCAAGCAGGATCTCCGGATCATTGACCAGCGCTCTTGCAATTGCGACTCTCTGCATCTGCCCTCCCGACATCTGGTTCGGCTTCTTATGAAGCTGCTGCCCAAGACCCACCTTCTCCAGTGCATCCACTGCACGCTTTCTTCTTTCTTCCTTCCCGACTCCCGAAATTGTCAGTGCCAGCTCAACATTTGCAAGCACCGTCTGATGCGGAATCAGATTGTAGCTTTGGAATACAAAACCAATCGTATGATTACGGTACGAATCCCAGTCTCTGTCCTTATATTTTTTTGTGGAAATGCCATTGATGATAAGATCTCCGCTATCGTAGCGGTCCAGTCCTCCGATAATATTCAGAAGCGTGGACTTACCGGAACCGGACGGCCCCAAAAGCACACAGAACTCTCCTCTTTCAATGTCAAGATCCAGCCCCTTAAGCACATCTACCCGGCTGTCTCCCGCACCAAAAGACTTCTTAATTCCCTGTATCTGCAGAAACATTTTTTCATTCCTCCCTCATATCCACTTCCTGTGAAGCAAATTTCTTTAATTCTTTAATATAATAACACTGCTGTTTTACAATATTGTTATACTTTGCTAACTTTAGGTTAGTATAAACTTACTCCATTGTCAACTGATTTTCGTAGTTTTGTAAAATTTTATGGATATGTTCGTTACTGTTCACTCCGTTCACAGTAACGTAGCCAAAATTCATTCCAGATTGCCTGCGGCAATGGAATTTTGGCTCGTATATCTCGGAATAAGCTCTTTTACCAAAGATAAATTTTGAACATCAAAATATATTGACTTTTCTTTTTTACCTTGTTATATTTTTTTCTGAAGTAACTGCTGTCCGGCAGTCTGCAAAACAGCAGGCTGCCGCCAAGAAAGGAATTATCCATGAACACTCTCAGAAAAATATATTGCAGGGCTTTTCAGAAAGCTTTTCACATTGCAATTCCCTTTTTACCTTACAGAAAACCCAAAATCACAGGAAGCGTCAAAGAACTCCCTGAAATCATCATGCGCCACAAATGTACTCATGTACTGATCATTACAGATGGCGGTATCATGAAGCTTGGACTTACCAGAAGACTGGAAAAAACTTTAAAGGAGGCCGGTATCCCCTATACCATTTATGACAAAACAATTGCCAACCCTACTACTGTCAATGTCCGCGAGGCATTGGAGCTTTACCATAAAAAAGGCTGTGATGCCATCATCGGTTTCGGTGGCGGTTCCAGCATGGACTGTGCCAAGGCAGTCGGTGCCTGTGCGGTCAAACCCAATCAGTCTCTGGCTCAGATGAAGGGAATCCTGAAGGTGCATAAGAAACTTCCCCTTCTCATGGCAGTTCCAACCACTGCCGGAACAGGAAGTGAGACCACTCTCGCTGCTGTAATCACAGATGCAGACACCAGATACAAATATGCAATCAACGATTTCCCGCTGATTCCCCGCTATGCAGTGCTGGATCCCAAGGTTACCTTAAGCCTGCCCCCATTTATCACCGCAACTACAGGTATGGATGCCCTGACTCACGCAGTGGAGGCATATATCGGCAATTCCACCACCATTGATACACGCAGGGATGCATTAAAAGCGGTAAAACTGATTTTTGAAAATATAGACATTGCCTATGAGCATGGCGATAATATTCAGGCAAGACGAAATATGCTCCACGCCTCCTTCTATGCAGGCTGTGCTTTTACCAAATCCTATGTAGGATATGTTCATGCAGTGGCTCATTCCCTGGGCGGACAGTACAACGTTCCCCATGGACTTGCCAATGCCATTCTGCTGCCGCTGGTACTTCGGGAATATGGCTCCTGCATTGACAAAAAGCTCCACAGACTTGCCATTGCAGCAGGACTTGCAGACAAAAATACACCGGACCATGAAGCAGCAGAGCTTTTTATCCGGGCAATTGAAGAGATGAAAGAGCGATTTGGAATCGTAAATATTGTAAAAGAAATTCAGGAAACAGATATCCCCAAGCTTGCCCATTATGCAGATAAAGAGGCCAATCCTCTGTATCCTGTGCCGAAGCTTATGGATGCCTCCGAACTGGAGAAATTTTATTACATGCTGATGTCTCTGACTTCCAAGGAAAATACCTCAGAAGCTGAGAAGTAACTGTTAATATTCTTCTATCCTGCAAAGCGTTTTTTATAAAAATATCAAAATACAGGAACCTGCAGACTCTCAATAGTTACCTGATATCTATATTATATAAGGAAATAATGTATTATGACAGAAACAGAAATTAAAGAAATCGTTCAGAAACAACGCAGCTATTTTTACACAGGTGCCACTTTACCGGTAGAAAAAAGGCTGGATGCCTTAAAAAAATTAAAGACCTGTATTCAGAAATATGAACCACTGATCAATGAAGCACTGAAACGTGACCTTGGAAAAAGTAACTTTGAATCCTATATGTGTGAAGTGGGACTTGTGCTCTCAGAACTCAGCTACATGATCCGCCATACACCTTCCTATGCAAAAGAAAAAACAGTACTGACTCCCCTTGCCCAGTTCGCTTCCAGAAGTTATAAGAAGCCATCTCCTTATGGTGTTGTCCTGGTTATGAGCCCATGGAATTATCCTTTCCTGCTCACCATTGATCCGCTGATCGATGCGATTGCAGCCGGAAATACAGTTGTACTGAAACCAAGTGCCTACTCTCCTCACACCAGCCGGGTGATTGAAACCATTATCACCGAATGTTTTGATCCCCAGTATGTGGCTGTGGTAAACGGCGGACGTGCGGAAAATAACACTCTTCTCAATGAACATTTTGACTATATTTTCTTTACAGGAAGCCAGCATGTTGGCAGGGAAGTAATGGCAAAAGCATCTGTACATCTGACCCCGGTTACCCTGGAGCTGGGCGGTAAAAGCCCCTGCATTGTAGAGAAAAGTGCCAACCTGAAACTTGCAGCCAGAAGAATTGTATTTGGAAAATATCTCAACTGTGGTCAGACCTGTGTAGCACCTGATTATATTTACTGCGACAGAGAAATCAAGGATGAACTGATCCGACAGATCCAGAAACAGATCAGGAAACAGTTTGGTTCCACACCTCTGAATAATAAGAATTATGGGAAAATTATTAATGAAAAGCACTTTACTCGTATCTGCAATCTGATCGATCCCAGCAAGGTAGTCTGCGGCGGTGACAACAATCCGGGAGCTCTTCAGATTGCTCCTACTGTTATGGATAATGTAACCTTCGGGGATGCAGTAATGCAGGAGGAAATCTTCGGTCCTGTGCTTCCTGTGCTGGCCTATGATTCCCTGGATGAGGCCATCGAAAAGGTCAACTCCATGGCACATCCTCTGGCACTATATATCTTCACCTCCGACAAAGAAGCTGCGGAAAAAGTTACTTCCCGCTGTGGATTCGGAGGCGGATGTGTCAATGACACCATCATCCACCTGGCAACCAGTGAAATGGGATTTGGCGGCTTTGGTGAAAGCGGAATGGGTTCCTACCATGGCAAAGACGGTTTTCATACCTTCTCCCACTATAAGAGTATTGTAGACAAAAAAACATGGCTGGATCTGCCAATGAGATACCAGCCATATAGAAAAATTTATGAAAAATTATTGAGGAAGTTCCTGAAATAAGGAACTTTCTCAGGATTGATTCTCCTTATCAGCTCTGCTGACCAGTTGATTACGAATTTCCTGCATCCGGTTATCCAACTGAGCACTCTGGGCGGCACACGCCAGAAGCTCCTCCTGCAATTGCTGTGCCTGATCTGCCGGGATATCTTTTTTATAGCGAAGCTTATGTTCCAGACTTGCCCAGAAATCCATGGCAATAGTTCGAAACTGGACTTCCACATTTACCATTTTTTTGTTTTTCTGCAGAAAGATAGGCACCTGCACGATCAGATGCAGGCTTCTATAACCACTGGGTTTTGGATTTTTTATATAATCTTTTTTCTCGATCAGTACAATATCATCCTGACGCAGAAAGCTGTCTGCCAGCTCATAGATATCCTCCGGAAAAGAACAGATTACCCGGACACCTGCGATATCCTTGATATTTTCTTCTATAGCAGTTAAAGACATGGGAATATTTTTTCTGCGTATTTTCCGCACAATACTGTCATAAGATTTAATTCTGGTTTTAATACCCTCGATAGGATTTTTATCATATTCCAGGGAATACTCCTGATTCAGCACTCTGAATTTTGTCTCAATCTCCATGACAGCACACTGATAGTAAGACATCAGCAGATCAAAAGGCCTTTTATTTTTCTGGATCATTTCCAGAAATTCTTCAGACAGCAGACTCCTGCGGATCAGCTCGTCCTTTCTGGCTTCTATACGGTTTTTTCGTTCCGACATAATTTCTTCAAAATTTTTCAAATGTTCCTCCCCCTCTTACGGTTTTGTATAATTACTATAGCAGTCCTCGTAAATAATGCATTTAATAGGCTCGCTATAAACTGTTCACTTTTTTCAGCAACAATAAATCAAAGACTATTATAACACAATTCCCGCAAAGAGTAACCATTTTCGTTACTGTTTATTCCATTCTCGGTAACGTCTCAGTAACGCAACCAGTAAACCAGCCAGTAAACAATACCCCATTCTTCTTTTCTTCGCAAAACACTTGTTCTTTATCATCAAACATGGTATTCTTATTTTGCTGCAGACTGTTATCGTAATTCAGGAAAATACCGTAACACCAGCCATTTCATTACTTACAGTATTTTCCTGAATTTCTATAAATCGTTAAGGAAAGAATCGAAGGTGGTGCAAACGAAAAAGCAGTATGGAGACTTTTCATTAACTGCCCTTTCGTTTGCATCAATTTCGATTTTTTCTGGTTGAACAAAGCGCGTCAACTCTATATGGACTTTTAATTATGACACTCTATTTATAATAGGATAGCGTGTACACATAGAAACACATAGAATTTATAATTCAGTCCTGTATTATGACACCAGAAATAAGCCTCCCTAAGGAAGCTAAAAAAATATACAGTTATGATACGTTAACAGAGCATATGTGGTTTTGGTTTTATAAAATGTTGTTCTGTAGGCAGAGGAATAATCTTACCACCACAGGAAGAACACTTGCATATATCTTTATTATAAAGAAGACGGATAATGGCAGGTGCATCCATATCTTTCAGCTTGGAAATATATTTTTTGCAACCAAGGATGTTTCTGCATAGGGTAATCTTTTTCTTCTTATTTCTGGATGAAAGAAGACCATAGTGCCTGATACGTACAAAACGTTTTGGAGGAACATGCATTAAAAATCGACGGATAAATTCCTCGCCGGATATGGTGATCTCTTTCCAAAGCCCTTGGTTTTTGTAATCTTTAGCGGAAAAAGTAACTGTAGATTCTGTCATGTCTTTGATACGGTAGTTGCTGATAGCAATCCGGTGGGTGTATTTTCCAAGGTATCTGATGACAGATTCGGCACCGTCAAATGGTTTCTTGCAATAAGGAATCCATTCCTTTGTATAGCAGGTATTTAATAATTCCTTGAAAGTATAGTAGTTTTTGTAAGGTGCAGCCGATCCATGAAATTCAAGCCTGTCATTTTCCCAGAGCTGCTTAAGTTCAGCCATATATTTTCCACGAAATATTTTGGAGATCACCTTAATCGGAAGAAAAAACTCTTTCCCGTTGTCTTTCCAATGATTTTTCACATCCAGCCCTCCACCAAGAACAATCGCATGGATATGAGGATGAAAATTCATGGTGCTTCCCCATGTATGGAGGATACAAATATAGCCGATATCAGTCCCAAGATATTTACTATCAGCAGCAAGTTCACTGAGAGTATCTGAAGCCGCATGATAAAGAGCAGTGTATAAGAATTTCTGGTTGCTGTAGATAATGGGATTAAGTTCTTCTGGAACTGTAAAAACTACATGGAAATAAGGAGCATCTAAGATATCCTCACGCCGTGCATCTACCCATTTTTCTTTTGGAAACTCCTGACACATAGGACAGCATCTGTCACGGCAGGAGTTATAGTGGACTGACATGCAGCCGCAGTCCTCGCATACGCTTACATTCACACCAAAGGCACCGGTTTTGCAATTCATGATGTGATAAGCGGCCTTTCGCTGAGCGGGAGAAATACTATGTGTGGATTCAAAAGATGGATAAAAACGATGAAAAACATCCTGAATCGTACAATCCTTACTCATGATTCACCACCTTCCGGGTTGTCGAACGGGCTGCGGATTCCAAGAAGTGTCTTGTTGCTCACATGAAGGTAAACATCTGTAGAGCGAGGATCAACATGTCCCAGAAGTGACTGGATATATTTTATATCTGTGCCACTTTCGAATAGGTGGCTGGCAAAACTATGACGGCACGCATGAGAGGAAACATGACGGTTAATGCCGGCGAGTTTAGCACTTTTCTTAAAGAACTGGTTAACACTGGCTATATCAAGATATCCACCGGACCAGGAACTTGGGAAAAGGATATCTTTAGGGCGACCACATTTGTACCAATACTCTGTGAGAAGGTCTAAATTTTTTTGAGACAGAATTGTATACCTGTCAATTCTGCCTTTGGTTTCACGAACATGAATTGTCATGTTGGTACGTGAAATGTCATCATAATGAAGATGAACAACCTCTGATACACGTAATCCGGAAGAATACATAGTTGCAATAATCGCTTTATGCTTCAGATTCGGAGTGGCGTCAATGATTGCATTTATTTCATCGCGGGATAGAACAGCAGGAAGATTTCGCTCTCTTTTCATAGCCGGAACAGTGTCATCATCCCAGAGAATCTTCAGCACCTTTTTATATAAGAACTTGATTGCAGACCGATAGTGATTGTGAGTTTCAGGAGACCTTCCTTCCAGACGTTTGGCAGTAAGAAAACTTTCCGCATCTTCAAGTGTAAGATCAGAAACATTTTTTCCAATCCAACGAAGGAAGTAACTGACATCAGAGCAATACAGTTGAATAGTTCTTTCACGCAGGTTACGTTTTTCCGCTTCATTGCGGATGGATTCAAAAATATCTTTATACATAATAAAACCTCCAGAATAAGTAGTGTTAATAATTACATCTACCTATTCGGAGGTGCGTTAGCGTCATAATTCCGATTGCGGAAGAGACTGGAAAATGTTATTCTTATCATAGGCAGTGGAGCTTTCTTAGTTCAGTTGTTTCGTGTGGTAACTTAACAATAACGGATTATGAAAAGTAATTCCACTGCTTTTTAATAAAAATAAAACTGCGCCACAGCCTTGGCAGGCCATCGCGCAGCGATTTTGTTCAATGGTATGTTGCAGATATAATATATTGCAAATATGCACTACATCTATAGCAATCCTCTTAAATGTATCATTTACGAGGACTGCTATACAATTTTATATAATACAGGAGACTCAACACATGGATGGATATGAATTTGAATATCAATGTGCAAAGATACTAAAGCGAAAACATTTTTCTAAAATAAAAGTAACCCAAAGCTCCGGAGATCAGGGAATTGATATCATTGCTTTCAAACATCGAAAAAAATATGGGATACAATGTAAATATTACACCCATCCCGTTGGAAATAAAGCTGTTCAGGAAGCCTATGCAGGTGCAAACTTCTACGACTGCGATAAAGCTGTTGTAATGACAAACATAACCTTTACAAAGTCAGCAACCCAGCTTGCACAGAAACTGGATGTTGAACTATGGCCCAACTGCCCTGTTACACCTTTTTACAGTTTACCGTTTAAGATCATGAGTTCATTAAATGCAGTGCTTTTTCTTTACGCAGTGCTCGCATTTCTCTCCCTGAAACCTGAATTTGATTTTATTCATCTTCCCTTTGTTCCTGATACCCTGACGCTGATCATCATTCTTACAGCTTCTATTTCCGGTATCTTCGGCTGGAGTTTTTTTCTGTGTAATCTCATCGCTGCAGGCACATACCTTTATCTTGCATTTCATACACTCATTCTGCCGACATATGCAGAAACAGGCAGCTGCACAAATATACACATGCTTTCCCTGATTCCGGCAGGCGTATATCTGCTTCATGCAGGATGGATAAAAATTAGGAAATAACAGTCTTATGAATAACTATTATGATGCTCAGCTTTCTGATTTGCCAAAAAGCAGCCCTGCTCATGAGAACAGAGAACTCCTACTGCCTGTAAATAGGCATAGATGACCGTTGTTCCCACGAACTTCATGCCACGTTTTTTCAAATCTTTTGATATACAGTCAGACAGTTCCGAACTTGTCCGACCTGTTTCACAGACTACTTTACCATCAGTCCAATGCCAGATGTAGTCCGAAAAGCTGCCGTACTCCTTCTGAATTTCCAGGAATGCCCATGCATTGGTAACGGCAGCCTGTATTTTCAGGCGGTTTCGTATGATGCCGGGATTACTCCGCAGTGCTTCCAGCTTGTCCTCAGTGTAAGCGCTGACTTTCTCCGGATCAAAATTGTCAAAAGCCACGCGAAAGGCATCTCGCTTGTTCAGAACACATTCCCAGGACAGGCCCGCCTGAAAGCACTCCAATATCAGCATTTCAAAGAGCTTCCGGTCATCATGCACCGGAATGCCCCACTCCTCATCGTGATAACGGATGTAACGCTCATTTCTCGGATTTGCCCAGCAGCATCGTATCTTGCCATCTGCCCACTTCATTCATATACCACCTTTCCATATATTTCTCCAAATAGCTTCATTCTCTGCACAGGCTTTTAACATTACATCCTGAATTTTTTTCATTTGTACAATAGAAAGACTATACACTGTCATTTTTGTCATATAATCACCCTATTCTTCACGAAAACATTAAAAATACAGAAAACTTCTATCCGAAATATTCCTGCATTAACAAATCAACTAACACCTTATCGTTAATTTAGTCATCACGCAATTCAATTTAGTCATTTATACACAAAATGACTAAATTGAATTGCATATGGTGTAATTAAGATTTATCTATCTCACTCCCTCATAAATAAGCACCTTGTTCAGATTATTGCCCTATTATCCTGTTCAAAAATCCTTCGTCCGGATACTCTGGAATTTCAAAGAATATATCTATTTTTCCAGGTTCTGCGGAACGGTCTTCAAAGGCAGGGAAAATAAAGCCGCATTTTGGAGTTCCGGCATTGTAATCTTTATCTACCGGAGCCACCACACAGATCAGGAAACTGTATATTTCTTCTGACTCCCACTGTTCGCTGTGGTCTGAGCCTTTCTTGGGAATATCATATATTCCATGATAAATATAAATTCCAAACTCCTGTCCCTGCAGACGGTTTGTTCTATTTGATGAATCTCTTGTACTGCAGATTCCCTCCGCAAGCTGTTCACAGAGAGTCTGAACCAGAAGATCATCTTTTAATCCGTATTGTGATAATGCCATCAGTAGTTTATGGATGCTGTCATATGCCATATCCCCTTCAGGGAATTTATAACATTTTAACTGTTCATTTGTTTTGGAAAAAGGAATGGTTTTCGCAAGATCCAGATTTACCTGCTGATCATGTTTGCTCATATTTTTGAAGCTTACATTGAAGGTATTATCTATGTATCCCTCATCATCTATATATGCTCCTGCTGCACGCACAAAGCAGTTTCTGGATAATGTCATCCTGCGGGTTAATTCCAGCATATCATTTCGGTTGATCTTTGTATCTTTTTTATTCATCAAAATGGTTCCATCCTCCAAAAATACCTTTATCGCTATGTCCTGTCTTATGCCCATTTTCATTATAATGATTCATATTTCCAAAACAATCGGGTC
>OGOX01001890.1_pt1 | contig 12669 bp, 10 predicted proteins | sample 1552761 | NCBI WGS metagenome assembly OGOX01 (sample SAMEA2580212, study PRJEB22360) | human gut metagenome | biome: human gut; feature: human-associated habitat; material: faeces | place: Denmark | collected 2008/2010
GATACGGAATTTAAGTGAAGAGTGAAGAGTGAAGAACAAAGAGCAAATTGAGTGAAGAGTAAAGAACGGAGAGTGAAGAATCCGTTTGCTCTTTGTTCTTCTAAATCTTTGAAAGTATAATTTTTAAAAGAAAGGAAATAACCATGAACGCTACACCTGAATCATTGATTAAGGAATATGCTGACCCTATTGAGCAGCAGGAAATAGACAAGTTTATCTGTTCTGAAATGAGCAGGCAGATTCACCGATATATCAAGGGTATGTCGGGAACCAAACAGGCTATGCTCAAGTTTGAGGAAAAGCTGGCGAGCCTCTCTGTCACAGAGAAAGAGAAGGCGATTGCCAAGTATATTGATTTGAATCGCAAGGCTTTGGATGGACTGGATCTGAAGATGATTCTCGTCCGTTCGGTGGCTAACTACTGTGATACCTTCCAGTATATGCTCGACTTTGTGAACGACAAGCGTAAGATGGTGTTCTATTATCATCGCTTGAAGGAGAAGTATATCCGTTACCATGAGGTCTTCGAGGAAAACGGCAAATTTGGCATGAAAGATCATCAGGGCAACGTGATGCTTCAGCCTGTCTATGATTTCCTCCGCACTTGCTATATCTATAATGATGACTTGAGCATCATGCCGGTTATTGCAGAGAAGAATGGCAAGATGGGACTCGTGATGCCTGACGGAAAGGATACCATCGTGGCTGATTTCCTTTATGATGAAATCTGTCTGAGAGATGAGTATCCATATTTCGAGGCGGTGAGAGACGGAGTAAACGGATTGATTGATAAGTTCGGAAACTTCGTTAATAATTAATTGTGAATAAAGCTTTTGCCCTTTCAGGGCGACAGGTTAGCGCCTATGACAACCCAGGGTGTTGCCCTGGGCTAGGAGCTTTTGCCCTTTCAGGGCGTGTGTGTAAAAAGAGAAAGGGCAATCAGATTGGGATGAACCAACTGATTGCCCTTTTTACTTTCGTTGCTATGAGCAACTTAGTTTTATCTAATTTTCTCTCGTCTTCAAACCCTAGTGAAGTCTTCTCTCGTCTTCAAATCCAAGTGAAGAAAAGCAAAAGAAATTCTTCGTTCTTCACTCTTCATTTATATTATCCCAGGTATTTCATCAAGATCTTGATCTTTCCGCTTTCACGGAGCTTGATGATGCTCTTCTCGCGAATCTGGCGTACACGCTCACGGGTGAGGTTGAATTCGCTTCCGATTTCTTCCAATCCCTTCTCGTGACAACCGATGCCATAGCAGTAGCAGAGAATCTTGCGCTCGCGTTCCTTCAATACTGTTGCCAATACGCGCTGGAGCTCGCTCGCCATAGACTCGAAGTCAACCCCCTTGTCGGTACGGCTATCATCACCTGAAGCCATCACATCTACCATCGCATTGTCATCGTCATCACTACCGAATGGAGCATCGATACTCATGTGGTGGTTGTCTGCCTTGATGGTCTGGTCAATCTTGCTTTCCTCCATCTTGGTAATCTGTGCCAACTCTGCAACAGAAGGCTTGCGCTGGTTCTCCTGCTCGAACTTGCTGATTTCGGCGCTGATCTTGCTCAACGCACCTACCTGATTCAAAGGCAGGCGAACGATACGGCTCTGCTCAGCGATAGCCTGGAGAATGCTCTGGCGAATCCACCATACTGCGTATGAGATGAACTTAAAACCACGAGTTTCATCAAATTTCTCTGCAGCCTTTACCAAACCGATGTTTCCCTCGTCGATGAGGTCTGTCAGACCCAAACCCTGATGCTGGTATTGTTTAGCAACAGATACAACGAATCGGAGGTTTGCCTTGACCAGTTTTTCCTTGGCACGCTCACCCTCACGACCGCCTTTGCGAATCTTCTGGGCCAGCTCAATTTCCTCATCAATAGAGACCATAGGTTCTCTACCAATCTCCACCAAGTACTTGTCAAGTGCTTCACTGGAACGATTGGTTATACTCTTGCTAATCTTAAGTTGTCTCATAAATATCCTTTTACCTTTCTTTTTTGTTTTAATCCAATATTTATACTGTCGGAATCCACCTTTACGGTTTCGGGCTGCAAAGGTACAAAAAAAAACGCAATCTTGTTGTAATAGAAATGGAAAACTTTTGCATTATTTGTCTGTTTTTTAGAAATTTAGACGTTTTTGAATATAAAAATGGTATTTGATATAACGATTTTTAGGCATTGAGTTTGAAATATGGAATAATTTGTGTATCTTTGCACAGAATTTGCGAGAAAAGAATAACTAAATAATAAAATTATAAAATAACAGAAAATTATGTTTGAAAATCAACCAAAAGGTCTGTGGGCCTTAGCTTTGGCTAACACGGGTGAGCGTTTCGGTTACTATACCATGCTTGCTGTGTTCTTGCTCTATTTGCAGGCTAACTTCGGTTTTGAAACCGGATTGGCAAGTACAATTTACTCTACCTTCCTGATGATGGTTTATTTCCTCCCTATCATCGGCGGTATCGCAGCCGACAAGTTTGGCTTTGGACGTATGGTTACCACGGGTATCTTCATTATGTTCATCGGCTACCTGGTGCTTTCGCTTCCTCTTGGCAAGGACACCGTTGCCATTGCTGCCATGGGCATTTCGCTTATCCTCATCGCTTTGGGTACAGGCTTGTTCAAAGGTAACCTGCAGGTGATGGTAGGTCGTCTCTACGACGAGCCACAGTATGCCAGCAACCGTGATTCCGGTTTCTCTCTCTTCTATATGGCTATCAACATTGGCGCCATGTTCGCTCCTACAGCAGCCATTAAAATCATGAAGTGGGCGCAGGAGAGTCTGAGTGTATCTGTAGAGGATTCATACCATTTTGCATTCGCTGTGGCATGTGCTTCGCTTATCATTAGTATCGCCATCTACTATGCCTTCAGCTTTACATACAAGCACGTGCTTGCTTCTGAGACCAAGGGTAAGGACGACAAGACTCCGGTTAAGGAGACTAATGAGCTTTCCAAGGCTGAGACCAAGGAGCGCATCATCTGCCTCTGTCTCGTATTTGCTGTGGTTATCTTCTTCTGGATGGCTTTCCACCAGAATGGTAATACCTTGACACTCTTTGCACGCGACTATACTCAGAAGACATCTGAGGGCTTGCAGTCAATGGCATTCGACGTTACCAACCTCGTAGCCTGCATCTTCGTGGTTTACGGTTGCTTCGGTCTGGCACAGAGCAAGACTGGCAAGGGTAAGGGCATCTCTCTTGGTGTCATTGTTGCTGCCATTGCTTTCCTCTTCTACAAGTACAGCAACCTTGAAGGTGCCGTAGATGTTGAGGCTCCTATCTTCCAGCAGTTCAACCCATGCTATGTAGTGGCATTGACACCAGTGAGCGTTGCTTTGTTCTCATGGCTTCACAAGATTGGCAAGGAGCCTACATCGCCAGAGAAGATTGGTTTGGGTATGCTCGTTGCAGCTCTCGGTTTCGTATGGATGGCTGTCGGTTCTATGGGTCTTGAGCTTCCTTTGGCACAGGGCAATCCTGCTACAGAGGGTACACGTGTAAGTGCTAACCTCCTCATCTCTACATACCTCATCCTTACTTTCGCTGAGCTTTTGCTTTCTCCTATCGGTATCTCATTCGTATCGAAGGTAGCTCCTCCAAAGTATGCTGGTTTGATGATGGGTCTCTGGTTTGGTGCAACAGCCATCGGTAACCAGTTGGTTATGATTCCTGGCATCATGTGGGGTCAGAACTTCAACCTCATTGCCATCTGGGGTGTTCTCGCAGGTATCTGTCTGGTTTCAGCCCTCTTCATCTTCTCTATCATCAAGAAGTTGAATCGCGTAAGTTAATACATTCTATCATATACAAAAAAGGCTTGCTTCATTTCCGAAGCAAGCCTTTTTTTATATGTTATTTCTTCAACCATTTATCCAGCCAGCCGAAGAAGGTGCGCTGCCAGAGCACGCCGTTCTGTGGCTTCAATACCCAGTGGTTCTCGTCAGGATAGATAAGAAGCTCGGCAGGGATGCCACGCATGCGGGCTGCATTGAAGGCGCCCATGCCCTGGTTGGCATTGATACGGTAATCCTTTTCGCCGTGGATGCAGAGAATTGGAGTATCCCACTTATCTACAAACTTGTGAGGACTGTTCTCGTAAGTCTTCTTGGCGTTGGCACTCTGATCCTTGTTCCAGTAAGCATCATCATACTCCCAGTTAGAGAACCAAGCCTCCTCGGTATCGGTGTACATGCTCTCCAAATTGAAAGCTCCGTCGTGGGCGAGGAACGCCTTGAAACGCTTGTTGTGGTGACCGGCGAGATAATATACTGAGAAACCGCCGAAGCTGGCGCCTACGCATCCCAGACGATCCTTATCTACGTAAGGCAGATTCTTGGTAGCATCATCGATGGCTGAAAGATAATCGTTCATGCACTGACCCGTCCAGTCGCCTGAAACCTCCTCGTTCCAGGCACTGCCGAAACCAGGGAGACCACGGCGGTTAGGCAATACGATGACGTAACCGTTGGCTGCCATAATCTGGATGTTCCAGCGGTAGCTCCAGAACTGGCTCACCGGACTCTGAGGACCGCCCTCGCAGAAGAGAAGGGTAGGGTACTTCTTGGTTTCGTCGAAATTAGATGGCAACATCACCCATACCAGCATGTCCTTGCCGTCGGTGGTCTTCACCCATCGCTGCTCACACTTGCCCAGGTTCAACTGGCTCAGAATGTGGTCGTTCTCGTGGGTAATCTGCTCTACCTTGGTGCTCTTGGCATTCTTGCCAGGGGTAACGATGTAGATATCAGTAGGGTGGCTCATGCTTGCCTTGGTAGCGAGAAGCTTGTTGCCGCTGTTGGCGAGCGAGATGCTTCCGTAGTCAGCCCACTCGTTGGTAATCTGCTTCACTTCGCCCTTGAAGTTGGCCTGATAGAGGTTCAGGGTTCCGTGCCAAACGCCGATGAAGCTGAGGCTCTTGCTGTCCTTGTTCCATACGAAGCCCTCTACGTTTGAATCAAACTTGTCTGATACATAGTTCTTCTTGCCTGTGGCGAGGTCATAAACGCAGAGGCGGTTGCGGTCGCTCTCGTAGCCATTGCGAGCCATACTCTGCCAAGCGATGTACTTGCCATCAGCAGAGAACTGAGGGTTCACGTCGTAACCCGGATTGTTCTTCAGATTCTCAGGCGCATTCACAGCCTGGTTCTTCATGCTCTTGGTAGCATCAATCTTAGGCTCCACATAGCCAGCCTCCTTGCAGAGGTTCTTGGTCTCGCGCGTACCTATATTATATAGGTAGATATCTGAGTCGGTAGAGATGGCATACTGTACGCCCTCCTTTTTGCGGCAGGTGTAAGCGATGGTCTTGGAATCCGGGCTCCATGCCAGCTGCTCGATGCCTCCGAATGGAGCCATAGGGCACTCGAATGGCTCATCCTTCAGGATATCCTCGCCAGTGCTGATGGTGCCATCCTCTGCAACATCAGCCACGAAAGGATGAAGGATACTCTCTACGTAGTGATCCCAGTGGCGATAGTTCATGTCGGTAACGAGACGACCTGTAGCCAGAGGAAGATCAGAAGGATTCTTCTTGATGGTTCCGTGATAAGGCAACTCCTTGATGAGGATAACCTTCTTGCCATCTGGAGAGAAACGGAATCCCTGGATGCCCAATTCATCGTTGGTGAGCTGCTTTCTGTCAGTACCATCTGGGTTCATGCTCCAGAGCTGACCGTCGCGGATGAAGGCAATCTTCTGTCCGCCCTGAATCCAGGCTGCATCAGTCTCGCTCTTGGCATCAGTGGTTAGCGCCTTCTGGTTCTTGCCGTTGGCATCCATGATGAAGAGCATCTGGTGGCCCTTGTTCTCCTTTACACTGTAGTAACCTACCTGGTACACCACCTGCTTGCCGTTAGGCGAAGCTTCAGCGGCACCGATTCTTCCCATAGCCCAAAGAGCCTCTGGGGTCATCAGGTGGTTCTCCACCTTGATGTTGTTTTTCTCAATCATAGTCTGTGCATCAGCTGCCGTAGCGCTCATGGTGAGTGCAGCCGCAGCCAGAATCATTGCTTTAATCATATTTCTAAGATATTTATTAATTATTTCTCGTTTCTATGATATTTATTAATTATTTCTCGTTGTCATCTTCCTGATATTCCGTGCAAAGTTACAGAAAATTAATGAAAAAAACAAAATTATCCTTCTTTCATTACAAAAGTATGCGTTTTTTTTGTATTTTTGCATCATAAATGATTTCGTTTCGTTTTAAGAGCTGAATCCTTTGGAATATAAGAAAGATAATAATAATTAAAATAATGAGTAAATGAATACATTGTTTCTCTTGCAGTTTGCTTGCTGCATTATAGTGTCGATGTTGGGCTTGATATTGGTATTGTCCAGGTTTCAGATACGTTGGTCCAACCGTCGTTATGAGGTGTCTCGCTGGCTCCTTGCTTTTTCCATGTTTGTACTTGCTGGACATTACGTTCTGCAGATGACTTATGGTTTCCGTGCTAAAAGCGATGAAATAGGAGCCGTTGTCAATATTCTCTTCTATTCTCCTATTTCTTTCATTGTTTCCTATGCAGCGTATCATGTCATATCCCATAGAGGCGGGCGCAGGAATTTTGCCATAGTGGGAGTTGTGAGCTATGCATTGATATTGATTTGTTTCTTTTTCGGATACAATGATACTCCTAGGGGAATGCACATGGGGGAGTGGCTCTATGTGATGCTCGCATTATTTGTACTTTCGATTTTGTATTGCGTTTATACTACAGTCGTAGAGATGCGGTATCATCGAAAAATCATCGAGGATAATACGACAGAAGATTTGCTTCCTTTCGACAGATATTCCTATGCCAGTTATAGTTTGATGGGTATCATGGCATTGGCGATGGCTACTGCCATCTGCTATCGTCCTCTTCTGTATTGCGTGGCACCGTTGGCGCTTTTTTCTCTGATTTCCTTTGTCGTCCATTTCTTGGGTTTCGGTTACATTATCATGCCAACAGAGGTGAGATTGGAGATGGATACTGCTGATGCTCCTTTGGAGATGATGGAAGAGAGTGAAGTGATGGGGCTGGATTCTGAAAAAATAGATATGATAGAATCTTTGCTTGATAAGTGGTGTGAAAATGGCGGATATAGAGACAGTACGGTGAATATGCCGATGCTATCGGCAAAGTTGCGCATTCCTCGCCCCGAATTGAGTAGCTATTTTGAGAATTATCTGAAGAGCAGTTTCCGTATCTGGCTTAGCGATATCCGTTTCAAGGAGGCGCAGCGCATGCTGCTGGAAGAATGCAGGTACAGCAATGATACCATTTCCTCAGAATGCGGCTTCTCATCCCACGCCCATCTCTATAAGATTTTCAAGGCTAAGACGGGATTTACACCAGGACAATGGAGAGACTCTGTTCGGAAAAACCGGTAGAATGCTGCGAAAAACAGTTTCATTCCTACCAATGAAACACCTTTTTGATAGGAATGAAACTATTTTCTTGAGCAATGAAACTGTCTGGATATAAGATTTTCACTATCTTTGCATCATTATTTAATAATAGTATGATAATGATTCAGTAAAATCAATCAGTATGAACAAGAATTTTCCAACTTTAGCCATTGCAGTTGCAGCCTTCTGCTTGGCCTCATGTCACTGCGATGATGATACTTCGACCACATCGAAGTACATCACCGTTGCCACTTCCATCGGACAGATGACACGCACTACCACTGATGCCGACGGCAATCAGGAGTTTGCGAAGGATGACCAAATCAGCATCTATGCGTGGACAGGCAATGCCACCGCAGTTCCCGCAGACTTCGTGGTAAACAACAGTATCAACACCTACGATGGTGCTAAATGGACAGCTTCACCGCAGATGCTGTGGAAAGACATGGAAACGCCTCACTACTTCCTTGGCATCTATCCTAACCGTGCCGTGACAGATTTCACTGCCGATGAGTATGCGCTCGACACAGAGAAGCAGGAAGCGTCAGACTTGTTGATGGCAGTTAACACCGGCATCGAAGGAGCCGGCATTACGGCAACAGCCAATCCTGTGAGCCTGATGTTCAACCATGTGATGTCAAAACTCATTGTGAACCTCCAGTTCCGCAACCAATGGGCAACCACTCCGACAGTAGCATCCGTTACCGCTACGGCAAAGAATGCTGCCACAGTAAACTATGTGACTGCCACCGGCACTGTAGTGACTGCCACCGGTGAACAGAGCGACATCGTCCTCCCCGCTACTGCTGCCAACACCTGCTATACCTCGATAATGGTGCCGCAGAGCGATTTCCGAACTATCAACATCGTGATAGATGGCAAGACCTACACCTTTACCCATACCGAAGACATCGCGCTTGAGAGCGGCAAGTACACCACCGTCAACCTTATCGTTGGTCGCAACGAGATAACCCTCGGTTCGGTATCAATCAACAACTGGCTGGAAGGTTCAAGTATTAACGGAGGTGAAACACAAACAGATAATCAATAACAACCCTTTAAAATATAGACAGAAAATGAACAAAGCATTACAACTTCTTATGGCTGCAGCCCTTGTGACCGGCTTTGCCGCCTGCTCGTCCGATGACGATATGTCCACAGCCAACAATTTTCCTCAAGATGGCGTTGTGCGCTTCAATGTGGGAGTGAACATTCCGCAGACCCGTGCCTCACATTCAACTGATGGAAGCGATGTTGCTGAGTTTGGTATCTGCATTTACAACAAAGTCAGTTCAAAGTACACATACAACAACATCAGAGTGACCGGCAGCAATACCACCGCATGGACACCAACCCAACAGATGCTATGGCAAAACTCCACTCAGGCTGTTGACATTGTGGCTTATTCTCCTTATGTGTCAGGATATTATACCCCATCCTCCAAGAATTACCCTGTCTTGGTAGAGGCAACACAGACCAAAGAAGACTACACAAGCGACTTCCTTATCTGCAAGAAGTCGAACTTTGTGCCAGGAGATAAAGAAAATGGTTTGGAAGATGGAAAACTGTATCTTGCTTTCAAGCACGCCCTGAGTCAACTCACCATTACCGTAACACTCGGAACAGAGTTCAACGCTACGGAATTGCTAACTACAAATCCTATCACCGATTTGAAAGTCAACGGCACGTACATTGAAGGTACATGCGACTTTACCAAGCCATCAGACTTCGTAACTGCCACGACAACAGACTTCGCAACTGGCAGGCCAGCTTCACCGGTAGCCGTAGCACCGTTCGAACTTGGAAACTTCGAAGCTGCAACCGAGAAGACACCCAATGCAAAGGCAACCTACCGGTGTCTGCTGATACCTCAGAACATCGAGGAAGGAAAATTCAGCGTAAGCTTTAAGTTGAATGGAGTACCTTATATATGGACATCCGACAAAGCCGTAACTCTCGCGGAGAACACCGACTACACATTGGCTTTGACAGCTGGCAAGGAGTTAGTAGTGGTAGGACAAATGGTAGCCGAGTCATGGAAGACAGGTTCGACTTCCAATGTAGAGACAGAATAACAACCGTAATGACAACGACAATGAAGACAATGAATACAATTAAATATATGGGCATGGCGCTGATTATGGCTGCACTTGCCTCTTGTAGCAGTGATGATGACTTCGGGACGAACTGGCAGAACGACCCTACTGCTGTGCGCGTGAGTGCTACCGTTGGCGGTGTGTTTACCCGCAGCAACCCGGTGGCAACAACAGAAGAAGACCTGAGGAATTTCAAAGAAAACGATGTAATAACCATTTCCACTGAAGGACAGAAATCGGTGGATTACAAATTTAATGGTTCAACTTGGGAGGCTGAAAAATCGGGGGAGTACCTCAAGTGGAGCAGCGAGCCTATGACGTTCACCGCCCGTTATCCAAAAGGAAGCGGAGATTTTATTGTACCAATCAATCAGTATGTTATTGATACAATAGCATCGGCTGACTATATGACTGTGACAAAATCTTATGATAAAATTCCCGATAGCAGAAAGGTTGATTTTCGCTTCGAACGTCAGATGGCTCGCGTGGTAATCACTATCGCCGGCTTTAACAATGAGTTTTCTGGTGAAGACAAAGTTTCCGAAATGTGGGTAACATCTAAAGAAAGAATTGCCAAAGACGGAAGCGCAGTTACTGCAACATCTGCCATTATACCTTACTCGCAGGACCGCTACGGCAAGAAAGGCAGCATATACTACGCTCTTGTAGCACCGAACACAGCAACCAACTATGAATTCATCAAACTGAGAGTTAAGACAAGAAGCGATTTAAAAGATCTCACAGTAAAGAACCCTGTACCATTAGAAGCAGGAAAGAGTTATAATTTCAACCTGACCATCGGTAAGGACGGAGTAAGTCTTGGCACGGTTTCGGTTGAAAATTGGGGCCACACAGACAATATCTCCGGTGGGGAAGCTGTAATAGATCCAATAGATTTATCCAATGAGACGAACCTCATCATTGCTGACGACGGCTATTATGTCATCACCACCAATGGCAAAATCACCGCAAACAAAATCACCATCAGCGGCAATGCCACCGTGCAGTTAAAGAATGCCATCATCAGTAGAAAGAGCTTCGGTATCCATGTCAAGAAAGGCAGTCCGACGATTATCGTGTCCGGCACGAATAACAGTGTTACTTCCACTCTTGATACCGCCATCAATGTAGATAAAGGTGCTACACTCACCATTAAAGGCAAGAACGGAACAACAGATAAGCTGACAGCTATAGGAGGCAGCCAAGCATCTACTCATGTAAGTTCCAGTACAGCAGGAGCAGGTATCGGCAGCAGTGATGGTGGCAACATCGTTATTGAAAATGTAAGCATAGAGGCTACCGGTGGAACTGGCACTAAAGATGGCAACCCAACTTCGGGTGGTGCCGGCATCGGCAGTTCGTCAGCAGCATGTTGCGGTGACATAACAATCTCAAATGCCGTGATTACAGCTAGCGGTGGAAATGGAGCTCCAGGTATAGGAATGGGAGTCGGTGAGAGAGCTTCAAACCCTACAATGGGGGAAATTCATATCAACTTCTCTACAATCACTGCTACAGGAGGTTATTTGGCATCTGCTATTGGATTCCCAAATACACAGTATTTTAATTCTAGAACGACCACCTTGACCGGAGGCATAATCCATATTGAAATGTCTGAAACCAGTGAGACTTTTCTTGGTAGGCTCACGTGTAATCTTGGCAATAGTAGTAATGTGACTATATATAAGATTGGCAAAGGAAGGACATCCGACAATATTTCTTATCAAACCCCGGAGGGCGGAAAATGGCTTGGTGTGAATCTGTCGGAGCCGGCGGAGGAAGAAGGTTATATCCGTGAACAGGGGAACGATGATGGATTTGGTAAAGTTAGTCAATAAATAAGAATGATATAAAACTCTCCCAAGCCTGACGGGAGCTAAGTGTCAGGCTAGTTATAACAATCACTCGCCATGAGAAAGGAGTAGAACGTCGGTGAGCAAGACAGCGTGAGTCATATTCGGCAGTTATGCTGAAGGGCGTATCCCGAAAAGCCCTTATAAAACGAGTAGGGATAAAAAGTTTTAAATATGGCTGATAATGATAAAGCAGTATTGATTGGCTATGTTCTGATCGATCAATTGCAAGATAATGGCACTGAGGGTATTGTTGAATCCGGCAAGAATCTTAGACACTTAAATAATGGGACCTCTTCGTATGAGGCAAAATCCGGATGCGTTATAGTCGGTCGAAAACATTCTGGCGATGAGAATGGTTATACATACTACCTGACGGGCAAACCTAAGATCTTTGATGTGGATTTATGTAGTGAGGTAGAGGAAGTTGGTATTGCCGTTCTTGATAGACATACTACCGATAGTTTCAAACAGTCTAATCTCAATTTTACCTGTGAAGGTAACAATGTGATTGTTGGACGTGCTCATACGGGTGATGAAAATGGTTACACAACCTTTGTCTGTGCAGAACTGGCCGTTCAGAAAGTTAAGCCTACCGGTCAATATAACTATAGCATAGGAGTATTAGAACCGAAAGATCCTCATTTTTTTGAAGAATCAATAAAGATTGCAAAAGAAAGCAATGGAGAATGGGCATTGTCAAAAATGGGCGAATACTATCTTCCGATGGTAGCAATGTCACACAGTGGTGATGAAAATGGAACTTCCACTTACGGATTTAAGCTGTTTGGCATCTTTAGAGAGCCGATTTCAAAGGACTAACCTGCGGTATAGACTCACCAATGAAGGTAATCACACCCTATTATTGGTGAGTCTTTTTGCGTATTGTCAGTTTCTCTGCCATCTCCATAGCCCATAACTAAAAGCATTCGATAAAGAAGGCAAGCAAGGTAAGATGTATGAGTGGTGGGTGCAAAGGGACTACTTTTTTTGAATCCACCAAATTTTTTGGGGATAAATTTGCAGAAAATATTTAAGGTGGATCATAAATCTCCTTTCACGGAATGTGAAACGTGCCGAAAATGAGAGAGTTAAGTGTGAAAGGAGAAATCTCCTATTTTGAGATGATAATTGATTGATAAGCTTAAATATGGCGATATGCCTTGCTTTTAATGAGTATGGTATAGGTGGGGCAAGGATCTGGTATAGTCAATAATAGGTGTTTTGATTATGAATAGTGGGTGTCTTTGTTATGAATCTTGGGATGAAGCATAGTAACTAGAAGGATGAGGGATAGATATTGGCAGG
>OGOX01001893.1_pt1 | contig 12659 bp, 8 predicted proteins | sample 1552761 | NCBI WGS metagenome assembly OGOX01 (sample SAMEA2580212, study PRJEB22360) | human gut metagenome | biome: human gut; feature: human-associated habitat; material: faeces | place: Denmark | collected 2008/2010
TTTAAATGATCAGTTTGGATTTGATGTTGATATGGTTGAAGTCAGCAAGATCTGCCAGTTCTCAGAGAACAAATTCAACGGTGTAAACTGTGGTATCATGGATCAGTTTGCTATCGCAATGGGAAAAGCAGGTCATGCAATCTTCCTTGACACAGCAGATCTTTCCTACACATATGCACCGCTTGAGCTTACAGGTGCAAAGATTGTAATTGCATGCAGCAACAAGAAGAGAGGACTTGCAGATTCCAAGTATAATGAAAGAAGAAGCCAGTGTGAGACAGCACTTGCACAGCTTCAGGCAGTAAAGCCAATCAACAGCCTTGGTGAGCTTACAGAGGAAGAGTTTGATGCCATTGCAGATACAATCACTGATCCGGTAAACAGAAAGAGAGCAAAGCATGCTGTATATGAGAATCAGAGAACTATCCGTGCAGTAGAGGCACTTAAGAATAACGATATCGCACTGTTTGGAAAGCTCATGAACGAATCTCATGTATCACTGCGTGATGACTACGAGGTAACAGGAATTGAGCTTGATACCTTAGCTGAGACTGCATGGGAGCAGCCAGGTGTAATCGGTTCCAGAATGACAGGAGCAGGTTTTGGCGGCTGTACCGTAAGTATCGTAGAAGATGACAAGATTGATGCCTTCATCGAGAACGTAGGAAATGTATATAAGGATAAGATCGGCTATGCAGCAGACTTCTACGTAGTAACTGTAGGTGACGGCGCACATAAGATGTAATACCAGGGGCGAAAAGCAACGGAGCAATTCGTAAGTATTACTTAACTTAGAAAAAAGACTTTTTAGAAAGGCATGGTAGAGTGATGACAGTATATGAGGCAATCGCAGCACTCGTTCAGTATGGAATTGATACAGGACTGACACCTGAGTGTGAGCGCATTTATACAACAAATCAGCTGCTTGAAGTCATGCAGCTTGATGATTATGAGGAACCGGCAGGAACGAAAGCAGCACCGTTAGAGGAAATTTTAGATGTGCTGCTTGCAGATGCATGCAGTCGTGGACTGACACAGGACAGCGTAGTGTACCGTGATTTGTTTGACACAAAGCTGATGAATGCGCTTATGCCAAGACCGTCACAGGTAAGAGAGGCATTTTGGAAGGAATATAAGGAAAGCCCAGAGAAGGCAACCGAATATTTCTACAAGCTGAGTCAGGATTCAAATTATATCCGCCGCTATCGTGTAAAAAAAGACCAGAAATGGACAGTAGACAGTGAATATGGTAAAATCGATATCACCATCAATCTTTCCAAACCGGAAAAAGATCCGAAGGCAATCGCTGCTGCCAAGCTTGTAAAATCCAGCAGTTATCCGAAATGTCTTCTTTGCCCGGAGAACGAAGGATATGCAGGAAGAGTTAATCATCCTGCCAGAGAGAATCACAGAATCATTCCTATCACTGTAAATGACAGTCCCTGGGGATTTCAGTATTCCCCATATGTGTATTACAATGAGCATTGCATCGTCTTTAACAGTCAGCATGTTCCGATGAAGATTGAGAAGAATACATTTATCAAACTTTTTGATTTTGTAAAACTTTTCCCGCATTACTTCCTGGGATCCAATGCAGACCTGCCTATCGTAGGCGGTTCTATTTTAAGTCACGATCATTTCCAGGGCGGACATTATACTTTCGCAATGGCAAAAGCACCGATCGAGAAACATGTGACTATTCCGGGATATGAGGATGTAGAAGCAGGTATTGTTAAATGGCCTCTTTCAGTTTTAAGGATCCGTCATAAGGATGAGAAGAGACTGATAGAGCTTGCTACACATGTTCTGGAAGCGTGGAGAGGTTATACAGACGAAAGTGCGTTTATCTTTGCTGAAACTGATGGAGAACCGCACAATACGATCACACCGATCGCCCGCAGATCCGGAGATATGTTTGAACTGGATCTCACACTTAGAAATAACATTACTACTGATGAGCATCCTCTTGGTGTATACCATCCGCATGCAGAGTATCACCATATCAAGAAAGAGAATATTGGTCTGATCGAAGTAATGGGACTTGCCGTACTTCCGGCAAGATTAAAAGAAGAACTGGAACTTCTGGCAGAATATATTCTGGAGGGAAAAGACATTTCTTCCAATGAGAAGATTGAGAAACATGCAGCGTGGGTTGCAGAATTCCTTCCGAAATATGACAACCTTGATAAAGACAACATTCAGGATGTTCTCAGAAAAGAAGTCGGTAATGTATTCGTTCATGTACTTGAGGATGCCGGCGTATATAAATGTACTGCTGAAGGCAGAGAAGCATTTATGAGGTTTATCAATAAATTATAAGGAATATTTTCAACCATAAGAAAACAGTGTTTACATAGCAGGATGACAAATCTGGTATTATTTACATATGAGCAGGTTGTGGCGGTTCTGATCAAAAGCCGGGCAGTCTGAAGATGTTTCTGAATGATTGGGAATGCATAGAGAACGTCCCGCATATTTTATGTTGGGACGTTTTTGCAAAATGGAGGTAAATATGTACAGAAAAAGACACAAAAGAGGAAAGCGTCTGGCAAGTGTGTTTCTGACTGTGGCACTGATCACTGCAACAGTTCCCGTACAGGCAGCAGAGTTCGGCACTCCGGACAGTTTTGAAGAGATTTTCAGTTCAGGGGAAGAAGATTCGTGCATAACTGATACAGAAAATACTTTGCCGGCAGCTTCTGATTCGGAGAAAGTAATGGCATCGGAACTGTCACCAACACCAACAGTGACTTCGACACCGGAGGGTACACCGATGCCGTCTTCAACACCGACTCCTTCGGTCACACCGATGCCGTCTTCAACACCGACTCCTTCAGTCACACCATCACCATCTCCCACGCCGACGATTAATCCGGAGAAAGAGGTAATGCTCCGGTTTATAGACGGAGAAGGAAATGAATGTGAACAGCTGCGAACAGTGATGTCCTGGGGTGAATCTTTGATCCTTCCCAATGTACCGGATACAGGTGCACCGGATATGTGGAAACTGGAAAAAAATGAAAAACTTGGAGATGCGATCACTCTGAAGGGTGGAGATATTCTTACTCTGAAGAAAGGCGAGAGCTGGAATCTGTTTCTCGAAAAAGGCATCCTGAACTTCTATATGCCAAAGAAATGTACGGTTTCCCTTTATAATAATTCAGGAACCAGTGTGTTTTCCAATGGAATTCTGCATGCATATGAGACAAAAAACGTCATACTTCCGGATATGCCATCATCTAAATACATTAATTATGGATGGACAGATACAAAGGGAAGTTCTGCTGTAAAATATGAACTGAATTCAGAATTTACAGTGACCGGTGACACAGATTTTTACATTGTGCGCCGTACAGCACTTCAGGTGAATTTTAAGACCAATACGGGGGCAAGCAACAGTAAATTTACCAGACTGAATCAGAAAGTCGGAAAAGGACTTACAGTTACAATGCCGCAGGTACCTGTCAAGACAGGATATCAGTCTCTGGGATGGTCAAAGAATAAAAAAGCCTCCAAAGCTGACTATAAAGCAGGCCAGAATGTGACTATATCAAAAACACTGACTCTCTATGCTGTATATAAGAAATTGCCTTACACAGTTACTTTCAATAACAATAATGGAACAAGTACCAGCAAAATTTATACTTCGCTCACCATGTATGCGTCAAAAAATCAGAAAGTGACACTGCCTGATGTGCCGAAAGTAAAGGGTTATACAAATCTGGGCTGGACAACTGAAAAGGGAGAAACAGAACCGGAATATTCAGCCGGTGATACAGTAAAGATTACAAAGGCAACTCGGTTCTATGCAGTGCGCAGAAAGAGTAATTATTATACGGTCAGCTACTATCTGGGAAATGGAAGCACTAATGCGGCTTATCAAAAACTTACTCAGACAGTAGAAGAGGGAACGGTTGTTACCTTTGCAAAAGTACCGGCAAGAACCGGTTATGTTAACCAGGGATGGTCAAGTAAGAAAAATTCTGAGAAAGCAACAGCAAAGGCGAAATGTACAGTCAACAAAAATATCACTCTTTATGCGGTACAGAAGAAGGCAGTACAGCTGACTTTTCACAGATGTGACGGCAGCACCTGGCAGAAAACGACTCTGGCAAAAGGAAGTTCTTATTCTCTTCCGGGCGTAAGGGATGCAGAAGGTTATACTTTTATGGGGTGGTCCACAAAACCGATGCAGAGTGTTTCTCCACAGTATGAGGCAGAAGAAAAAATCACGGTAAATGGAAATGTGGATCTCTATGCAGTGGTATTTAACAGAACAACGGAAACAGACCTTACAGAGGATCAGCTTCCGCAGGTAGATATCTATAAATATAAACAGGTGATTTTTGTAGGTGATTCCCGTACGGAATTTATGGAAAATGTTCTGACAGGAATGGGAGAATCTGCGACTAAAAATGTGAAGTTTGTCTGCTCGGCAGGAAAGGGACTGGACTGGTTTACCACTACAGGATGGGCTCAGCTTTATTCCATAGTACAGCACGATTCCAACAGTATTCTTTCAAAGAAAACCGCAGTGATCTTTAATTTTGGAGTAAACGACTTGTCAAAATCTGCAGATTATGCGGAGTATTATAACTGGATTGCACCACAGCTTAAAAGCAAAGGATGTGAACTGTACTTCATGTCCGTAAATCCGGTGAATCGTCTGATGCTTCCCAATGCGGGAAGAGCGGACAGAAGTGAGGCGGCAGTCAGATCATTCAATCAGTATATGAAAGCAAATCTGTCTTCTGCTTATACTTATATTGATATGTATTCTTATCTGAAATCAACAGGATACAGCTTTGCCAGTGATCATTACGGAACCGGTACGGTAGATGACGGGCTTCACTATACTACAAGGACATATAAGCGTATTTTTGCAAAATGTATGGATTCATTGAGAGTGCCTGCCTGACCAAATGGCAGAGAGCATGATTTTGCTACACCTGACAAAAGAAAAAACATAGTTAAATACCAGATTACTCCTTGCGTGAAAACAGGGAATAGTCTATACTAAAAGGCGAGACGGCTGTTATCTGAAACAGCGTTTCGTCTTTTTGTGTAAGACCAGAACGATGAGGAGAAAGAGGAAACATAGATATGAAGTTAACAACAGTAAAAGAGATTTACAAAGAGAGAGAAAAATACCTGGATAAAGAGGTTACAGTAGGTGGATGGGTACGAAGCGTACGTGACTCCAAGACATTTGGATTTATCGTGCTTCACGACGGAAGCTTCTTTGAGACTCTTCAGGTAGTTTATCACGATACAATGGAGAACTTTGCTGAGATCAGCAAATTAAACGTAGGTGCAGCGATCATTGTCAAAGGTACACTGGTAGCAACTCCACAGGCAAAACAGCCATTTGAGATCCAGGCAGCAGAAGTTACAGTAGAGGGTAATTCTGCACCTGATTATCCGCTTCAGAAGAAACGCCACAGTCTTGAATACTTAAGAACCATCACACATCTCCGTCCGAGAACAAACACATTCCAGGCAGTATTTCGTGTACGTTCTCTGTGTGCCTATGCGATTCACCGTTTCTTCCAGGAGCAGGGATTTGTTTATGTGCATACTCCGCTGATCACAGGAAGCGACTGTGAAGGTGCAGGTGAGATGTTCCAGGTAACTACTCTGGATATGAACAACGTCCCGACAGATGACAAGGGTGCTGTAGATTACTCTCAGGATTTCTTCGGAAAAGAAACTAATCTGACAGTAAGCGGACAGTTAAACTGCGAGACTTTTGCACAGGCATTTCGCAATGTTTATACTTTCGGACCAACCTTCCGCGCTGAGAATTCCAACACAACCCGCCATGCGGCAGAGTTCTGGATGATCGAGCCGGAATGCGCATTTGCAGATTTAAATGACAACATGGATCTTGCAGAGGCAATGCTGAAATATGTAATCCGTTATGTACTGGAGAATGCACCGGAAGAGATGAATTTCTTCAATTCTTTTGTTGATAAGGGACTTCTGGACAGACTGAACCATGTGATTAATTCTGAGTTTGGTCATGTTACTTACACAGAAGCAGTAGAGCTTCTGGAGAAGAACAACGATAAATTTGACTACAAAGTATTCTGGGGATGCGATCTGCAGACAGAGCATGAACGTTATCTTACAGAAGAAATCTTTAAGAAACCTGTATTTGTAACAGATTATCCGAAGGAGATCAAAGCTTTCTACATGAAGATGAATGAGGATAACAAGACTGTTGCAGCTATGGACTGTCTGGTGCCTGGAATCGGTGAGATCATCGGTGGAAGCCAGAGAGAGGATGACATTGAGAAACTTGAGAAACGTATGGACGAGTTGGGACTTAAGAAAGAGGATTATGACTTCTATCTTGATCTTCGTAAATATGGTTCCACACGCCATTCAGGATTTGGTCTTGGATTTGAACGTTGCGTAATGTACCTTACCGGCATGGGCAACATCCGCGACGTAATTCCATTCCCAAGAACTGTTAAAAACTGTGATTTATAATTTGACTGATATCAGTATTGTGGGAGCATTGAAGCTGCAGAGCAATCCGCAGATATCAAAAATGTTATAGAAAGAGAGATTGGCATGAGATTTATTCATCTTGCAGATGTACACCTTGGTGCAGTTCCTGACAGGGGCTGTCCATGGAGCAGCAGGCGGGAGGAAGAAATCTGGGAAACTTTCCGCCGGGTTATTGCGGGTATCCGCGAGAATCCGGTGGATTTGTTATTTATAGCAGGAGATTTGTTCCACCGCCAGCCTCTTCTACGGGAACTGAAAGAAGTAAATAACCTGTTTTCCACCATCCCGGATACCCGGGTTTATCTGATGGCAGGAAATCATGACTATATTAAGGCTGATTCTTTTTACCGGGATTTTCAGTGGGAAAAGAATGTGACATTTTTTAAGAATGAACAGCTTACCTGTGTGAAAGATGAGAAACTGGATGTTTATGTATATGGACTGAGCTATGAACATCAGGAAATAGAGAATCCTCTGTATGATTCCATACATCCTGCAGAGGGAGAGGGGGTTCACATTTTACTGGCTCATGGTGGAGATGCGAAGCATATCCCCATGAATATCAAATCAATTGCTGCGTCAGGATTTGATTATATTGCATTAGGACATATTCATAAACCCCAGATTTTGATCCGGGATAATGCAGCTTATGCAGGTGCGTTGGAGCCTGTTGACAGAAATGATCTGGGTGATCATGGATACATAGAAGGACATCTGGAAAACGGAAGGCTTAAGACAAATTTTGTTCCTTTTGCCTGCCGTTCCTATGAGCAGATTCTTCTGATGCTGCGTGAAGATTCTACACAGGCATCTCTGGAAGATATGCTGAAGGCGGATCTGGCGAATAAAGGACGCATGAATATCTACAGGATCGTGATCCAGGGAACCAGGGCACCGGAGCTTCTGCTGCTTCCCGAGAGACTGAAGTCTTTTGGCTACGTAACAGAGGTTCTGGATGAATCAAAGCCTTCCTATGATCTGGAAGCACTTCAAAAAAAATATAGTGGAACACTGATCGGTGACTATATCAGTTATTTTCTTGAAAAAGACAGAAATGCAGTGGAGGAGAAGGCATTATATTATGGTCTTCAGGCTTTACTGGAAACAAGCAGGTGACAGACAGAATATGATTATCAGACAGTTAAATATTAAAAACTCTGGAGAAATCCATGATAAAACTTTAGAGTTTTCTCCGGGAATTAACGTTCTGTATGGAGAGAATGAAAGCGAAAGAGCGATAGTACATACGTATATTAAAAATATGTTTCTCGGAGATATCAGTGAAGCAATCTACGATAATGCAGTTTTTGCTGCGAAGTTAAAGAGTCCGACAGAACAGGATCTGGCTCGGGAGCTGCAAAAATTTATGACCGGCTATCAGGGAACTGCAGACAGCTCCATGGATCTGGGACGGGCCATGCAGATGCTCAAGATGTCCAGAAAGGGTTATCTGGTCCAGGCAGACAGAAAACAGAAAGAGACAGAACAGGAGAGGCAGAAACTTCTGACCAGGATGGATGATATCATAAGTGATCTGAATAATCTGAATGGAAAGCTGGATCAGATTAATGAGAAAGAGGAGTCGTTACGGATGCATCCCGGAGATGAAAATGGTGCGGTTATTCTGGATGAGAGAATGGCACAGGCAAAGGCAAAAAGAAACAGCTTTGCAATGGGAATGCTGATATCGGCCGCTGCCGGCATCTTTGGATTGATTCTGACTGCGATTATAGCGGACAGTGTTTCGGTAAGTCTGATCGTAGCGGTTATTGCAGCTGCGTTGGTGGGATTTTGTGGAAAACAGCAGCTGAAGTATGCAAGGGAATTTCAGAAGAGAATACGGATGAAGAAACGCTGGGTATCCAGGCAGGAGAAACTCAGATGCAGTAAAGAAAATCTCAGACAGGACTATGATGAGAAAGAAACAGAACTTTGTAACCTTAAGGAAGAATACCGGGAATACGAAGAAAATTCTTTTCTGCTTACATCGGAAGAGCGGGAGGTACAGGCTCTGAATATGGCGATGGAAACCATAGAGAGAATGTCAGGAAATATTCATCTTCAGGTGGGACGAAAGCTGCAGATGCGTACTTCTCAGATTTTGAGTGAGATTACAGATGGTGAATATCAGGACGTACAGATGGATGCGGCATCCCACATGACAGTAACTACCGGGAACGGAGTGGAAGCACTGGAATGTCTCAGCCGCGGCACTCTGGAGCTGATTTATTTTGCCATGCGCATGGCTGCAGGAGAGCTTCTGTGTCAGGAAGAAAGTCTGCCGGTGATACTGGATGATATCTTTGGGATGTATGAGGAAGAAGATCTTGAGGCAGTTCTTGGATGGATGTATAAGGAGAAAAAGCAGGTTATCATCAGTACCTGCAGTAAACGCGAGATGGAACTTCTGGACAGAGAGGGAATCCCTTATGGGAAGCAAATTATTTCCTGAATTTTTAACCAGACTGCGAAGCAGTTATTCAGTGTAGGGCCGCATAGAAGAGTGGATTGCATTATATATAACAAAAAGAGAGATTTCATGTACTGCAGGAATTTCGGATGAAACAGCCGGAACAGAACATGAAATCTCTTTTTATAAATTTTACAGAAGTTATTTATTTCTCATCATACTGAGCCATGTAACTGCTTACGCAGCGGTTGATCCTGTCAACCGGGTTGAGCAGATAGCTTACAGACTGATCATGATTAAGAGTATCAATGATCAGGGCGATATATTTACTCATATCACAGGAGATATAGTAATCTTTTGCAAGAAGCTCAGGAGACTGATAGATCAGGTTTGTAGTGAGCAGTTTGTCAAACACTCCTGCCTTATGAGCCTCATCAAATTTCTCGAGTCCGTTTGTAAACAGTCCGAAAGTAGAGCAGATGTAAATTCTGCCTGCTCCTCTTTCCTTGAGGAGAGAAGAAATCTTAAGAACTGTATCACCGGAAGAAATCATATCATCGATCAGGATCATATCTTTGCCCTTAAGGTTTGGACCGAGGAATTCGTAAGCTGCGATTGGGTGACGTCCGTTGATTCTCTTGGAGTAATCCAGACGTTTGTAATACATACCCATATCAACACCAAGGATATTGGCAAGATAGATTGCGCGGTTCATGCTTCCCTCATCAGGGCTGATGATCATGAAATGATCGTTGTCGATGTGAAGTCCTTTCTCATGGTTGAGAAGAGCTTTGATAAACTGATAGGATGGCTGTACAGTCTCAAATCCATGCAGAGGTGTTGCATTCTGCACGCGCGCGTCATGTGCGTCAAAAGTGATGATGTTTTCCACACCCATACTTACAAGCTCCTGAAGTGCTGTTGCACAGTCCAGGGATTCTCTGCCGCTGCGGATATTCTGGCGGCTTTCGTACAGATAAGGCATGATCACGTTTACTCTGCGGGCTTTGCCGCCGATTGCACCGATCACACGTTTCAGATCCTGAAAATGGTCATCAGGAGACATAAGATTCTCGTATGGTCCGATGCTGTAGGTAAGACTGTAGTTACATACATCAACCATCAGATAGATATCGTCACCACGTACAGATTCCATGATCGTACATTTCGCCTCACCGGAACCGAAACGTGCTGTCTGGACCGGTATCAGATAGGAATCTCTCTGATAACCCTCAAATGCAAAAGAATCAAGCTCTTCGTGGCTGCGCTCTTTACGCCACTGTATCAGCCATTCATTTACTTTTTCACCCAGATCCTTACAGCTGATCAGAGGGATCAGACCAAGTCTGCCCACCGGAAGTGTAGTTAAATCTTTAGTTGTTGCCTGTGCCATGTTTTATTTTCCTCCTAAAAAAATTTTCTGTATACGGATATCCTTTCCTTCCAGCTTCACCATACGGTAGTTGCTGGCGATTCTCGAAAAGGTTCGTTCGGAATAAGTATCCGAGAAATTTTCCAGTTTCAGATTTGTTGATATGATCGTAGACTTCCTGCGCATGATGCGTTCATTTATGCACAAAAACAACTGGGAAGAGACAAAGCTGTTTGTAAGTTCAGTTCCCAGGTCGTCGATGATCAGCAGATCGCTGTCAAATACAAATTCCTGTCCTTCTGTTTTATCTCTGGAGAATTTGGAGTCTGCCAGCAGTTCAAACAGATCAAATGCGGAAAAGTACATAACGCAATGTGCTGATTCCAGAAGATCATGAGCAATACAGTGAGAAAGAAAAGTCTTACCCACACCGGTATCACCGTAAAGAAACAGATTCTCAAAGGAACTGTCAAAATTTCTCACAAAACCTCTGGCAATATCATAAGCTCTCCGGGCCGTCTCTCTTTCTGTCAGTCCGGTAGCTTCGTTCTTCATTGTATCAGAATAATAATCAAAAGAAAAGTGGTCAAAGTTTTCTTTTTTGAGAATTTCTTTTAAATTGGACTGCGTATAGAGCAGTTCTATCTCTGCTTTCTTAAAACAGGTACATTTTTGGCTTCCGACGTAACCTGTATCCTGACAGACCGGACACTTATATGGAAGTTCCAGATAATCCTCCGGATATGAGTTACATACCAGCAGGGCATTGCGCTCCTGGGACAGAAGAGAGATTGCAGCTTTAAGGTCCTCAAGACCTGATGATTCTCCGCTTAAGAGTGCTCTTGCTTTTTTGGCGCTTAAGGTGGCAACCTCTTCATCTATTTCGTGGATGCGCGGGATTTTTTTATAAATCTCCTGAGTACGCTCCTCCAGAATACGTCTGTTCTGAGACTGGGTCTTGCTGTATTCCCGCATGATCGTATCATACTGATAATTCTGTAAAGGCATGACTTCACACCCTTTCGTTTGTTTTTTTGTAGCTGTTCAGTGACTTTCAGACGATTATGTCACTGCCGTTACTGATTCAGTAATTTCTTTTCATATTCGTTAAAGTCATACTGTCGCTGATGGAAATTGTTAAACCGGTTTGATGCAGCCGGTTTGGAAGCTGCTTTTCGCTGGGTATTCTTTTCCAGCTTCTGTCGCTGATGCTGAGCATCGAGGAGCCGGACATCTGCAAGTGTACGGACATTTTTATCTTTCCATCCGGAAAGGATTTTATCTGCATACTGGAAACTTGGCTGTCCGGTAGAGAGAACTGTACGGCTGCAGGCTTCCTGGATGATATCCATGGTAAAACCATAATCATTCAGCCAGGTGTTCATAAGAGAAATCTCTGTATCTACCGGATTTCGTCCGCTGATTCCCATTGATTTAAAAATAGTAAAGTATTCTTTGGCATAACGGGAATTTGCCTCTTTTGCCATGGTGACAGTGGTGATTCCCTCATCTGCCCAGGCAAGAGCAACGGTTTCTATGTAACGCATACTCTTATGCCCGCGGCTGACACTGTATTCGATCAGGTACTCGATCAGATCAGGCGAGAATTTCAGCTCATCATAGAAAAACAGGATCTTTTTCATCTCGGTAGGAGTGAGCGTTTTGCCGAGATACTGTTCTGCGATATAGAGGAGCTGTACGATCTCATCATTTTGCTTTAATTCTTTTACACGGTCAGGAGACAGTGCAGTGGCTGATCTGGTGGTCTGCTTCACAGGCTGTGCCGGCGCAGAAGAAGTCTGGGTTTCTGTTTTTGTAACAGGGGCTGCCGAAACAGGTGTGTCGGAAGCAGCAGATTTTACAGGTGGTACATTCAATATGATATCTGCTATATCTTCGTTATTTCTGTAGGTTAAAGTAAGGAGTTTTTCTTTCTCCCAGTATTTCAGAGCGCGGATAATGTCACGTTCTGTACAGAAGAAATGATCAGCCATCTGCTCCAGACTGAAGGGTACAGAGGTGTCAGAAAGAAGCCTCAGAAGATAGATATATACTTTCACAAATTCTCCATTGGCCCCAGGCATATAGTTGTCTATGAAATTGTTGGTTAATACAGTTACTTCCGCATTGCGGGAATTCTGTAAAGTGATCATAGCCATGAATTTCCACTCTCTTTCATAATAATAAGATGTTAGGGTCAAAAGGTATTTTGCCCCTAACCTGATATCCACGAATTGCTCCGCTGCAAAGCAGCTCCCACAATTCTCAAACATTCGAAATCCGCTGATTTACTGCGTAAATCGCTACTTTCTCATGTTTGGCGGGTCCCAAGTTCAAAAGTCTTATCGTGCAAGCACGAAC
>OGOX01001895.1_pt1 | contig 12641 bp, 15 predicted proteins | sample 1552761 | NCBI WGS metagenome assembly OGOX01 (sample SAMEA2580212, study PRJEB22360) | human gut metagenome | biome: human gut; feature: human-associated habitat; material: faeces | place: Denmark | collected 2008/2010
GTTGATCCTCCTGTCTGTTTTGTCTCAGCAACTTAACTGTAACACAGGATTTTCCGTTCGTCACTTATTTTTTATTGCCAACTGTAACATATCTATTGTAAACCTACATGTCTTTTTAAGTTTTATTCTGTTTGACCTTGAAAAATCAACCGATAAATGCTATATTTATAATGTGATATTTTTTTCAACAGAGGTGTTTTATGTCACAGTTTACGAAAAAGGCGATTATCGACGCGTTTGTGGAGCTTATATCCGAGCGGCCGTTAAGTAAAATCACGGTTAAGGACATTGTTACGCGTTGCGGGGTCAACCGCAACACCTTTTATTACTATTTTGAGGATATTTACGCCCTTATTGACGAGCTGTTTCAGCTTGAAACCGAAAAGGTCATAGGCAATGAGGAGGACTATCAGAGCTGGCAGGAGGCGTTTTACAAGGCGATAGATTTTGTATATAAGAATAAACAGGGGGTTTATCATTTATATAAATCAATAAGCCGCGAACAGGTGGAAAACTATTTAAACCGCGTTTCCTATAATAATATTCTCGCCTTCGCAAAGCGGGAAACCGACGATTTATCGGTGGACGGGGAGGATGTTGAGCTTATCGCGAGTTTTTACGCCCACGCGCTTACGGGGCTTGTGCTTGATTGGCTGGGAGACGGTATGCGGGGCAATCCTCGGGAATACATAGAACGGTTAGGCGTGCTTTTGGACGGTAATATCCGCCATTGCTTTTTAAAAAACAGACAAACCGATAGAGATGTCTGAAAATGCAACAGTTAAGGACTTATGTGTGAATTTCGCACATAGGTCTTTTTTTGTCGGTGGAAAAGGGCTTTTGTGTGACTATAATGTGATTGTCAGGAGTGAGGAAAATGAAAAGTATAAGAGAGGCAAAATGGTTTTATATAATCTGCTCTGTGCTTACAGCGTCGGCGGGAATATACATTATTATCCGTCCCCACAGCTCGGCAATATTTCTTTGCAGGCTGATGGGCGTGCTTGCGGTTATCTGCGGCGCGGCAAAGATATTCGGCTATATATCCTACGATATTTATAACCTTGCGTTTCAGTTTGATTTATCGCTTGGTATATTTGCGATTATCGCAGGACTTGTAATGCTTTTAAGGTCGGAGCATGTTATCGCCTTTTTACCCGTGCTTATCGGGATTTTTATTTTGGTGGACGGAGTGTTTAAGCTTCAAACCGCTGTTGACGCCTACCGTTTCGGGCTGTCGGGCTGGTGGCTTATTCTTATAGGCTCTGTTATCTGCGCGATACTCGGAATACTGCTTATAACAGATCCCTTCTACGGGAGCGAAGCGCTGACGGTACTTGTGGGCATAGGCATAGCGGCGGACGGAATACAAAATCTTTTTAACGCCGCATATACCGTAAAAATAATCAAAAATAAAAAGCTTTAACGAAAAGGGGATTATGATGATTAAACTTTCAAAGGCGATAGTAAAGCACAGGTTGCTGATTTTAATTATCGCGGCGGTACTGATTATCCCGTCGGTTATCGGAATGGCAGGCACGCGGATTAATTACGATATGCTAAGCTACCTGCCCGACGATATTGAAACGATAGAGGGTCAGGATATACTGCTTAAGGATTTCGGCAAGGGCGCCTTTTCCTTTGTAATCGTGGACGGTATGGAGGATAAGGACATATCTAAGCTTAGGGGTAAGCTCGAAAAAATCGACAATGTAGACAGCGTTATCTGGTACGACAGTCTTATGGATATTTCGGTTCCTAAAGAGGTTTTACCCGACGAGATATACAACGCCTTTAACTCGGGAGATTCCACGGTTATGGCGGTATTCTTTAAGACCTCAACCTCGGCGGACGAAACTATGAAGGCGATAAAGGAGATAAGAAAAACCGCGGGCAAGTCCTGCTTTGTAACGGGTATGTCTGCGGTGGTGACCGACCTTAAAGACCTGTGCGAACACGAAGAGCCGATTTATGTAGGGCTTGCGGTGCTTTTGTGCTGTGCTGCGATGATGCTCTTTATGGATAACTGGATTGTTCCTTTTGTTTTCCTTTTAAGCATCGGCTCGGCTATTCTTTTAAACCTCGGCACTAACTACTTTTTGGGCGAGATTTCCTATATCACAAAGGCGCTTGCGGCGGTGCTTCAGCTTGCGGTCACTATGGACTATTCAATATTCCTGTGGCACAGCTACGAGGAGCAAAAAGCGCGCTATTCGGGTGACAAACAGCGGGCTATGGTGCACGCGATAAAGGCGACTATAAGCTCGGTTTTCGGAAGCTCCGTTACTACAATAGCCGGCTTTATCGCCCTCTGCTTTATGAGCTATACTTTAGGGCTTGACTTAGGCGTTGTAATGGCTAAGGGTGTGCTTTTAGGTCTTATAGGCTGTATAACAACCTTGCCCGCGCTGATACTTGTTTTCGATAAGCTGCTTGAAAAAACAATGCACAAGCCGCTTATGCCGCCGCTTAACGCTCTTACAGGCTTTGTCGTAAAGCGTTCGTGGATATTTATTCTTGTCTTTGCTCTGCTCGTTGTTCCCGCCTCTGTTTGCTACAACAGGGCGAACAAGGAGGTATATTACGATATGACACAGTCTATCCCCGACGATATGGAATGTGCCATAGCAAATTCAAAGCTAAAGGACGAATTTGCGGTCGGCTCAACACATATGCTCCTTGTCTCGGCTGATACGGACGGCAAGAGCATACGAAATATGATGTCCGAAATGGAGAGGACCGACGGCGTAAAGTATGTTTTAGGGGTTGAGTCGGTTGTCGGCAGTCTGATACCCGAGGAAGTAGTACCCGACTCTGTGAAAAATATACTGCAAAGCGAAAATTGGAAGCTGTATATCATCAATTCGGAATATACGACGGCAAGCGATGAGGTAAACGCTCAAATATCAGAGCTTAATAAAATACTCAAGAAATATGACGAGTCAGGTATGCTTATCGGCGAAGCGCCCTGCACTAAGGATATGATTGATATTACAAATCACGATTTTCAGGTTGTGAACGCCATATCTATAGCGGCTATATTTATTATAATTGCCATAGTTTTAAAGAGCGTATCCCTGCCGATAATTTTGGTCGCGGTAATAGAGCTTGCAATCTTTATAAACTTAGGAATACCGCATCTTACAGGCACTTCGATGCCCTTTATCGCGCCTATATGCATAAGCACTATTCAGTTAGGCTCTACCGTCGATTACGCGATTCTTATGACCACACGCTATAAGAGAGAGCGTTCCCACGGCGAGGATAAGCGTTCGTCTGTAGCAACGGCGCTTAAAACCTCGATACCGTCTATTACGGTAAGCGCGTTAGGATTTTTCGCGGCAACCTTCGGAGTGGCGGTTTATTCCGATGTTGATTTAATAAGCTCGCTGTGCAACCTTATGGCAAGGGGAGCTATTATAAGTATGTTTTGCGTAATATTCATTTTACCCGCAATGTTTATGCTTTTCGATAAGGTCATTTGCGCTACAAGCATTGGCTTTAAACCCAAAAATAACGGAGGTAATCTTTAAATGAAAACGGGAAAAAAGGATTTAATTAAGGTAATAGCGGTCGCCGCCGCGGGAGTTATAGCGGGAACGGGCGTTACCGCCGCCGCATTCGGCATAGCAAATAAGACAGAGGATACTGAAAACACCTCCGCCGCCTCATCGCAAGCTGCGGAAACAACCGAGCAAAAAAAGCCTTCAAAGGACGAGACTGTGTATGTACTCGCAAACGCTGACGGCTCGGTTAAGAAAATAATAGTAAGCGACTGGATTAAGAATAACGGCGGGAAAACCGTTAGTGACAAAACCGAGCTTTCCGACATTAAAAATGTAAAGGGCGACGAATCCTATGTGATGGATACCGACAATATGCGAGAATGGAATGCGGACGGAAAGGACATTTATTATCAGGGTACAATAAGCAAGGCTCTGCCCGTTGACCTTAAGGTCAGCTACGAGCTTGACGGCAAGCCGGTTTCCGCCGAGTCGCTTGCGGGCAAGAGCGGTAAGGTGACAATCCGTTTCGATTATACCAACAATCAGTACAAGAATGTGAGCATTGACGGAAAAAATACTAAAATTTATGTGCCGTTTGTAATGCTTACGGGACTTTTACTTGATAACGATATTTTCACAAATGTTGAAATTTCAAACGGAAAAATAATTAACGACGGTGACCGCATTATTGCCGTAGGCTTTGCACTACCCGGTATGCAGGAAAACCTTAATTTAAGCCGCGATAAGGTTGATATTCCCGATTTTGTTGAGATTACCGCCGATGTTAATAATTTTGCCCTCAGCAATACTCTTACCGTTGCGGCAAACAGCATTATAAGCGACCTTGATGTTTCAAAGCTTGACAGTGCGGACGACCTGCAGGCCTCTTTGACCGAGCTTTCGTCAGCTATGTCAAAGCTGCTGGACGGTTCCTCCGAGCTTTACGGCGGTTTAAGCGAGTTGCTCCTTAAATCAAAGGAGCTGATATCGGGTGTTGATAAGCTTGCAAACGGCGCAAGCGCGCTTTCAGACGGTGCAGCAGCTCTGTCGGCGGGACTTTCAGAGCTTGTCTCCAACAACGATACTCTAAACGCGGGTGCGAAGCAGGTCTTTGATACTCTGCTTTCTGCCGTTTCGCAGAAGCTTAAGGATAACGGAATCACCGTAGATACCCTTACGGTCGAAAATTATAAAACGGTTATAGGCGGTCTGCTTGAAAATCCGACCGATTCGCAAAAGGCGGAGCTTATAAATATTGCCGACGCCGCGCTTAACGCCAAGCTTTCCGCAATCGGAGTTCCGCAAAAATATTACGGGGCTGTAAAGGTGCTTTTGGCAACCAAATTAAGCTCCGGCGAGACGCAGGAGAGCGCTATGGCGGAAATCGCCGCAATGCTTCAAAACATAAGCGACCTGCAGAAAGCAGAGGCGTACGCCGAAAGCGAAGACGGCAAGCAGATAATAAACGCTTGTTGCCTTAAATTGGCAAATCAGACCCTTGAGCCCACCGTAAAAGAAGCTGTGGCTCAGCTTGATAGCTACAACGAGTTTTATAAGGGTGTGCTTGCCTACACCGCAGGCGCAAAACAGGCGTATGACGGCAGTACGGAGCTTAAGAACGGCGCTAAAGAGCTTTCAGACGGTGCAAATGCGCTTAAATCGGGCTCGTCACAGCTTGTAGGCGGCGTACAGCAATTGACTGACGGCTCAAAGAGATTAGCTGACGGACTTAAGGAATTTAACGAAAAGGGAATAAGCAAGCTTACTTCCCTTGCAGGGGACGATTTGGGCAGTCTTGTTACAAGAATCAAAGCCACTGTCGAGGTCTCACGCGATTACAAAAGCTTTGCGGGAATAGCCGACGGCACGGACGGCGATGTTAAATTTATTTACCGCACCGATGAAATAAAGTAATTCTTACCGACAGAAACCGATTAAATATTATACTTTTATTCGGATAATAAACTGAGGGGTTAAAACGAGTTCAAAATTCATCTTGTCCTGCGAATCAACAGTAGATATTCCATTATAAAGCATAGTAATACCCACCAAAAAAGGTCAGCTTTTTTCTCTGCCTTAATCGGTGGGTATTTTTGTTTTAATATTTTAGTCCTTAACCTCAATGATTTTTAATGCTTCCCCTTTCGTCATTTCGCCCTTTATATATTTATCACGAGCCTGCGACGCACTCTCTCGCCAATTCAAATATTCCTCGAAGGATATTCCTTTGGGTACAGCCTCGATTGACCAAGTAGTTCTCTCATACCGCTTATACATTTTTTGTTTGGTGTGCTCAAAGGCTTTTAAGACGGGATCCGTGTCTACGGCAATTTTTTGTATAATCGTCGGCGCTATTTTTTTGCAGGTCTTTTACGATAAACACCGTCCTTGTTTTACCTTTAAGAGAAACCACCGCTTCGCCTTTTTTTACTGCCTCAACAGTTATAAATTGCAGTTCACTCACACGAATCCCCGTACCGCATATTGTTTGAATAATGCCTCTGTGCTTTTCCGTTATAAGCAAAGATTGTGAGAGATTATTATGCCTATACCATACGATAAATTGACCTATAACGACATTCTTCACCATCAGGCGGCATAGGATTATTTCAATTTATATTTACTTACCAAACCGCCGTCACATGCGACTAACAATGTAATACCTAAACATATAAGAAAAGAACCTGTTGTTATTTCAACTTTATACAAAAGTGCAAGATAGCCTGTCCGTAGTGTGATAAAAATCAAAATCATCATAACGACAAATTTAAACAGTTTCATATAAATACCTCCTTCATATTCATAGTGGATTATGTGTTAAAAAGCCTTATTTCAAGCGGTTTTGTCAACTGCTCCGCCGAAGGCATTCCACTCTGTTGGTTGTGCTTCACCGAAGCGCTGATAGTGTACGACCTCGCGCGCGCGCAAAAATTTAAGAGGGTCTATAATATCGGGGTCGTCGATGAGCCTTAGCAGGTTGTCATATGTCACACGTGCCTTTTGCTCCGCCGCCAAATCTTCATGAAGATCGGTAATTGCGTCGCCCTTTGCTTGAATATAGGTCGCAGTCCAGGGCATACCTGACGCGGCAATCGGATATACGGCGTTTGTATGATCAACAAAATACGGAGCGAATCCGCTTTCTTTAATTTGCTCGGGCGTTAGGTCACGCGTGAGCTGATGCACCATGGCACAAATCATTTCCATATGTGCCAGTTCTTCTGTGCCTATATCGGTAAGCATGCCTTTGATTTCGTTGTAGGGCTGGCTGTAACGCTGGGTTAAATAACGCAGCGCCGCCGACGCTTCGCCGTCCGGACCGCCGTATTGCGTGATTATTATTTGTGCATATTTTGGATTTGGATTTTTAATTTTCACGGGATACTGAAGCTTTTTTTCATATTGCCACATAATTTAACCCTCCATAAAATCTGTGTCCCACGGCCATGGGCTGTCAATCCATTCCCATCTGCCCGATATCGGAACATCTTTAATCGTTACAATATATTTACCGAATTTTTGCTCATATTCCTCAACAAGTTTTTTACGCTTTTCTCTGTATTCGCGCATTAATTCCATTGCGCGGCGACTGGTCGGGTGAGAATCGAGAAAAAGAACCAGTTCATAAAGTGCAAAATCAAGTTCATATATCTGCTTTTTAAGTCTTGCCTTATCGTTCATTGCTCATACCTCCGTAAAAAGGCTTGTTAAGATTGGGAAATAAGGTTCCGATATCGTAAGCCTCGTTAAGTGGATAAACGCTCTCAAGGGGCTGCATATTTATAAATACCATCGTAAGCGGGTCGGTGCAGTCGCCGCTGTTTTCTGTATTCATGCACGACATTTCGTTGCTTTCATACGCTTGCTTAATAGCGCCCGAACTCCGATAAAATTCTGACATATCAAACATTCTTCTGTCCATATTATCTGTCTCCTTCCAAAGTTGTTAAGACTTTAATTCATAAAAACACATTGCGGTAAAGCTGTTTTCCGCATTTATTGTCCTATACTATTTTATTTGTCCGGGGACAAAACGTTACAAATTGTATTGAGTTAAGAAAATATTAATTTTATTATATAATTGTTAAGAAAATGATAAAATCAAATAAATTGTATTGTAATCAGTTGCAATTATATATATAATAATGTTAATTGGGCAAATTTGTTATTTTTATCACAAAATATTTTTGCGGTAAACAAAAATATTTTTTAAAGCCTTGAGGAGGTGCGTTTTATGTCAAATTTATTCATTGTCGGAATGGGTGTAGGGACCGTTTTCTTAGGACTTGTTTGTATAGTTCTGCTTTGTCTTATTATGAGCACAATTTGCAGAGCCGCCGAAAGAAAACCCGATACCGCCACAGCGCCTGCCGCCGCGCCCGCTTCTGCGGAAAAGCCGATTGAAAACCGTCAGGAAATAATTGCGGCTGTCTCCGCCGCCCTTGCGGAGGAGATGGGAACGGATATTTCCGCCATCAGGATTCATTCATTTAAAAAATTATAAGAAAAGGTGTTAAAAAATGAAAAAGTATAATGTAACTGTAAACGGTACCGCTTACGAAATCACGCTTGAGGCTGTTGACGCTTCTGATGTTAAGGCTGCTCCCAAGGCTACTGCTCCGGCGCCTGCCGCCGCTCCCGCTCCAGCCGCAAAGCCCGCCGCGGGCGGTGAAACTGTATCAAGCCCGATGCCGGGTACTATTCTTTCGGTAAACGTCACAAACGGCGCAGCCGTAAAGAAGGGAGACGTACTTATGGTGCTTGAGGCTATGAAGATGGAAAACGAGATTATGTCTCCCTGCGACGGTACTGTTACCTCAGTAAATGTATCCAAGGGCGCCGCTGTTGAGACAGGCGCGGTTCTCTGCGTAATCGGTTAACAGTTGGGAGAAGCGCACTATGTTAGATAAAATACTTGAGTTTGCCGAAACAACAGGCTTTTATATGCTGTTCGGCAATTTTAAAGAAAACTGGGGAAATCTTGTAATGATTCTTGTTTCCCTCCTTCTTCTCTGGCTTGCCATACACAAGAAGTTTGAGCCGTTGCTGCTTATCGGAATTGCTTTCGGTATGCTGCTTACCAACCTGCCCGGAGCGGGAATGTATAACGGCGAGCTTTGGACGGAATTTATGACCGAGGGGTCGGAGCATTACCATAATTACGGATACATCCTTGCAAACGGAGGCTTGCTCGACTACCTTTATATTGGCGTCAAAACCTGCATTTATCCCTGCCTGATATTCATAGGTATTGGTGCTATGACCGATTTCGGACCGCTGATTTCCAATCCTAAGTCTTTGCTTTTGGGTGCTGCGGCACAGGTAGGTATTTTTGCTACCTTTGCTGGCTGTATCGCGCTCGGCTTTTCACAGCAGGCGGCAGGCTCTATCGGTATTATCGGCGGTGCGGACGGTCCTACCGCTATTTACACTACCTCGCTTTTGCAACCGAGCCTTTTAGGACCTATCGCAGTCGCCGCGTATTCTTATATGGCGCTTGTTCCTGTTATTCAGCCGCCTATTATGAAGCTGCTAACCACCAAAAAAGAGCGCCAGATTGTCATGAAGCCGTTAAGACAGCCCTCTAAACGGGAAAAAATCATTTTCCCGATTGCGGTTACTATCTTTGTGGCTCTGCTTGTTCCGTCGGCTACTCCGCTTGTCGGTTGCCTTATGCTCGGAAACCTTTGGAAGGAATCGGGCGTTGCCGATCGTCTGTGCAAGACCGCTCAGAACGAGCTTATGAATATTGTTACGATATTCCTCGGCATCTCTGTCGGAGCTACCGCTACAGCTAAAACCTTCTTAAAGCTTCAAACCCTTGAAATAATTGCGATGGGCGTTGTCGCTTTCGGCGTGGCTACTGCTGGCGGCGTGCTTTTTGCAAAGCTTATGAACTTGTTCTCAAAGAACAAGATGAATCCGCTTATCGGCTCTGCGGGTGTTTCCGCCGTTCCTATGGCGGCGCGCGTTTCACAGTCTGTAGGTCAGAAGGAGAACCCCTCAAACTTCCTGCTTATGCACGCAATGGGACCGAATGTGGCGGGCGTTATCGGCTCTGCTATCGCGGCGGGCGTGCTTATCTCGTTGCTTGGATAACATAAGGAGTGTCTAAAATGGAAAACAAAAAATTATATATTACCGATACCATTCTGCGCGACGCTCACCAGTCACAGGCAGCTACCAGAATGAGAATTGAGGATATGCTTCCCGCGCTTGAAAAGCTTGATAAAATAGGCTACTGGAGCCTTGAGTGCTGGGGCGGCGCGACCTTCGACTCTTGTATGCGTTTTCTTAACGAAGACCCGTGGGAGAGACTTCGCACCCTTAAAAAGCATATGCCCAACACCAAGCTTCAGATGCTTCTGCGCGGTCAGAACATCTTAGGCTATAAGCATTACGCCGACGATGTTGTTGATATGTTTGTCAAAAAGTCGATTGAAAACGGCATCGACGTAATCCGTATTTTTGACGCGCTTAACGATACCCGCAACATGGAGCAGGCGATGAAGAGCTGTAAGAAGTACGGCGGTATCTGCGAGGCGGCAATGAGCTATACCGTTAGCCCTGTTCATAATGAGAATTACTTTGTAGATATGGCAAAGACCCTTGAAAAGATGGGCGCGGATGTTATCTGCATCAAAGATATGGCAAACCTGCTTCTCCCTTATAATGCTTACTCGCTTGTTAAAAAGCTTAAGGAAAATGTTTCCGTTCCGATTCACCTGCACACCCACAACACCACCGGTACAGGCGATATGACCTATCTTATGGCGGCAGAGGCGGGCGTTGATATTGTTGACTGCGCGCTCTCGCCCTTTGCAAACGGCACTGCAAACCCCTCTACCGAGGCGCTTGTCGCAACACTTCAGAACACTCCGCGCGACACGGGGCTTGACCTTACCGCATTAAGCGAGGTTGCCGCCCACTTCCGCAAGGTTGCCGACAAGATGAAGGCGGAGGGAATACTCGATCCTAAGGTACTCAATGTTGACACCAAGACACTTATTTATCAGGTTCCCGGCGGTATGCTTTCTAATCTGCTGTCCCAGCTTAAGCAGGCTAATGCCGAGGATAAGTACTATGAGGTGCTCGCAGAAGTACCGAAGGTAAGAAAAGATTTCGGTTATCCTCCGCTGGTTACTCCGACCTCGCAGATTGTAGGTACTCAGGCGGTGCTCAACGTCCTTTCGGGTGAGCGCTACAAGATGGTTACGAAGGAATCTAAGGCGCTTCTCCGCGGCGAGTACGGCAGACTTCCCGCACCCGTAAACGAGGAAGTTCGCAAAAAGGCAATCGGTGACGATCAGGTTATTACCTGCCGTCCCGCCGACCAGCTTGAGCCCGAGCTTACCAAGTACGCTAAGGAAATGAAGGAAAAGGGAATAGGCAAGTCCGAGGAAGATGTATTAAGCTACGCTCTCTTTCCGCAGGTTGCCGAAAAGTTTTTCGCCGTGCGTGACAAAGCTCCCGAAGAGAAACAAGCTGTTACCGATGAAAACGGCGTCCGTACGCTTATAGTTGAGGATCTTTCAGAATAAGTAAAAATTGGGCAGACGCTAATCGGCGTCTGCCCAAAAATATAATATTTCACATAATTGTGCTTAACATCAGCATTTTTTCAACTTTTCTGTATATTTCGTCGGCTAAAGAGGGCGGAAGAGGGTTTTCTCCGAGTCCTAATTCAACCGTAAAACCGGGACGGTTAAATTCAGTTATAAACCAGTCCTTAAATCCGCCGCCAACCGCTATCCCCACAGGGGTATCAAGGGCGTAGCCCGAGGCGGTCGCCATAATTTCCGCCATTTTTTTTGCGCGCGGGGGAGTGGAGTCGCCGTAGCACCAGTATATAACCTCCCCCTGTGAATGAAGTGCAACGGCGTGACGAATTTTTGTTTTTCTGCAAAGCTCGGTTAGAGCCAAGGTTTCAGGCTCGCTTTCAGGTCGGTATCCGCCAAAGCGGGTGGGACCGGGGCAGTATATTCCCGCCTTGATTTCCTTTTCGTGAAGCTCATCCCATCCCGCGCTGAAATTATGGTTAATATCAACTCCGCGAAGATTTGCATTCCAATGCTTAAAATCGCCCTTGCAAAGCTTTTTGATTGTTGCCGCAAGCTCTCCGCAGCTCGTTTCTCCGCTGAGGGATATTTCACAGCCGTCAGGATTTACACAGGGTACAAAAACCACACCTCTGCCGTTCAAAGACCTACGTGCCGAAATACCGCCTATATATCCGTCGGTTTTAATCGCTTCGCATAGCTTTTCTATAAACATTAAAAGTACTACGGAAGTGATGCTTTCGCTTCCGTGAAACGCGGCGGCTATAAGGCTGTATTCTTCTGCCGAGCCGATTTTAAGCGAGGTTATGTCACGCCCGGCACAGCTTCTGCCGATTACCTTGCGTTTTAAAAAATAATATTCATCGCAAAGCTTATCCATAAGCTTTTTTCGCCCGAAATAATCATATTCCGCGGCGCTTACTATCTTTTTCATATTGTTCACTCCCAAATTTTAAACCTATAAATAAATTATATTTACAGAAGGTGTATTTAATGAATTTAGAAGAGAAACAATTATCAGCCGAGTATATGTATAAAGGTAAAATTATTAGTCTGCGACGCGATAAAGCACTACTTCCTAACGGAAACACCGCTACGCGCGAGGTTGTCGAGCATAACGGCGGCGTATGTGTTGCGGCGCTTACCGATAATGACGAGGTGCTGTTTGTAAGGCAGTTCCGTTACCCTTATATGGAAATTATTCCTGAGATTCCCGCGGGCAAGCGTGATAAATCGGACGAAGACCCCCTTGAATGCGGCAAGCGCGAGCTTAAGGAGGAAACGGGTGCGACCTCCGAAAAATTTATTCCGCTCGGCAAGCTTTATCCGTCGCCCGGTTATTGCGGTGAAATAATCTGGATGTTCGCCGCTACGGGGCTTTCCTACGGCGAGCAGAAGCCGGACGACGATGAATTTTTAACGGTAGAAAAAATACCGCTTAACAAAGCGGTAGAAATGATTTTATCGGGCGAAATTACAGACGCCAAAACACAGGCGGCGGTACTCAAGCTTAAGGTTTTAAAGGATCAGGGAAAGCTTTAATATTAACAAATATAAAAATATCGGCGGCGGGGAA
>OGOX01001907.1_pt1 | contig 12550 bp, 10 predicted proteins | sample 1552761 | NCBI WGS metagenome assembly OGOX01 (sample SAMEA2580212, study PRJEB22360) | human gut metagenome | biome: human gut; feature: human-associated habitat; material: faeces | place: Denmark | collected 2008/2010
TGAGACCACATGGACGCAAGTCCGTGGCCGTCATCCGCGCAGCGGCCTTATGTGTTTCTTATGAAACTTATGTTCTTATGTTTTCCGCGGTAAGCGGCTAACACAAACGTTATCTTATGTCCTTATGTTCTTATGTCCTTATGTTTCCCGCGTTAGCGGTTAGTGGCTGAGTTGTACCGACGCGGGACGCGTCGCCCCCATTAGAGCTAGAGTTTGTGCTTGAGCTTTGTGCTTGAGTTTGTTGCCAGCGCCCTGTGCCTGCCGCCTACCCGCGGTCGTCCTCGATGCTTGCTGTGGCGCGGGCCAGCCATATTTTGTCGGCCTCGTCGGTGAGCAGCGGCATGAGGCGGCGGCGCACCACCATGTGGTAGGCGTTGATTTGCTCCACCTCGTCGGTGGTGAGCATATCGCGCTCTACGGCACGCAGGTCGTAGGGACAGAGGGTGAGGGTTTCGAAACGCAAGAAACGGCCGAAATCCGTCTCACGCGACGGTACGCAAAGGAGCGTGTTTTCGATGCGCACGCCAAAGCGCCCTTCAACATAGATGCCGGGCTCGTCGGTAATGGTCATGCCGGGCTCGAAGGGTATGAGTGTGCAGGGACGCACATTTTTGCGTATCTGGTGCGGGCCCTCGTGCACACACAGGTGGGAACCCACGCCGTGGCCCGTGCCATGGCCAAAGTCGTAGCCGGCAGCCCACATGTCCTGGCGTGCGGCAAGGTCGAGCTGCAGACCCGTGGTGCCCTCGGGAAACTGCAGGTGAGCCAGTCGCAGATGGCCCTTGAGCACAAGGGTGTAGACGCGGCGCTCCTCGGCGGTGAGGTGGCCAAGGACTATGGTGCGTGTGAGGTCGGTGGTGCCGCAGTCGTACTGTGCACCGCTGTCGAGCAAGAGCAGGCCGTGGGGGGTGAGGCGCACATTGGTGTGGGGCGTGGCCTCGTAGTGTACTATGGCTCCGTGGGCGCCACAGGCGGCTATGGTGGGGAAACTCAGTTCGCAATAGCCGGGCTGCTGGGCGCGCAGGGCGGTGAGCTTTTCGTCGACAGAGATTTCGGTAACCTCGTTGCCGGCGGCTTGCCGCTCGTCGAGCCAGCGCAGAAATTGTACCATGGCCACGCCGTCGCGCAACATGGCCTGGCGAAAGCCTTCGGCCTCGGCCTCGGTTTTGATGGCGCGCCAGCCCTCGAGGGGCGAACTGAAGGTGGGCTGCTGCCGTGGGTCGGCACACAGCGACATGGTGGCCTGCGAGGGGTCGAGGCGTGTGGTGTGGGTGGCCACCCAGGGTGCCGCGGCCTCGTAGGGCTGCACGGCCACCCCACCCTCGTGCAGCTGGGCGCTGGCCTCGGCGGTGAGGGTGCTGGTGTGGGTAAAGAGGGTGAAGCGGCCCGTGGCGGGCTCGTAGCCCAGGTAACCCACAAACACGGGGTTGTAGGCCACATCGGCCCCGCGCAGGTTGAGCAGCCATGCCAGGTCGGCCAGGTCGGTAAAGAGGCAGGCATCGGTCATGCCGCTATTGCTGAGGTGCTGGCGCAGGCGTTCGAGCTTTTGCTGCATGGTGGCCCCGGCATAGGTGGCGGGCTGCACCACGATGGGCTCTGCCGGCACGGCGGGACGGTCGGTCCACAGGGTGTCAAAGGCGTCGGGCAGTGCCACATATTCCAGTCCGCTGGCGGTCCATGCCTCCACGTCGGCCAGTGTCACCATGTCGGCCGGTGCGCTCACGCGGGTGATGCCCTGTGCCTTGAGCCACTGGGCCATGGTGGGCGTGTCGGGGTTGCCCTCGCGCATCAGTGCAAAGGGTGTGCCGTCGAGTTGTGTGGCGGCCTGCAGCCAATAGCGCGAGTCGGTCCACAGTGCGGCAGTGCCACGGGTGGTGACCACGGCCAGGCCGGCCGAGCCGTCAAATCCCGTGAGCCACTGGCGGCACTGCCAGCGCACGAGTATGTACTCATCATTGTGCGGGTCGGCAGTGGGCACGATGTATGCCTCTACTGCCCCACCCTCGGCCCCGGCATGGCTTGCGAGCCACTGGCCAAGGGCCTCTACACGTTGGGATATTGTCATGGGTATAATAATTTACAACCTATTTGCTCAGTTCGAGCATGCGCTCGATGGGCTTGATGGCGCGTGCGGCTACCTCGGCCGGCACCTCAATTTCGGGCCACTCGTAGCGCAGCGTGTTATACACCTTTTCGAGTGTGCAGAGGCGCATGTAGTTACACTCGTTGCAGCCGCAGGTGCTGTCGTCGGGCGGCACGGGTATAAAGTGCTTGTCAGGACAGTGCTTCTGCATTTCGTGCAGTATGCCGCTCTCCGTCACCACCAGGAAGGTGTTGCAAGGCGAGTCGATGGCATATTTCAGCAGTGCGGCCGTAGAGCCCACCACATCGGCCAGTTTCACCACCGCACCGCGGCATTCGGGGTGTACCAGCACTTTGGCTCCGGGGTGCTCCTTTTTAAGCTCCACGAGTTTCGTCACCGAGAAACGCTCGTGCACATGGCAGCCGCCGTTCCAGAGCACCATCTGACGTCCCGTCTGCGCATTGATGTAGTTGCCCAGGTTGTAGTCGGGACCGAAGATGAGCTTGGCATCCTTGGGGAAAGTTTCGACAATCTTCTTGGCGTTGCTCGACGTCACCACTACATCAGTCAGTGCCTTGACGGCCGCCGTGGTGTTGACATACGACACCACCTGATAGCCGGGGTGCGCCTTTACAAAGTCGGCAAACTTGTCTGCCGGACAACTTTCGGCCAGCGAGCATGTGGCATTGAGGTCGGGCACGAGCACCTTTTTCTGCGGACAGAGAATTTTGTTAGTCTCGCCCATAAAGTGCACGCCGCACATCACGATGATGTCGGCATCAGTTTTAGCCGCCTGTTGGGCCAGTCCGAGGCTGTCGCCCACAAAGTCGGCTATATCCTGCAGCACGCCCTCGGTGTAGTAGTGTGCCAGAATGATGGCATTCTTCTCCTTGCACATGCGTCGAATTTCGGCCTTGAGGTCAACGCCCTGCGGCACGGGCTCGTCAACATAGCCCTTCGCTTTCCAGCTATCTTTAATCTGTGTCATTGTCCTTGCGTTATATTCTGTGTGCAAAATTAGTGCAAACCGAATGCCATGCAAAGCAAAAAACGCGTTTTTTGCTTTGCATGGCTGAGGTGCAGCCTAATTTCTGAAAAATTAGTGCAAGGTGAGTGAAGTGCAAAGCAGAAAGCTTGTTTTTTGCCTGGCTGTCTGATAAACCGCAAAAGTTCAAAAAACCTAAAAAAGCGCACAAGCCGAAAGATGTATCAAAAAAATAACGCGTCGCATATACCATAATTCGCGAAAGTTTGTAATTTTGCGGCGTGATACGACACACACCCCCTCCGGTGTGCAACCGTACACACCATACAGACACACATATATAACCAATATATATAGTAATACAACTATGGCATACTTAAGCAATGAGAAACTCGTCATTGTCGGCGCAGGCGGCATGATCGGTTCAAACATGGTACAGAGCGCTTTGATGCTCGGCCTTACTCCCAACATCTGTCTTTACGATATCTACGAACCGGGCGTACACGGCGTGTTCGACGAAATACAGCAGTGCGCATTCCCCGGAGCTAACGTAACCTACACCGTCGACCCCAAAGAGGCCTTTACTGGTGCCAAGTACATCATCTCATCAGGTGGTGCACCCCGTAAGGACGGCATGACACGTGAGGACCTGCTCAAAGGCAACTGCAAAATTGCTGCCGAATTTGGCGACAACATCAAAAAGTACTGCCCCGATGTAGAGCACGTAGTCGTTATCTTCAACCCTGCCGACGTTACTGCCCTTACAGCACTTATCCACTCAGGCCTCAAACCCAACCAGCTCACCTCACTCGCTGCACTCGACTCTACCCGCTTGCAGCAGGCTCTCGCCCACGAGTTCGGCGTACAGCAGGACAAGGTGACCGGCGCACACACCTATGGTGGCCACGGCGAACAAATGGCCGTATTTGCCTCACAGGTAAAGGTTGACGGCAAGCCCCTCTCAGAGATGGGTCTCTCTGCCGAGCGTTGGGAAGAAATCAAGCACCACACCGTACAGGGTGGTTCAAACATCATCAAACTCCGCGGCCGCAGCTCATTCCAGAGCCCTGCCTACAACGCTGTCAAGATGATCGAAGCTGCCATGGGCGGCGAACCCTTCACTCTGCCCGCAGGCTGCTACGTAAACTGCGACAAGTGTGGTTACAAAAATGTCATGATGGCCATGCCTACCACTATCGACAAGACCGGTGTGCACTTTACACAGCCCACTGGCACCGAAGAGGAAATGGCTGCCCTCAACAAGTCGTATGAGCACCTCTGCAAGATGCGCGACGAGATTGTTGAACTCGGCATCGTACCTCCCGTTGAGAAGTGGGGCGAGGATAACCCCAACTTGTAATTCATGACATACTCATACATGGACTGAATTTCATTTCTCCATTCATTTTTCCATTAAAATCCAAATATTCGTAGAGGAGACTCCACGAAGAAGATATCCCGCCGCTGTGAAGCGTCGGGATATTTTTTTGTGCACAAAAGCCCGCTGCCGCGAGCCTAATGTGCTAATAGGCTGGCGCCTTAGCGTTGCAAGTAGTAACGCTAAGGCGCCAGCCCTTTTTATTAGACCTATTATGCCTATTGCCTATCATGCCTAATATGCCTATTATGCCCATTATGCCTATTGCCCATCATGCTTATTGCCTATCATGCCTATTGCCCATTAAGCCTAATATGCCCATCATTACCACCCCCCGAGCAAAAGATAAAGGGAAGCAAGCAGCCCACCACATTGTGTGCGAGCAACATGCTCCCCTGTTTATCTTGCATAGAGCGCCTGCCAGCAAGTTAGTGCCACCCAGCCACCCATTTTGAGAGAGAGAAAACTGAAACCATTATTCCGGGGGCCGGAAACAGCCATGCAGCACACAGGTAAAAGGCAAAGTCGTGCACCGCGCCCAGAGGCATACAGTCAAAAGTTGATTGTTTTATTAAAGATCGCTTGCGCCATTATTTCAACCCCGTGGCACGGGCGGGAGCGTTTGATTGTTTTATGATAAAGTGCAAATTGATTGTCAAAAGTCAAGAGCGAGAGACCAAAGCCAGAACAACCAGGCTCAGCCCCCAGCGGCGCCTCAGCGCCTCATCAGCGTGTCCAGAAAGTCGTTCGTCATGTTACCCGTCAGGTTAATCAAGTCAAAGCGGCCCGAGTGCCTCATCATCAGCACCATCTCCACAATATACTTGCCCCTGCGGCGCACATACAGGCGTTTGCCAGCCCGTTCGGCGTACAACTTGTAGCGCAAGGCATTACGTTCGGCCAGCCGGCGCGCGTTAGCATAAAGATGCGTCACATCATGCCCCGCCGTGCTGCTCACCAGCCTTATCGACTTGAGCTGCTTCAGCACCTCACGCGTGTGCGAGTCACCCTCCACATCAGGCAGCTGCATCATGCGCTCAAGCATCAGCGGCGACACCGTGGTACACTCCACCGCGCGGCCCTTGCCATAGAGCGACATAAAGCGCGAGGCAAAATCCTGCTCGCCGCCACCCTGTGCACGGGCGGCCACCGCAGCCACAAGGGCCAGCAGCAAAGTCACAAACCAATGTTTCAGTGCCATAGCCCCGCCCATCAGTTCTTGGCAGCCCTGTCAGCCGCATTATGAGTAGCAGAGTCATTCACAGCAGTCTGTGCGCCCTCCTTAAACATCTCCAGTGTGCGCATGCTCGCCTCGTAAGCCTTCTGCGGATCCTGGTACGAGTCCTTGTAAGCCGACTGGTTATAGTCCCAGCCAGCAGCCTGGTCCGTGGCCGAAGGCTGCATAAACGAGTGCTGCGCAGCCGTGCCAAGCAGCGTCACTATGGCCACAGCAGCAGCGGCGCGCCACAGCGGACGCAACCTGCGCCCCAGCGTAATGTGGTGCACCGACACCACACGCCCTGCGGCAGGAGCCTCAGCCCCGTCAGCCACACCGGCAGCTTCCATCACGCGGCGGTCAAAGTCGTCACCCAGCGTGCTGGCGGCACATTGCTCGGTTTCATATACGAACAAAGCCCTGTAGCGCGCCAGTGCGGCCGGCACGTCCTTTTGGCTGAAAAAAGCCTTCAGTATGCGTTCCTCCTCCTCAGAGGTCTCGCAGGCCCAGTAGCGGTCAAGGAGTTGTTCAATATACTTATAGTCCATAGTTCTCAATTTTTTCGTATTGTGTCTTAACAGCCTTGCGAGCGCGGTGCAGCGTCACCTTAAAGGCGGCCTCCGTCAGCTCCATTGCCCCAGCGGCCTCGGCATAGCTCAAACCCTCAATGTCGCGCAACTGCAGCGCTGTGCGCAGCCTTTCGGGCAGAGCGTTGAATATTTGGTGCACCCGCTGCAACTTCTCGTCCCTCTCCAGCCTCTCGTCGGGCCCCGGAGCCGTGTCGCAAGCCTCCGTGCCCGCAGCCTCGAGCGGCTGGTTAGCATTTTCGGCCCGCGCCATGCGGTCGAGCGCAAGGTTGCGGCAAATGGTTATGCAGAAAGCCTCCAAGTTCTTCACCCCCGCCAGCTCTGCGCGCCTTGTCCAGGCACGCACCAGCGTGTCCTGCGTCAAGTCTTCCGCCTCTTGGGCGTTGAGCGTGATGCGCAGGCCCACACGGTATATTTTATCCTTTAGCGGAAGGAGGTCTTGTCGAAAATCTATCTCTTTCATTTTTGGCTCTCTGTTATGTAGACGGTCATAGCGGCAAAAAGTTACAGCCCGCACGCACTTTTTTTCAAAAAAATGTGCGAGCGGGCTGTGTTACGTGTGTAACACCTTGGCGTAAGGCGCTACATCTTGCCATCATTTGCAGGCTTCTTGCCAAGTACAAATACACATGCCAGGCCCAATATAGTAGTACAAGCTATTGTACCAGCCAAGGCATCGTGGCCACAGTATCCCAAAAATGCAGCAATAGCGCCAAATACCAATATAAGAATAAAACCGAGTATCTGCCCCACACAACTCTGTCGCGTACCGCTATATATTATACGTTTCTCCATTTGTTGCCTGTGTACAGAGTTCTCCTCTGCCATTTTCAAAATACGCTCTGCTGCGCCAGGCAATACAGAATCATACCTTGCAAAATCCTCCGGAGCAGGTAACGGACCGCTATAACTACTCTGCTGCATAGCCGATATAACGGTTGTGCGCTTGTTTTCAGACATCTTGCTGCCCGCATCCTCTGCCTTATCTCCTGTCAAGGGTGTCTTATCGTTGTTCATTCTTTACATTGGCATTAAATTGTCCCATGGCGGCACGCAGGTCATTACCCACATTGCGCCAGTCCTTTTGCATATCTTCAAGCACGCTACCCTGCAAATATGCCGCATACGATTGGTCGTTGCCAAAGACATTACACAATGTGCCTACACCCCACAACAACGATCTCTTTTTATAGTCAAACATATTACTCATAACCTTACATAGTTGCTTTTATATTGCAAATATACTCACTTCTGCATCATGTTACAAGCACTTGCGCATAAATCTCCCCCCCAACCCGCAAACACTAATGGGGGCGACGCGTCTCGCGTCGGGAAAATAAAAAGGAAAGACACACCCCCCACTAAATAACAGCTGCACTATCCCCCGACGCGAGACGCGTCGCCCCCATTAGAGGTAGCGTTTGGTGCGTGCGTTTGGTGCGTGCGTTTGCTCCTTGAAGAAACGCAAACACCAATGGGGGCGACACCCCTCGCGCCGGGGCAAAGAGAGTGCAACCCCCTTTTACCCCGATGCGGGACGCATCGCCCCCATTTATGCTCGAGTTTTGAGCTTAAGCCTGATGAGCGCCTTTACTCCTCGCTCCAGCTTTCGCTGCCCCAGCCCTTGGCGGCCGATTCAAACTCCACATTGTCTTGAGCTTCGGCCTTTGAAGTGTCAGCCGTAATCGAACCGTCAAGAATGTGCTGCTCCATGCAGAGCTGTATTACTGTGCCCTCAGGACGCATATATGTCTTTTTCATTGTCTGTCTTTATATTATTAAAGTCTGTGTTACTTCACTACCACCTTTTGGCCGTTCACAATGTACACACCCTTTGTCAGGTGCTTCAAGTCACCGCTCACGCGCACACCCTGCAGGTTGTAGATAGCCTCCTTGGCAGTGGCAGCAGTAGTGGCATTGTTGATGCCCGTCACAGTGCCCTCAATGTTCACACCGAAAGCCATGGGGGCAGCCTGTGCGCCAACCACCTTGACATAAGTGCGGAAGGGCTTCACCGAACCGCTGTTAGCCTTAACAAACTTGCCATTAGCATAGCCATACACGCCCTCTACATTCTGAGCAGTGTACGAACCAATGTGGCTTACACCATCCACGGTAGTAGTCAGGTCGGCACCCGTAGTAGCCTTCACCTGCACATTTGTCAGCTTGTTGATAAAGTCAGCATCTTTAGTCACCACCAAGTAAGGTTTGTTGGCCTCAGTCGTAGCCACAGGCTTGAACACGAGGTTGTCACCATTCACGCTGCTGAGTTCAGCCACCGTAGTACCAGTGGGCACAGTAAAGCCGAAGGGCAATACAAAGCTCTGCACATAGTTGTCCTCAGTCTTAAATACGCGGTCATAGCTTACTGCTGCGGCAGTGAAGTCCTTGGTCACACCCCAGTCATTGCCATCAGTGAGTGAAAGGTTGCTGGCGGCGGTGCCTACTACTACGTTCTTTTCGTTAGCATCTACGCCCTCTGTGCCCTCGGGCAAGAAAATGGCCAAGTTGCTGTTAGTCATGTCAGCCTTCATGTCGGCAAGCGGAGTACCCTCAAGATCTACAGCGTTTGACGAAAGATCAAGGCTTGTAGCATCAAGCGGAACGAGGTCTACGGTGATAGGATATTCACCCCAAATAATATCAATCTTTGCAGTGAGTTTACCATCCTTCAGCGTACCCGTAAGCACTACGGGGAGGTCTATCAAGCCCATATCTTTTGAAGCATCACCAAATATAGTAATAGTCTGCTCCTTATAGAGGTCTACCACACCATTTTTCTCGGTATAAGGCACATCGGTTACAAAGATGTCACCTATGGGCGCCCCACCAAGGGCAAAACCAAGGAGCTGGAAGTCTGCCTTGCCATCAACAGGGGTCGTTATACCAACGGTTGATGTAGCAGCCGAAAGCCAGCCATTATCCATAGCAATGCTCATCTTACCCTTGTAGTCAGTAGTAGTCTTGGCAAACTTCACATAATAGTTATTTACCTTAGAGCCACCAGTCACTTTAATACTATAAATGCGAGTTGCTGGATCATAGCTGGTGACCACCACGTCATCAGCACCCTTGGCCGTAGCCTTCACACAATCTTTGGTATAGTCGCCTACTACGGTATAGTGGTAACTGTCTTCGGCAAAAGTTTCTATATTCTTTCCATTCACACTGAGGGCTGAGAGCACACCTGTGTAATCCATCTTCTTAAACTGGAAGGTGTACACCGTCTTGCTTGTAGCATCAGCTGAAATATTGTTGCCATTTACGGTAACAGTGAGTAAGCCTGTTGACTCATTATAGCTCTTTACAGCCTCTGCACCTATACCCTTCACAGTACAATCAAACTTCTTTTCGTCATAAACCTGTGATGAAAGGTCATAGTTCAATGTATTCTCTGCAAAGTTTGCTATTGCTTGTCTATTGTATGTAGCAGACTTGAGAGCGTGGTAGTAAACAAATTCGATGTCGTCAAAGCAAGCAAAGTTACCTTTATCACCAACACCTGGATTTTCATTAGTGGTAAGAGAAACCAATACTGCAGCGGGAGTGATACTTGATTGATTTATACCAGCCACGAACTCAGCCTGCGCCTCTTTTAGCACTACCTTATCTGACGATGACGATAAAGTACGCGTGTCATTGAAAGTTGCCACGCCCCATTTTATATCATCATAATTGTCCTTTGAATACTCAGGGTCTCTGTAACGGCCTTCGCCATGCACTACTGCACGTAATTGAATTCTTTGCGATGCATCTTTCAAGTATGCAGCGTACTTAAACTTTATTGCATCTGGCTTTCCGCTAAAAGTTTGTCCAGCAGCAGATGTACCCTCATTCTGCCCGCTTCGATTTGTAGGCACTTTCGTCTTATTGTCACCTTTGCCCGTGGGATCAGACCAATTATAATTTTTTAAGCCGCCGTCTGTCGTTGGGCTAGAAGAACCAGCATTTATGATACCTGTAGTGAGATTGCCATTTCCACCCATACTTCCTTGTACCAGTTTTACATAATGGTTGTTTCCATCAGTAACTACATAATTGTGCATTCCACTCATAGAAACTGTGCTAGCAGCTATTGAGCCAGTCTTGTCATGGAACCAATGCCAATTATTGGGAACTTGGTTGCCACTGTTTCTGCCTATCTTGATTTTATCAGCGTATCCCCCCTCAAAATTACCATTAGGGAGCTGATACTGCGCCCCCGCCGTGCCAGCCACAGCCAGCAGCGCGAGCGTCAAAAGTTGTTTTTTCATTGTTTTGTTTTGCGTTAAAAGGGGGCTGCACCAAGCGCAAGGTTTGCACCGGCCTGGCACAGCCCCGTTGTTGTTATTGTTTTGTTGTTAATTACTTGATAACCTTCTTGCCACCAATGATGTTGGCACCCTTTACAGGGGCAGCCAAACGGCGGCCATCGATACCGTAAACGGCAGGGGCAACCTCAGCGGCGGCATCAGCCTTCACACCAGCAACGGCGGTCTTTGCAGCGTCAAACTGAATGGTGTACACTGTCACAGACTCGGGGTTGAAACGCACGTCCTGACCCTTCACCGTAATGGTCAGCACACCAGTTTCGGCGTTATAGCTCTGCTCCACAGTGGCACCCTGGCCCACCTTGGTAAACTGCAAGTTGGCAGGCACATAAGCCTCTGTGCTAAAGTCGGCAGTTTTGTCTTCACCGAACACAAACTCATTGCCGTTGTAGCTGGCATCCTTAATGGCATGATAGTAGAGCAACTTCACATTGTCCACCACCAAAGCATTGCCTGCACCCACCTTGCTGCGCTGGCCAAAGTAGTCGCTGGCCGCAAAGATGATGTTCAGCGAGTCGGGCTGCACATCAGTGCCGGCATACTTGCCATAGTCGAGGGGCACAACCATCGTTTCGAGTTTGCCCTCCACATTGCCAGTAATGCTCTTCACCACCTTGGCTATGCAAGCCGCGTCATCGCTCTTGGTTGCAGCACCGCCAGTAGTGGTCTTGATGTCGAGTATGTTGCGCTCGCGGCCGTACATGGTCACTGTCGAAGGACCGGCAAAAGCCGTCTCGCCCGGCACAGCCTCCTGCTTGTACTGGCCCTTCCACAAGTAAGCTACCACAGTGGCAGGTTCCTCGCTGTTAATCACCTCAGCAGCATAGAGCGTGTCACCAGCCTGTGTGTGCGAGCGGCTGTAGTCAAACTGTATGGCATCGGGCTTGCCGGTAAAGGCCACGCCACCAAATGCACCGCCGTCGGCCGAGCTGAGGTCTAACGCGTTGGCCGAGGCAAAGCTCGTGCCGAGGGTCATATAGGCGGGTACAACCTGGGTGGACATAAATGGATTGGGGGTGTTGGTCAAACGTACCGCGTACTCGGGATTTTCTTCGTCGCCGTTGGTCAATTCCTTAGCGCCCACCACAGTGGCACCGAGGCCGTTCATGCCCATCACGTGCGAAATGCACCAGGCATCTGGGGTGATATATTCCTCCATCTGCCATTTTGAGCTGGCCCAATATTCATCGTTGTCCTCCAACGCTGTCCAGTCAAAATAACCATTCTTGCTGTCCCACGGACGGCTCTGCGTCCAGCGTGTGGCATCGTTAAAGTTGTAATTGCTCAAGGCGTAAGGGTTCACGCGCACGCCCTTGAACAGTACGGCGATGGGCACTTGGGTCGTTGAGTCTGCCACCCACTGCACGGGTATGTAGGCCACGATGCTGTCGCCCTTCACATACGAGAGGGCCTCGTCGAGCTTGGCATCAGCCAAGATGCTGTCTGTTGCCGTGATTTTGAAGTTCAGGCGCACCTTGGGGTTTTCGCCAAAGGTGTAAACGCCATTATTCTCGTTCAGGCCGATAGTTGGCAAAAAGATGTCGCCGAGTTTCATGCCCATAAACGAGAAGTTGGGCAAGCTGAAGTCAACCTTGCCGGTAGCGTCCTCCGAGGCATTGACAAACACCTTGGCGTACATACGCAGGTCTTTGTCCTCCACATAGTCGGCACTACCCACATTGACGTAGAGGTTGCCCTCATAGCCACCCACCACGGGTTGCACGTCGGTCTGTGCAAAAGTGGGCGCACTGCAGCACACGGCCACAGCCATAAGTAAAAGTTTTCTCATAAAAAAGTATGAATATATTTGTTATTGTTGTCGGTTATAATGCCCCATTAGTGTTTGCGCTTTTTTGCAACACCAAACGCTACAATAAACGCTACTACTAAACGCTAACACTAATGGGGGCGACGCGTCTCGCGTCGGGAAAAAACGCTGCTATTATTTAGCAGAACTCGTATTTCTTTTCTTTCTCTGTCCCGACGCGGGA
>OGOX01001915.1_pt1 | contig 12532 bp, 15 predicted proteins | sample 1552761 | NCBI WGS metagenome assembly OGOX01 (sample SAMEA2580212, study PRJEB22360) | human gut metagenome | biome: human gut; feature: human-associated habitat; material: faeces | place: Denmark | collected 2008/2010
AAAAATGTGCGATTTTGCCGGTGGGGCGAGCGGATGGGTTTTCTTTTGGGCGGGGATGTGATAAAATTATAGCCATTGTATAGCCTAAAAGGAGGAAGGACCGGTGCGAAGCGTATTGATGGTGTGCCACGGCAGTACACTATCAAAACCCGGAAACGCTTGATTTTCAAGGACTTTTTGGGATTGCTTCGAGCAATTTACTACCCATTTACTACTTTTGAAAACCTAAAAAACTGACAACTGCCTCCGCGCGATAGCAAATGAAAATATTTAACTATATTGTATAGCAGAAAGGACGTTGCATTATAGCAGCGTCCTTTCTGTTATCTGGTCTTGCCGCAGATTTTGAAAAAAGTCTGCGGCTTTTTTATGCCCAAATTCATAAAGGAGGTGACGCTATGTACTTTACTTCCGGCCAAGACCGGGCCTTTGAACGGCTGATGCAGGAAAAGCCCGGTTTCGATCATTACGACGGTGGCGGGGCGAACGCGCCGGAGGATTGCGGCAGTTGCCACTTCTATCGCCCGGATTGGAAATATCAATACTGCGTGTATGCAGAGTGTCCCTATCAGCCGGGCAAGCTGACCGCCCTTGCTGCGGTCAAATTCACAGTGAAAGGAGCTGACGACGATATGGCAGTATTCCGCGTGGAGAAGAACAAAGGCTATACGGTGATGTCCAACCACCACCTGCGGAACAAAGCCCTGTCCCTGAAAGCCAAGGGCCTGCTGTCACAAATGCTGTCCTTGCCGGAGGATTGGGACTACACCCTAAAGGGCCTGTCCCTTATCAACCGGGAAAGCATCGACGCTATCAGGACGGCGGTGTGGGAGCTGGAACGGGCCGGATATATCAGGCGGGAGCAGGGCCGTGACGCAAAGGGCAAAATGGCCGATATGGTCTATACCATTTACGAGCAGCCGGTGTTGGATAAGCCGGTATTGGAAAACCCGGTGTTGGAAAACCCGGTGTTGGAAAATCCAACATCGGATAACCCGACATCGGATAATCCGGCGTCGGGAAATCCAACGCAATTAAATAAAGAAATACAAAGAACTAACTTACCAAGAAAAGAAAAATTAAACACAGATGGACAAAGTACCGATTCCATTCCTTTCCCATCCCTGACCCCTGCCCCTGCGAGGAACGAGGCGGCGGCTGCACCGCCGGAACGGAAAGGAACAGGAAAGGATGCGGCAGTACAGATTTATCGGGAAATCCTTTTGGAGAATATCGAGTATGACTATCTCATTCAGGACAGTTCCATTGACCGGGAGCAGCTTGACGAGATCGTTGATCTGATGCTGGAAACCATCTGTACTTTCCGTAAGAGCATCCGTATCGCCGGGGATGATTACCCCGCCGAGCTGGTGAAGTCCAAGTTTATGAAGCTGAACAGCGAACATATCCGCTTTGTCTTTGACTGCCTGCGGGAGAACACCACGAAAGTCCGTAACATCAAGCAGTATTTACGGGCCATGCTGTTCAATGCCCCCAGCACCATTAGTAACTATTACACGTCATTAGTTAACCATGATTTGTATCATGGTTAAAAATGACGGCCCATTTAGAGCCGCCATATCCCGCTGTGAATCATAGGGTTCAGTTTTATCAGTGATCCATCACTGCCAAACAGAAAAAATGATGCTTTTCTCTTCGTTGCTGGGCTTACGCCTCGCATAAGTGCGAGGTACGAGCTGATAAAGCCGATAAATGCACTAAGCATTTCCAGACTAGAACCCGTAGTTGCCATATAGCATCACCCCCTTTGCAGCAGGGATAATCAACTATACCATGTTTATTTCTTTTTTTCAATTACAAGGAGGGATGCTTATTGCAGGAAGAAGTCGATCGGAAAATCATTGCCCTGTCAATGAAAACGAGCAAGCTCACGGCCCAAGTGCTGCAAGCGGCGCTGAAAAAGTATTTGCAGCACCGGGCCAAGGGCAAGACCAAGCTGCACCACGGCCAGCAGAGCCTAAAGCAGCTCAAAAAGCATGGGGCGGCCCTCTCCAATATTGAGATCACCGAGGCCAACATTGGCGCGTTCAAGCCCTGTGCCAAGAAATACGGCGTGGATTTTGCCTTGCGAAAGGATAAGACCACCCAGCCGCCCCACTACGTTGTGATCTTCAAATCCAAGGATGCGGACAATCTGGAACAGGCGTTCCGGGAGTTTACGGCCAAGACGCTTTCCAAGGAGCAGCGGCCCTCTATCCGCAAGGTTTTGTCCGCTGTGAAGCAAAAGGTAGCGGCGCAGACCAAGCAGCGGGCCAAGGAAAAAATCGAGGAAAGGGGGCTGGAGCTGTGAAGCCTGACGTAAGGAAATTGCTGATTTTGAACCTCCCGTATCTGATCTTTGTGTATCTGTTCGGGAAAGTTGGGCAGGCGTACCGGCTGGCCGCTGGCGCTGACCTGTCGGGGAAGCTCTTACACTTTGCGGACGGCTTTTCAGCGGCCTTTGCAAATCCCCTCCCCAGCCTGCATCCGTTTGACCTGTGCATCGGTATCGCCGGTGCGGTGATCGTGCGGCTGGTGGTGTACTGCAAGGGCAAAAATGTGAAAAAGTATCGTAAGGGTATGGAGTACGGCAGCGCCCGCTGGAGTGCATAATTTTAAGTGTAAATGACACATACATGGACGCACAGGAGGTTATGCACATGACTGATTATAGCAAAATTACAGCCCTTTACTCCCGCCTTTCCGTGGGCGACGAGGACAGGGACGGCGGCGAGAGCAACAGCATACAGAACCAAGCGTTAATATGTAAAGGGTGGTTTCTGCCATCTAATACATATGACTGCGGCTCATTTGTGGTGAATTGAAAAGCAGTTGTAAGAAAGGAGTCAAAAAGCCTTATAACCGCTGGGAATCAACGCAAAAGGAGCTGAATTTTATGAAAACTATCTTTGAAGAAATGGGCGGTACATACCGTCAAGTGGGAGATTATTTCATTCCCAATATTACTTTGCCGGATGACGGCGAATATCAGATAGGCAAATACGGGCGTATGCGCCGCAGCTATCTGAAAGAGTACCGTAAGATCCTCTACAACAACTATGTGCTGGAGGGAACGCTGTTCAAGCATTTAGCTGAAATCGATCAAGCATGCAACGAGCGCATTGAAAACATCATTTCCGCTATGGCAAAGCAGGAAGGCGTGACCGAAGCACTCAAAGCGACTAACCAAATGGAATGGGTGCGCTATATGAACAGTATCCGCAACCGTGCGGAGGAAATTATCTTAACCGAACTTGTATATGCTTAAACAAAATCCCGTTATCGGCTATGATATGGCTGATAACGGGATTTTCTGTTGTTAGTCGTTTTTTTCTTCTGTGCTGGCAACAAGACGGTCAAAATCACTTTGATACAGACGATCTTGAATGACACGGTACTGCTCAAATTCACTTTCCGCAAAGGTTTTTGCGATTGCGGCTGTGACTTTACCCTTGTTTTGTAAGACTTCCGCATCGTTGAATTGCAGGAATGCATCCAGTTTGGAAGCCCAATCTGCCATCGTCATGGGAATATGCCGCCGTGCCTGTCTTGTAGCGTAGTCCAAATACATCGTAACGATCTCGTTAAGCTCCTGTATTTCACCCTTGGATAAGTAATTCTTTGCAATCGACACATCTGCTTTTACGATTTTTCCATCAGGAGCGTTGCGCCATGAGGTTAATCCCATATGTTCTTTTGTGTGGTCTGCTCTTGCTACAATGACTTCCGCTGCGGTATTTCCATGAACGGCATAGTGCATCTTATTCTGTACTGTCGCAAAGAAATCTTTCGTGATTTGGCTATCAAAGGAATAATCGACGGCAGTAGCATAGATGTCTGTAATCTTTTGATAGAAACGGCGCTCACTGGCTCGAATCTCTTGTATCTCGGAAATTAAGTGTTCAAAATAATCCTCATCGAAAATTTGACCGTTAATCAATCTGCTCTTATCTAAAACATACCCTTGTTTCGCAAAGGTATCCAGCACTTTTGTTGCCCATTGCCTGAATTGTGTTGCCCTGCCGGAGTTGACACGGTAGCCAACGGCAATGATGGCAGATAGCGAATAAAACTTATATTGATAGGTTTTTCCGTTATCCGCAACTTGTGCAAAATTTGCACAAGTTGATTCCTCGGACAATTCGCCGCTTTCATAGATGTTTTTCAAATGTTTTGTGACAACGCTTCTGTCTACATCGAAAAGCTGTCCAATCGCTTTTTGTGTCAGCCATACATCATGATCCTGAACACGAACTTCAATACCTTCCTCGTGGGCATCCTTTGTAAATACAAGAAAATCCACCGTGCTGTTTCGGATCTGCAATTTTGTATTCTTATTTTCAGCCATTATGTATCACCATCCAATCATTCCTTATCGGAGCTGTTTTTTCTCGCTCTGCTTTTGTAAACATTATGCTTATTCTTGCACTGCGGGCTGCAAAATACAGCACTTGGTCTGCTTGCGACAAAAGCTTTGGTACAATGCCTGCAAAGCTTAATCGGGTTTTCGCTGTCTGTCAGCATAAAACTGAACATCATCTGTACGCCCAGCAGCAGGGAATGAAAATCCCAAACGATGGTCGGCTTATCCAAAAGAGCTATATGATAGGTTGGAGCGATGCCGCCAAAAGCTGCCATGCTCTGCTGCATCATCTGCCGGGTTTCATCGTTCAGTGTATCATAATCCTCATAATAAAGGAAACTGTTGATATAGGTAAACGCCCAGTCAATGAACTGCTGTTTCATCCATTCATATCGCTCCGCATATTCCCGCTGAAAGCTCATGTTGACAGCCATCGGCTTGTCTGTCATGGTCAAAGCCAGTGCCATCATAACACGGTCATTCTGAATGTTCCACATGGACTCGATACCACGCTTGATCACATCCAATTTGTCAAATGGAAAGAACAGTGCCAGATATTTTTCAGTGGACATAGTTTCTTCTTTGATGAAGTGATTTTTCGGCAGGTACACCGCCTCATATTCCATAAAGTTTGGTGTGGTAGGCAGCGCAGTCATCAGTCCAAACAAGCCATATTTCACCGCAAATTGCTGGATAGCCTTCTGAATTTCAGCATCCGGCTTTTTGCTCATACCCATGCGTCCTATGTTGATGGCATCCAATACAATTTTCTGATACTCTGCCAGTGGATCATAAATACTCGGTTGCGCCGTCTTGGTGGGCGTGAGATACAGAGTTCCGTCCTCTGCCGCCCTCCATTCATATTCACTATACCGCACCCAGTTAGAACTGGTGCGTTCAAAAAGGTTCTTCATATACAAAACCCTCCGTCATGTATTGTAACCTAAATAACTTCAATTTATATTACCAATTATACTATTTCTTTTCTTCAGAATCAATCTCCGTCATATTTTCTTCTAAAAAATCTTTTTCCAATAAGGTCATTGGCTGCTGCTTTTCTGCCTTATCCCAAAGTGCAGGAAGCAGCTTTTTTCGTATCTTTTTGAGCATTGTGCCACGCACCTTGCGGATGTTCCGGTCACTTTGATTCCGTATTTTAGCGATCCTTGTTGAGCTAAACAGCCGGACAGCGCAGAGAAAGAGCAGCTCCTTGTGATCCTCATTCAATTCCCAAAGGATTTTGGATAGGTATTCTTCCGTTACAAGTTCATGGATGTCGTAAGGACAGTAAAAAATGGCGTCAAGAAAATCTCCCTTTCGGAGCTGCTTTTCCAGTACATCGTTTAGCATATCCGGGAAAAAGAGTTCATTTGCAGATGCACCATAGTCAAGCGGAACATCATCACCGCTGCGGCTGAGTTCGTGATAGCGTTCCCTGCGCTCCCGATTAGCGTCCAGCCTGTCCCACCATGCAATCACATTTTCAAACTCCCGTTGTGTTCTGGCGGAATCCTCCAATCGTGCAAGGGCTTCTGCCCGCAGTTCTCGTTTGAGCTTCTTACGCTCTGGTTCTTCCTCGTCAGTACCATCCTCAAAGGGATGTTCCTCGGCGTCGGCTTCCAGTTCTTCGATGAGCTGTTCTTCTTTTGCGATCTGCCACATGGCTTGTTCAGATAATTCGGTTTCTTCGGTATCCGTATCATTGTCAGCAAGAACAACTTGGTTCTTCCGCTTCCTTCGCTTCTTTTCAGGAAGATCATCAGCGGCTTCTTCCTCATCGTCCCAAAGGGTATTTTCATCTTCTTCGTCATCGACTATGTAATCGGAATCGTCCGTTTCATATTCATCTTCATAGTCAGTATCTTCTTCATAAAAGCCGTCATGTTCATATCGTTCGGGATCGTCGAACACCGCAGACACCTCCCTTCAAAAATATTTTTGAAAATTTCTTGGATTCTCCGTAAAAACAGTTCCGCTAAGTACCCTGTATTTCTCCTATAAGTGAGGAGGTAATCTATTTTGTCTGTTAATAGATTACTTTCGACACTGAATGAAAGGAGGAAACCGCCTATGTCAAACAATTATCGTGAGCTGACGGGCAGGGAGAAGCAGCGGATTAAGAAGCTGGTTACTTCTCTCTGTGCCAACTACGACAAAGAGTACGGCTGCCTGCCATTGGACTGTGACTGTCCAATGTTGGGGATCTGTTTTACCAACAGCGCACTATGCAGATATTTCCGCAAGTCTGTCCTGCCGGAAGATGCAGGGTTGGAAGCCGTATTCACACAAACACCGACCACTCATTGCAAACAGTGCGGCAAGCCGTTCCCAACTGACGGAAAACGGGTGTACTGCTCGCAGCGCTGTGCCGAAGAAGCTCGCCGTAAGCAGACCGCAGCACGGGTGCGTAAGTACCGGGAAAAACAGCAACAGATGTAACGCTTTTGCCCTCGGAAAGCCTTGTGCCGCAAGGCTTTTTGAGGGCATTTCTGCATTGGCAGGGTGTTAATACCTTTTGCTCAATTTTAACCATGCAAATGGTTACACCATGCCGGAACTAAACCTATTATACGAAAAAACAATGAATATTTCAACACGGAGGTAACTGCCTATGGCAAAAAACGAGAACAGTAATTTTTCTTATATGACTCGCCGCATTGGCGGCACCACCTATAAAGTTAAAGTAGTATTCAGCGATACAGAGAAAGAAACAATGGAGGATAAAATTTTACGGATGATTCGCAATGAAGCGGTTACAACTGGCGGAACTTGTGGTATAATAGATTCACCACAAATGAGCCGACAGTCTGAAAGGAGCGCATCATGAGCGTAAAACAGACTGAAGGAAAAATCACAGCTTTATATGAAAGGCTGTCCCGTGATGATGACCAGACTGGTGATAGCAACAGTATTGTCAATCAGAAAAAATACCTCGAAAGCTATGCCCATCAGAAAGGTTATACGAACTGTCAGCACTATACCGATGACGGTTGGAGTGGAGGAAATTTTGAGCGTCCCGCTTGGAAACAGCTTATTGCAGACATTGAAGCAGGCAAAGTTGCTCATGTCATTGTAAAAGATATGAGCAGGGCGGGGCGTGACTATCTGCAAACAGGCTTTTACACGGAGGTATTCTTCCGTCAGCATCATGTTCACTTTGTGGCGATTGCCAACAGCGTGGACAGCGACGATCAGAACAGCAATGAGTTTGCCCCGTTCCTCAACATTATGAACGAGTGGTATCTTCGTGATCTGAGTCGCAAGCAGAAAACAGCGATCCGTGTGAAAGGCGAATCCGGCAAGCCTACCACCAACTGTGCCATTTATGGCTACAAGAAAATGCCGGGTGATAAGTACAGTTGGTATATTGACGAGGAAGCCGCTGCGGTTGTCCGCCGTATTTTCCGGCTGACCATCGAGGGAAACGGTCCTTATGACATCGCCCGTATCCTCTATGACGATAAGGTGGAAACTCCTGCGGTCTACGCCGCAAAGCAGGGGCGTGGCGTTTGGAAAAGCAAAGAGGAATTTCCCAACCCTTATAACTGGAGTGGTTATATCGTTGGGCAGATTCTCTCCAAGCCCGAATATATGGGGCATACGGTCAACTTCCGTTCTCACAAGCAGTCCTACAAGGACAAAAATCCAGTTATGAATCCGCAGGAGGACTGGCTGATCTTTGAGAACACCCATGAAGCGATTGTAGATAAGGAAATGTGGGAGCTTGCACAGAAACTGCGAAAGACACCGAGACGCCACGATACGCTTGGCGAAGCCAATCCGCTGACGGGACTTCTGTTCTGTGCTGACTGCGGAGCGAAAATGACCAATCACCGTTCCAAAGGCGGTACGGAGAACAATCCCTATCCCTCTGATTTTTACGATTGCTCCACCTACACGCTGGCACATCAAAAGCGCACTCATGCTTGCAGCGGTCACTATATTCGGACAAAAGCGGTCAGAGAGCTTGTTTTGGAAACCATCCGAACAGCCAGCACCTTTGCCATCGCCAATCAGGATGAGTTTATGAAAAAGGTGCGTTCTGCTTCTCAAATCAGACAGGCGGAAGTCGCAAAGGATACCAAACGCAAGTTGAACAAAGACCGTAAGCGTATTGCCGAGCTTGATACCATTATCAAAAAGCTCTACGAATCTTTTGCCATTGGGCGCATTACCGATGAACGCTTTGATACTCTGCTTGCAGAATACGAAGCGGAGCAGAAAGCTCTTGTCACATCTGTATTGGATGCAGAATCGCATCTGTCCTCTTTTGAGGAAGATACTGACCGTGCGGCGCAATTTCTTACGCTGGCGAAGAAGTACACCGATTTTTCGGAACTGACTACTCCAATGATCAATGAGTTTATCGAAAAAATCATTGTCCACGCCCCGGAAAAGATTGACGGGGATCGGGTGCAGGAGGTTGAGATTTATCTGAAATTTATCGGACGATTTGAGCTGCCTGAACCGGAGCTGACACCGGAAGAAATCAAGCGGCAGGAAAAGCTTCGCAGACACCGCATTAAGAGTCGGGAACGCTACCAAAAAATCAAGGCTGGTGAACACGCAGTTGGTCAGCCATTTCAGCTAATCTGTAAATGCTGCGGTGAAGAATTTGAATCCAAGCGGTCAAATACTCTGTTTTGCAGTCCGAAGTGCCGTACTAAATTTTATCGACAGGAAGCGGCGGAAAACCGAAAGCGGGAATGTGTCTGTGAGAACTGCGGAAAAACTTTTACCGCTACACGGAAAGATGTAAAATACTGTTGTGATGATTGCAGGACGGAAGCAAACCGCAGGATGCAGAAAAAACGCAATGCTGCGAAGCAAATAAAAGAGAAAGAACCGGTATTGCTTGATACCCCGCTTGTTAAAGAAAACGGGCAAGAACAGAAAACAGCATAATAAATGACGCTGAAGGCGACTTGTGAGAATAAAATCTCATGAGCCGCCTTCTTTGCGTTTTCAGCCGGATACGGCAGAAAGGAATAAAACCTATGACAGAAAATGAAAAGAAGCTTTTACAGGCGAAGCACAGATTGGAAGAAGCCGAGATGCGTGACCGGCAGAAAGAGCGAAAAGCACGGACACGGCGGCTGATTCAGGAAGGTGCGATTTTAGAGAAAGTATTACCGCAGACAACACAGATGACTTTGGAACAGTTGGAGGATTTTTTGTGTGAAGTATTCAAACCAATCCGATGATTTTTATGAGCGACCGGCTATCGGTCGCTTTTTCTTTTTCCCGAAGGGCGCACTTACTCACCACCTGCAAAGCAGGCGGTGGTATCCCTCCCGTTGGTCAGGCTCGTGCGCTCTTCACAAAGCGTCTTTTAGCCGCTTTTCCAGAGGGGGCAGGCAATGTCGCAAGCGAACATTCCCTGTGCAGTCGGCTCTATATTTTGCACTATCAGCAAAACGATGAGGTGGCATATTGCCACCCCATCCCGCCGCCTGCCTACGAAAACCTGCCACCGGCAGCTTTTACGCAGCTATGGGTATCGCATTTTCAGCGACACCCATGTTCTCTTTTCAAAAGAGAAATAGAAAGAAAGGACGGTGAAAACAAATGGCAATCTATCATCTGGAAGCAAAAGTAGTTAGCCGTGGTACAGGAAGAAGCGCTGTAGCAGCTTCCGCTTATCTGAGTTGTTCTAAAATTCTCAATGATTATGATGGGGTGCAGCATGACTACACCCGCAAGAAAGGATTGGTCTGGCAGGAAGTATTCCTACCAGAGTTCGCTCCGTCAGAATGGAAAGAACGGGGCGTGCTTTGGAACGCCGTAGAAGAAAATGAAAAGACAAAAGACAGCCGTCTTGCCCGTGAATTTGTGGTTGCTCTGCCGATTGAGCTGAGCGAAGCACAGTGGGAAAAGCTGCTGTCCGATTTTATTTCTGACACCTTTGTAGCTGATGGGATGTGTGCAGATGTGGCAATTCACGATCCATACCCTCCCGGTCACAATCCTCATGCTCATATCATGCTGACAGTGCGCCCGTTAGATGAAAAAGGGAACTGGCAATATAAGACGCAGAAAGAATATCTCTGTGTGAAAAATGGAGAGGAACAAGGTTTTACTGCGGATGAGTTTAAGATAGCACAGACAGAGGGATGGGAAAAGCAATACCAGTATAAGGTCGGTCGCAAGAAGGTATATCTGCCACACTCCGAAGCGGAGAATCACGGCTATGAACGAGCCAGCAAGCATCCGAAAAGCACCAAGTTCGGCAGACAGAATCCCATTGCCGAGCGTTGGAACAGCGAAGAACAGCTTGTGGAGTGGCGCAAGGCGTGGGCAGACGTGACCAACTGTTATTTAGAGAGATACGGACACGACGAGCGCATCGACCACCGCAGCCATGCAGACAGAGGCTTGACCGAGCAGCCCACTATTCACGAGGGTATGGTTGCCCGTGCGTTGGAGAAAAAGGGTGTTATCTCTGACCGCTGTGAAATCAACCGCCAGATTCGTGCAGATAACCAAATGCTCCGGGAATTAAAAGCTCAGGTAGAGAAACTGGCTCAAGCTGTCAAAAATTCTATTCCTGTAATTGCAGAAACAATGGAAACTATCCGAAATCATATGATTTTTACACAATACCATTTACTTCATAATGAGATGCAAAAAGAAGTAATTCATGATTGGATGAATCATTTTAATCCAATACTGAATAAATACAACACAGTTAAAAAGCAACTCAAAGGTATGTTCGGTAAATATTATGACTATCACCGTCGTGATATTGCAGCCAATGAGGTGGATTATCTCAATGTGGAGGATCCTGATGTTTTCTCCCATCGTGCATGGGAACTTGAATATCAGAGGAAACAGGAAGTTAGAAGAAATCAACCTACTCGAACTAAGAAAAGGTCACATGATATGGAATTATAATCATCTTCATGTATGCATTACTCTAAAATCCCGGTACCATAAGGGCACCGGGATTTTAAATACTCACACATTATTATTTAAATTTTCTAACATGTTTATTTCATCTCTATATTTTTCACGCAGGAATGTAAACTGCTCATCATTCTTTATTACTTCCAATAGCCATTTATGACAGTTATCCATTATTATCAGTTACCACTCGTACCGTTTCCTAGGAAAACCTAATCCATGTATTCCTATTTCTTCACAAATTGAAGATAATATCTTTAATATTTCTTCCCTTGTTGAATCAAACCATATTGCCAAATCTCTGTCATAGAAACAATACATCACATCATCTTCTCCATACAATGAATATGCTCCAGTGTCTTTTGCAATTTTTAATCGTTTTCTTAGTGCAACCAACATATCACAAATTGTATTAAGCTTCTCCCGCCACTCTATATTTACAACAGACGATTTTCCGTCTGCTTTTTTTAAGATACTTCCGTCTCTGGTTCTAAGAACTCCCGTATTTAAAGCGATAATAGTATCCTCAATAGCCTTATCAAAATCTTCCATTCTTCCTTCTTGATATATTCTATCCTGAAATGCTGGACGATCAAAACATTGCACAAAGAACTTTATAAGTTCTTTATCTTCATGTTGCTCCTCTGCTGTTGCTTCTTCCAAATCAAGAACTGCCATTTGCTCTGAAATTTCCTTCCATTTTTTCAATTTAGCAATCGTATATCTATTCACATCTGAATCTATTAATTTTGAACACGACTGGCATAACCATATTCCATTTTCTGCTGATGCTCTCTCTTGAGACGTTATGTTCTCATCATACCTTGGTCCGCCTTTAGAAGCTGCTGTAATATGAGATGCAATTCCAATATTTATGATATTCTCTTTTCCTGTTCCTGCTCCACGAGTTGCTTTTCTACAATTAGGATTACTGCATTTCCATCCAACTCTATTAGCTAACAAATCCTTTGTTCTTTGTGAAAAATCATCTCTCATATAATTTTACCTCCACCTTACACTTTATCATCTTTAAATTTTCTATAATCAATGAAAAGCTCCCAAAGGAGCTTTCCATTACCTTAAATATACACTAATTCTCTTAACACAATCTCTTCTGCAGCATTCCGGATATTGTTTACCGCTCTGACCCATTCCATCTGATCACGAGCTTTCAATTCTTCCGTAACGCCTTGCTTCTCCATCATCTGACGCACCAGAATATCCATTCTCTCCTGTGCTTCATCGTCCACAGTATTCAGATGTTCT
>OGOX01001919.1_pt1 | contig 12516 bp, 7 predicted proteins | sample 1552761 | NCBI WGS metagenome assembly OGOX01 (sample SAMEA2580212, study PRJEB22360) | human gut metagenome | biome: human gut; feature: human-associated habitat; material: faeces | place: Denmark | collected 2008/2010
TGACATCAAGGGATTCTTTGACAACATCAACCATGATGTTCTCATAAGCATTCTTGGTGAACGCATCCACGATGAGAGATTCTTGCGACTGATACGAAAATTCTTGAAAGCGGGTTACTTGGAGCAGTGGGAATATAAGAACTCCTACATCGGCACTCCACAAGGCGGTATCATCAGTCCTATCTTGGCGAATGTATATTTGGATAAGTTCGACAAATTCATGTTGAGATATATCGAGACATTCAACAAGGGTAAGGCACGGCAACGCAATCCCGAATACAAGAGGGTTGCAAGTCGTAAAGACAAACGAGTAAAGAAACTGAAGAATGAACAGGACGAGCAGAAGAAAGGTGTTTTACGTTCAGAGATAGCATCCCTGCATCGTGAAATGCAACAACTTCCTGCAACTCTTGACATGGACGAAAACTTCAAGAGAATGAAATACGTGCGGTATGCAGACGATTTTCTGATTTGTGTAATTGGAAGTAAGGCAGATTGCCTAAAAGCAAAAGAGGACATTAAAATCTTCTTGCATGAACAGCTACAGCTTCAACTTTCCGATGAAAAGACACTTATCACTAATGCACATGATACAGCAAAATTTCTTGGCTTTGAGGTGACTGTCCGCAGTACAAACAAGACGAAAAAGGATTACAGAGGTATTCCAATCCGCTCACTTGACCACAAGGTTGTCTTATTGTTGCCTTTTGAGGCAATGAGAAAGAAACTGTTGGATTACAATGCCATGCGCATTGTAATCAAGGATGGCAAGGAAGTATGGGAGTCAACTTCTCGTCCTTATCTTCGTAGTAACGATGACCTTGAAATATTGAACCGATACAATTCAGAAATTAGAGGTATATACAACTACTACTGTATTGCAAACAATGTCAACATTCTCAACAGTTTCTACGGAATCATGAAAGAGAGTATGTACAAGACCTTGTCGTCAAAGTACGAATCTACCGTAAGAAAGATTGTCAACAAGTATTGTAAGGACAATATTTTCACGGTAAGATACCAAAACAAAAAAGGTCAATGGCTGGAACGTACCCTATATCATGGTGGGTTTAGGTTGAACAAGGAAGCACGCATTGACAATGCGCACATTATGCCCAGTTACTATGGAATGGAGAGCACAAGCCTTATGGCTCGCTTGAAAGCCCATAAATGTGAATATTGTGGAGCTGAGGATAATCTGAAAATGATACATGTCCGCAAGCTCAAGGATTTGAAAGGCAAAGAAGCATGGGAGAAACTCATGATTGCCCGACAAAGAAAAACAATCGCAGTTTGCGAGAAATGTTATAACAAGATTCATGGAAAGAAATAGACTGACAATAACCACGGAGAGCCGTATACTTGGAGACGAGTACGTACGGTTCGGCGGCGAGTACATTGAAACCTGCTTCCATAAAGGGAAGCAAGGCGCATTGTGCTTAGCCATTGGCACTGGAAAAACCCTTATCATGTGCATGGCTGCGCATGAGATGAAACGTCTCGGTATGGCTCACAAGCCGATGATTATCGGGCTGAAAGCCAATGTCGCGGAGATAGCTGCCACCTATCAGACAGCTTATCCCCATGCGAGGATACTCTATGCCTCGGAGAAGGATTTTTCCACCAAGAACCGTGTCAGTTTCTTCAACAACATCAAGAACAACGACTATGACTGTGTAATCATGTCGCATGACCAGTTCGGGAAGATACCGCAATCGCCAGAACTCCAGCGACAGATATTGCAGGAGGAGCTTGATACCGTGGAGGAAAACTTGGAAGTGATACGTACGCAGGGCAAAGACGTGTCACGGGGAATGCTCAAAGGCTTGGAAAAGCGAAAGCAGAATCTGGAGGCAAAGTTGCAGAAGATAGCCTACAGCATCGAGCAGCGCACCGATGATGTGGTGGATTTCCGCATGATGGGCATTGACCACTTGTTTGTGGACGAGAGCCACCAGTTCAAGAACCTCATGTTCAACACCAGACACGACCGTGTGGCAGGACTTGGCAACAGCGAGGGAAGCCAGAAGGCACTCAACATGCTCTTTGCTATCCGTACCATACAGGAGCGGACAGGCAGAGATCTGGGAGCGACATTCCTGTCGGGAACAACCATCAGTAACTCACTGACTGAGTTGTATCTGCTCTTCAAGTACCTGCGCCCCAAGGAACTGGAGCGTCAGGACATCCGCTGTTTCGATGCGTGGGCGGCAATCTTCGCCAAGAAGACTACCGACTTCGAGTTTAACGTCACCAACAACATCGTGCAGAAGGAACGTTTCAGATACTTTATCAAGGTGCCGGAGCTTGCTGCTTTCTACAACGAGATAACCGACTATCGTACGGCGGAGGCGGTTGGCGTGGACAGACCACAGAAGAACGAGATTCTTCATAACATACCGCCGACACCCGAGCAGGAGGACTTCATCCAAAAACTGATGGAGTTTGCCAAGACGGGTGATGCCACCATCCTCGGCAGACTTCCACTGTCAGAAACGGAAGAGAAGGCAAAGATGCTCATAGCCACGGACTATGCCCGAAAGATGGCACTCGACATGCGCATGATAAACCCGACTTGTGAGGACCATCCAGACAACAAGGCGAGCCATTGTGCCAAGATGATAGCGGACTATTACAAACGCTATGACAATCACAAGGGGACGCAGTTCGTATTCTCAGATCTTGGCACATACAGACCTGGGGAATTCAACGTGTATTCTGAAATCAAGCGTAAGCTGATAGAGGATTATGGAATACCTTCATCTGAAATCCGCTTCATTCAGGAATGCAAGAACGAGAGGGCAAGAAAGGCGGTGATAGCAGCCATGAACGAGGGTTCGGTACGAGTATTGTTCGGCTCCACATCCATGTTGGGTACAGGTGTAAATGCACAAAAAAGGTGTGTTGCTATTCATCATTTGGACACACCGTGGCGACCGTCAGACTTGGCACAGCGTGACGGTCGAGGGGTGCGTGCAGGCAACGAGATTGCCAAACTGTATGCCGACAATAAGGTTGATGTCATCATCTATGCGGTGGAAAAGTCGCTTGACTCGTACAAGTTCAACCTCCTGCACTGCAAGCAGACTTTTATCTCGCAGTTGAAAAGCGGAGCCTTGGGAGCGAGAACCATTGACGAGGGAGCAATGGACGAGAAATCGGGTATGAATTTTTCCGAGTATATGGCTATTCTCTCCGGAAATACCGACTTGCTTGACAAGGCGAAGCTGGAGAAGAAGATTGCTTCTCTGGAGGGTGAACGCAAATCATTCAACAAGGGCAAGCGTGACTCAGAAACAAAATTGCAGTCAAAGACGGCAGAGCTGGGCAACGACAAAGCCTCTCTCAAGGGAATGACCGAGGACTACGGCAAGTTTATGGGCAAAGCCAGGAAAGACAAGGACGGCAACATCCTCAACCTCATCACTCTTGATGGTGTGGAGTCCACGAACTTAGAGGTTATTGGAAAGCATCTACAGAGGTTGGCGGAGAAAGAGACAACTGGCGGACAATACAAGCGGATTGGAGAAATCTACGGATTCCCTGTCAAGATTGTCAGCGAGACAAGTTTCGAGAATGGTCTTCCATTTGTTGACAACCGCTTTTTTGTCGAGGGCAATTACAAGTACCAGTACAACTACGGTCACATTGCCAAGTCGGACCCGATAGCAGCGGCAAACAACTTTCTGAATGCTTTACAGAAGATACCAAGCTACATTGAGCAGTATGATTCAAGATGCAAGGCTTTGGAAAAGGAAATACCGCAACTGGAAGAGATAGCTGGCAAGACTTGGAAGAAAGAGGAAGAACTGAAAGGTCTTAAAGCGGAACTGGCGGCATTGGACAGGAAAATACAGCTTGAACTTGCACCGCCGACCGAGAAAGAATGCAAAGAAGAGGAAAAGAATACGGACAATGTAGAGGTTGTTGCTAATGCTGATATTCGCAATAAACATCAGCATTTTTCAAAGGTGAAAATCTGAAATTAGAAAATAGCGGCAATTAGCAATAGATAGCTTTATGTCGCTATTTTATTTATTTTATCAAGAACAAAAAGGAAGTGTTGATTACAATCAATAGCCATTTTGGGGCTTGGTGGAGGTATTGATTAGAAAATATTTCTGCTTTTGATGTTCGTTGGAGGTGTAGATTGTAATCAACAGGCACTTTTAGGTTCGTTAAAGCCATTGATTGCAATCAAGACCTATTTTAATGTGTCATTGGGGCTGCTGATTGCAATCAATGGTTACTTTCAAGAGCCGTTAGTAGTTTTGATTCAAGTTTCTTCTGTCCACAAAATGTGAAAACATATGTTGATTACTGTTTCTTTCAACTTTTTGTGTTAAGAATTACAAGAAATCAGAATCAAAAGCTATTTTTACGGGCAAAAACCATCTTTTTATCATCCTGCTGTCATTTTTTTGCAATAAGGTTGCGGTTTTCTCGTTTATTTTTATATCTTAGCAATCGCAACTGGAGAAATCCAACGATGCACAAAACGATTTGTCAAATTTAAATCCTTAACATCATGAAAGAGATTTACGACATCAACATCCAGCGCATGAATAACGGTGCGCATTTCACGTTTGTAAGTAACATTCTTGCACGTGCCGAAGCAGACACTGCTGTCAAAGGCAAGGCATCGGAACTTGTCAGTAATTTTAAGGCTGCCGTTGCAGCAGAGGACGAAGCCTTGAAAATTTCACAGAAAAGTCTCTTGACTGATGATATTGCCAAGGCTGACATCGACCGTGACGCTCTCTATGCTGGCTACAAGAAAGCCGTTGAAGCATTCCTTGCTATGCCTGTCGCTGACATGGCACAGGCAGCAAAGGTTCTCGCACAGCACATCAAGGACTACAAGATTAACACCGCTGGGCAACTCGATAAGGAGACTGGTCTTTTGGTTAATTTCATTACAGACCTTGAAGACAAGTATTCCGCACAAGTTGCAAAGTTAGGCTTGACAGCATTTGTTATAAATCTGAAAGAAGCTAACGAACGAGTAAGAATGCTTACCTTGCAGCGTACCAATGAGAAAATGGGTGTGACAGTTGGAGCTTTGAAAGCAGCTCGCACTTCAAGTGATGAAGCCTATCGTGCATTGGTGAAGATGGTAAATGCCCTTGCCCTCGTCTTTGGTGAAAAGGATTATACGGCTTTCATTGACTATGTGAATACGGAAGTTACCCACTACAAGCGTGAGGTTATCGGGCAAAAAGCCAAGGCTCCATCTACTTCGGGCAGCACAAGTACACCAAGCGGTAACGGTTCTGCATCTGGCTCTGGTTCTTCTTCAAGTGGTGGCTCTACATCGGGTGGAAGCTCATCATCAGGTGGAGCTGGCGGAGGTATTGATGCAGAGTAAAGTAAATAAGAATTTTCGATGTTGCTTCTAAATAAGGAAGCAGCATCGAATTATCATGTTACAAGATAAGACAAAGCAAATGAACGATAATATAAAGAAACTCTTGAAAGATGGACCAGAACAGCAATTGGTTGTTGGTCCTATTGTAGAAAGACTTATTAGTAATGGGTGGGAACTTGACCAAATTATATTTGGCAAAAATGAATGGAAAGTTCCTAAAACTCCTTCAGAAGCATCCAAAAGAGAACAAGGTGTGTCCTTTGATTATTTCCCAGTTGACATAGCTGTATTTGATAGTGTTGCCACTTGTGGTGACTATCGCCATTTGCTGTTTGTTATAGAGTGCAAGAAGCCTAACTTAGATGTGGGATTGCAGCAATTAGAGACATATTTAGGTCTTGAACCTCATGTAAAACTTGGCATTTGGGCAAATAATGCAGATGCGTCTGCAACAACTTTGTTTGTTTATAAGAGTGCCAAAGGTTTGAGCTATCCCCAAAAGCGAACAGTAAAAGATTTGCCGTTAATGGGCACGTCTTTTACTCCTGATTCTGTTATCCTAAAATTCTCGGATTTGGTTATACCAACAAAAGATACTTTGTATCGTGCTTTCACTGAATTATTGGATAAAGTTGTTGCACAAGACGGAAATGTTACTCGACGTGAAGAGCAGTTAGACCAACTCTGTAATCTTATTCTGCTAAAACTTGATAGTGACAAACAAGGAAAAATAGACTCTGATCGAGAAGTCTATTTCAGAACATTCGCCACTGAAAATGGAACGGCAAAATATATTAAGGATAAGTTTGACAATTTCATCGAGGTCTATCCAGACATTTTTGTGTCTAAATCAGACCAAGAATTGCGATTTGACGATGCCACAATTCATGATGTTGTAGAAAGATTAAGCAAATATAATCTTATAGATATTGGTGCTGATACTGTTTCTATCGCATTCCAAGTATTACGCAGTGCGGCTTTGAAGCAAGAGGAAGGTCAGTATTTCACTCCTAAACAAGTGATACAAGCAGCAGTAAAAATGATGGATGTCACATTGGATGACATTATCATTGACCCCGCTTGTGGAACTGGTGGCTTTCTTATTCAATCGCTGATTGAAATGAAAGAGAGATACCCAAATGAAGAAAAGGAAATATCAAGGTGGGCGCAATTGCATATCTACGGAATAGACAAGGACGCAATCGGCATAAAACTAACAAAGGCTATCATGCAGATTTTGAATGATGGTTCGGCTCATTGTGTTCGTGGAGATAGCGTTCTGACCCATACTTGGAAAGTCAAGTATCCCCATTTGCTTTCCAACCAGTTTAAGAATGGGCGATTCACAAAAGTATTCACAAATCCACCTTTTGGTGCGCCATTAAAAATCAAGTATTCTGATGCAAAGAAGTCGGGGTTAAGTATAGCTGATTATGTAGAGACTGGCAAAGACATTGAATTGGGTTTGGCAATGTTTAATAGATGCTATGACCTGCTTAGGGAAGGAGGGCGAATTTGTATTGTCCTCCCAGAGACTTATTTCTTCTCACCATCCTATAAATATGTTCGTGAATGGGTAAAAGAAAGAATGAAACCTATTTGTGTAGCGAATGTCCCTATGGATGCTTTCCAAGGCTTCTGTAGAGCTAAGACAAACTTGTATATTTTCGAGAAACTACATGAGGACAAATCCAATCTTCATGAAGATTCTGATGTCGTTACTTTTATGAATCCACAAACCTGTGGCATTTACAAAAATGGAAGTGACCGATTTGTTGTTGACGAGACTGGTAAAAGAACAGATGTCATCGACAATAAGTTGTTGGAACAGGCTATTGAATATTCACAAGGAGAGAAAAAGAATCAGTATGACATAGCATTATCTACGATATATAAATCAGATGTGCTTGTTCCCCAATATTTCGACCAATCGCTTCAACAACCATTTGAAACATTGAAATCGAAATATCACTTTGAGGGTATATCTATTGCAGAACTCATGGACGAGGGAATTATAACTTTGACAAATGGTCATGGTAGTCCAAGCAATGATTTACGTAATGGTACTATTCCGTATGTAAAAGTCTCAGACATTAGGAATTTGAGAATAAACGTAAATCCAACCAATCTTGTAGCTATAGAGTTGGCACGGAAATTTTGGAAAACGGAAGACGGAAAGAGTAATCTTAAAGCGTGGGATTTGATTTCTCCAAGTAGGGCAAGTAGTAATATCGGAGAATTTGCAATACTTCTACCTGGAGAAGAACAGATTGTTCTTACAAAGGAAGTCTTTATCATAAGGGTTAACAAGAATGATTATGGTTACACCCCATTTTATCTTTTGTGGGCTTTATCCCTCGTTGAGACAAGAAAACAATGGGCAAGAGTTACGCTTATGCAGACTAATCGTGAAGATGTCGGACAAAGATACAAAGAGATAATCATTCCAAAACCTATTGGTAAAGAGTGGGCAGAGAAAGTATCACGACCATTTGCAAAGTATTTCAAACAACTTGCTGATGCAAAGCAACAATTTGCAAAGGATACATCAAGTGATAATTTCGATTATATAGCAAGCGTTAGTGCTTTTGATTAATAAACAATAAAAACATGCTAATAATAGCATAATAAACAAATATGGATATGATAGTCAGCGGAAGAAACATGTATGATGCTTTCGGACGTGTGGCAAAGGCCTTCTATCCTACAACGGAAGGAACTGGATCGAAGTCCACATTCAACAAGTCATTTGACAATGTATCTCCAACGGTTACTGTTTATGACGTGCTCGACCGTGCCACCTCAGTGACATTGCCGGACAACTCTACGACAACTACGGCATATACAGTTGACAATAGCAGTCATACTCTCGTTACAACCGTAACGGATGCGCTTCATAATGTGCAGGCTACCCATACCAATGGCAGTGGCAAGACCTTGAAGACCATCCAGAAGAGCGGTCCTGACGGTGAGATTACCACCTCGTTTGAGTATGACGGCATACAGCGCCTTGTTCGTGTCACCGACACGGAGGGCAATGTAACGACCTCTACTTACGACATGGGTGACCGCCGTACTGAGGTGAACCATCCTGCAAGCGGCATCACCAGCTTCACTTATGATGCGCTCGGCAATGTGCTGACAAAGCAGACTGCCAACCTTGCCAAGGAAGGAAAGTTCATCACCTACGATTACGACTATCAGCGTCTGACGGGTATCAACTACCCAGACCATCCGGAGAACAACGTGAAGTATTACTATGGTGGTCGCAACGCCTCTCAGAACCGTATCGGTAGGTTGATGCTCCGCGAGGACGGAACGGGTGCCATTGAGTATTTCTATGGCAAGATGGGCGAAGTCACCAAGACACGCCGCACGATGATTGTGCCTAACCAGGCGATTGCTACTTATGTCACACAATGGACATACGACAGCCACAACCGCCTGTTGGAGATGATTTATCCTGATGAGGAGAAGATTACTTACTCTTACAATCTCGGTGGTCAGCTTGAAAAGGTTCATGGCTACAAGTCATACGGCTACGATTATGTAAGCAAGATTGGCTATGACAAGTTCGAGCAGCGCACATACTTGAAGTATTGCAACGGTGCTGAGACCTTCTACACCTACGACCCACAGCGTCGCAGATTGCAGAACCTCACGGTGAATAGTGGTGGCAACACCATTATGGACAATGCCTATACATACGATGCGGTGAGCAATGTGCTCAGCGTGGTAAACGGTGCGTCAGTTCCACAGAGTGGAAAGGCTGGCGGACAGATGGCGCATGCCTATACATACGATGCCCTATACCGTCTTGTCAGCGCAACTGGCACTTATACTGGTGCTAACAACAAGACCGCAAGTTACACTCTTGCGATGGGTTATGACAATATGCACCGTATCACATCGAAGCGTCAAATCCTTACACAGAACAATGTGCAGTTCAATGGAACATTGAATGCAGGTTATGATTTGTCATACACCTATGGAACAGAGACAGGCAAGAGGTTCCAACTCGCCAATGTAAAGGATGTTAACTACCGCACAGAGGAGACGCCTTCGGAGAGCGAGAATGTGAACAATAGTCATGCCTACGAGTATGATGACAACGGAAACCTCATTTATGTCAATACAAGCCGTACAAAGAAGGATGGCGTGGCTGACGAGAAGACCGCAGAGCGTAAACTCAAATGGGATGAGGAGAACCGTCTCCTTGCTTCCGACGACAATGGCTTTGTGACCAACTATTGGTATGATGCTGATGGTGAGCGTACGGTGAAGACATCAGGTGAGAGTGACCAAGTTTATGTGAACTCAGAGTTTGCAGGAGGTCGCACGAACACTGCCAAGTTCTCACTATATGTATCTCCTTACCTCGTTGCCAACCAAGGCGGACGTTACACCAAGCATATCTATTTCGGTAGTCTGCGTGTCGTTTCCAAGATTGGTGACTTCGACTCTTACGGCTCAGATCCACGCCGCATCCAGTATGCAGGTAGCGAGACTGATGGACTTTCTGTTGACTATAAGCAAAAATATGTCCAGCAGTTGCAGGTTATCAAGGATAATTATGCAACCTTTGCAGTACCGTACAATGGCGAGGACAACAACGATTATGTCGATGGCAAGGGCTTCTGCTGCAATGACGGCAGCTTGGAGGCAGCTCAGACACGAGCTTTAGCGAGAGCTGCAAAGAACAACTTCCAAGAAGGCGATACATACGAGAAGATGCAGTTCTACTACCACCCAGACCATTTGGGTAGCAGTAGTTACATCACCAACCTTGATGGCGAGGTGGTGCAGCATATCGAGTATGTTCCTTTTGGTGAAGTGTTCGTTGAGGAGCGCAATAACATTTGGAATACGCCTTATCTTTTCAATGCGAAGGAATTCGACGAGGAGACGGGATTGTATTACTATGGGGCAAGGTATTATGACCCAAGGATTAGTTTGTGGATTAGTACTGATAATTCAGAAGAAAAGTATGCAGAATTTTCTTCTTATTGCTATGTTGGGAATAATCCTATTATTTTAAATGACCCAAATGGTAACGATTGGCTTAAAACAGATAAAAAATATTTCTATGATCCTTTAGTTACAAGTCAAGAAGATGCAACTAATAAGTATGGAAAAGAAACCAAATACTTATTTGCAGCGGGAACTCTATTTGCAAAGAGTGGAGCATATTCTTATGATTTGGACGTTGGAGGTCATGTAAAAGATACCTATACTGGTGAATATATTGCAGGACAAATTAGTACACCGGCTGGAAGTACCATTGTCAACAATAATGCATATTTTAACTGTGATGAACTGAACTTTAGGGAAAAATGGGCTCAAACAGACAATTGTATAGGCAAACTTTTATATGGAATGGCCAATGATATCTTTGTTACAGCGCAAATTTTCGACTTTGGTAATTGGGCTGGTTCTGGAGCAACCAATCCTCTTACAGGTGCTGAAGTTCAATTTTATAATATTGATGGAAGTCCAAATTATAAACCTGCGGATGCTATAGTACCAACATTAGCTACAAAAGGCGTAGGAGGCTTAGGTGATATTGCAGAAAAAAATATGGGAAAAGTAGCTAAGAATGTGATGAGTAGTTTTAATAAACTAAATGCAGCACAGTTTAGCTCAAGTTTCAATAAGAGTTTTGCTGGCTTCTCTCCAAAAGTAAGAGGTTTTTTGAATCGTTGGTATAATAAAGGAATTGAATATCTTAACAATCCTCAAATACCTGTTTCTACAGCAAATACTGTATCCAAAAAAAGTAAAAATAACGATACGGAATAGTAATAGACAAAAGGTGTGTAGGCATGTAAGTTATCATGCTTACATACCTTTACTAAAATTTAACAATATTGTTATGGACAAAATAATAAAAATATTATCAAGTATAATTTGTTTTTTTTGCTTCGTCATTTATGAGTTTATCGATTATTTAAATATTTTTTTGTTTTTTTTACCAAATCTTCCAGAATCATTTGTAACTGAAAAAAAATGGGAAAAAATATTACGCAAATTAATTAAAAAATCATAACATTATGGTTATGAAATAACCAGTCTTTTTAGGAGATATTGATTAGGGTACGAAAAACCGCAAAGAAATTTTTAGGTATCACTGAAATTTCCAAAAGAGTCCAAAGACAAAGCAATTCAACTTGTTCAGTTCTCCTTCAGGGCTGATGTGCAAGCGAGAGAGTCGTATGTACGACGATGAGTCAGCTTGGCATAACAAGTTCTACAAGGAAGTAACCTCCAAGGTTGACGAAGACATTTTCAAACTGCTCTATACAACAGAGCGAGAGGATAATCGTGTCGGGTGTCCTCCTGAACGGGCGGTGAGTATGTAAATAAACTGTGTCAGGCTATAATAATTATAACCTGACGCAGTTTATTTTACACTCTCGCATATTTGCATTTTATCCTTTCTTCTTCAGAGTATAGCTCTTACTATCCTATTTTTTAGGTTCGTTGCCAAACGAATCCAGTAAAAAAACACTTTTATCCCCTCTCACCTTATATAATATATTGTCATCACTCGAAGGATGTACAAGTATCAATATGTTGCCGTCAAACACTTGGAAAGTACCACTTAACCTTTCCTGATCGTTCTGCTTTTCTTTGAATGTCTGTATCAACAGGTAGGAAACTCTTGCCATCCTTTTTCGATTAAGTCTCACAATCTACACTTTGTCAGCTTTTGGCTTTATTGTCCATTGTTATTATTCAATAATGGTTTTTTCTCTAACAATATGCTGTTTTTACCAAGAAATTACATAAAAGTTGTTATAATATATATAAATATTCGTCTTTGATACTTCCTGCCATTATCTTTGCCGATTAAAATGTTAGTGTAAAGCAATAATGAAGTAATAGAAACGTAAAAAGTAAACAACATGGAACGCAAAGAACAGACCGGGCATATCTGTAGATGGATGGCTTTAGGCATCATGACTGCCATCATCATCGTAGGATGTACCATTGTAATCGGCCTATTTGAATGGCTCGACAGAAAAGAGATTGAGTGTAGAAATGCAGAATTGCATCAGTGGCGAAAGAATGTGCATGACTTAAACTTGCACATAACGGAATTGTCACTGCTTGGTGAAATGGTTGCGGATTGGGACTCAACAGATGTA
>OGOX01001920.1_pt1 | contig 12515 bp, 10 predicted proteins | sample 1552761 | NCBI WGS metagenome assembly OGOX01 (sample SAMEA2580212, study PRJEB22360) | human gut metagenome | biome: human gut; feature: human-associated habitat; material: faeces | place: Denmark | collected 2008/2010
AGCAATATAAAAAGAACAGATGCAAGGGTTCGTCTCATGGTTTGTTATTTTAAGGATTCAACATACTTGTTTTTCACGCTACGAAAGTAGTGTATTTCCTCCAAACAGAGTGGGATTTTTTAGTTAAGAAGGTGTATTTTTTGTTTTTCGTGCACGGAAACGACTAATTTTGTGCACGTAAACGTCAAAAATGTCCATTTTTGATGCAATATCTGATAAATTAAGAGTTTCGTTTTGGAAGAAAGCGGAAAAGGTCGTACTTTTGGCACGGTTTACAACTAATACCCTCTGGGGAAACACAGTAATTTATCATTAAAAACAGAGAAAAAATAGAACAGAATGGAAGAAGTATTCAAGTACATTATCGGTCTGGGAGCGGCAGTAATGATGCCGATCATTTTCACAATTTTAGGAGTATGTATCGGTATTAAACTCCCCAAAGCGCTCAAAAGCGGTTTGTTGGTGGGAGTCGGTTTCGTCGGCTTATCTGTAGTCACAGCCTTGTTGACCAGTAGTCTTGGTCCGGCATTAAGTAAAATGGTAGAAATCTACGGATTGGAACTCGGTATTTTCGACATGGGATATGTCCTTTGCTGCAAAAGTGATCTCCTCTTACCACTTCTGCTGACAATTGCTATACTAGTCCTTTTTTTTAATAGTGTCAATAGGTAATGTAAAATTTTTGAGAAATTTAAGTAAGCCTTAAAGATTTAATGCCATTATTGTCCAGACATTGTTGGCTGATTAGCCTGTTGTGCAATTGAATTAAGTGTAATTTCCTCTTGTGTCTGCGCATCAGTCAGCTTCATTGCCTGAGTTTCTTCATCTACACTAACCGTAAAGGTACGAACCTGGTCAATATTTGCCTCATCCATTCCCTTCCACTCCATCGTAAAGGTACCATCATCCTCACCCGGCTTGCAGCTGTAACGAAAATGAGTATCAATTCCTGCATCTGGTGATACAAGTGACTGAACAGTTAAGATTCTGCTGTAGTTATCAAACTGATATGAAGCACTTTCTGTCATCCAGATATCTTTGATGGATTCTGAAAGCTCACGCTCCTCTACGCTCTCATATACATTTATGTAGCGTCCATCTGTAATCTTTTCACTAGAGCGAACCTGCGCTGCAATTCCATAGTCATTGTCAGATTCACTAAGAAGTACAGTCACAGCACCATCCATCATGCCTGTTGGAGCATCATAGGAATCAAAGAAGGTATAGCCGCTTCCATTTTGTCCCTTTGGAAGATAGCCCTTTGTAAGTGTTTCTGCAAATGAAACTTCATTAATGTAATACCATCCATCTGCATAATAAACATCCTCAACACCTGTATTTGCCGGACAATAATCCTGCATCCAGATACCCGTAAGATTCAAAATAGCTCTTCTTGTGCTAAGCTCAGGTATACGAATCCATCCTTCTTGAGCCTGTTCTGACACAATGCCAAGCAAGCTGGCTGCCTCACCGCCTGCCTTTGCACTAACGCCAAGACGTCCAATGATTCCAGAATACAAAGTGTTGTTTGCCTCTGATGCATTAAAATCAGGAACAAGCTTGCAGATCATCTGTAAAAATGCTGCCTTTTGCTCATCATTTACTGCACCTCCTGTAAATGTAAGTGCACCAAGGCCGCTGCCCCAATCAGCTACCCATCCAGAAGCCAGCTTACTCATATATGTTGTACGGCTAAATGCACACACAATTGATGGTGATGATCCATCTGCAAATGCCTGACTTCCCATTTTTCTGACGTCAGTTGGAATAGTAAGTGATGTAAGACGCATACAGCCTGCAAATGCACGGCTTCCTATTGTACGAAGCGCTGATGGAAGCACAAGCCCCTCGCCAACGCCACTTCCCTCAAATGCATTGTCGCAGATCGTTAGAAGTGACTGTGCAAAATCAACTGTCTGAAGTGATACGTCATTTTGGAATGCTGCCGCTCCAATGTAGCGAATCCCCTCTGGGATCGATACATTCTTCAACTCTGTACAGTTGCGGAAGGTACGCTCTCTTACAGCCTGGATTGCCGCCGGCACCTGCGCATAGACTAACTTTGTACAATCAGCAAATGCTCCTACTCCAAGATAAGTTACGCTCTGCGGCAAGTTAGCATTTACAATACCTGAGCCTGTAAAGCTCTCTGCGCCAACTGCTGTCAGCGTCTGTGGAAATGTAAATGAAGAAAGTGCAGATGTTTCTGCAAATGCACGGCTTCCAATTGACGTAAGCGCACTCGAAGCCTGCACTGTTGTGAGTGAACTGCAGTTTTCAAATAAGCCTGAACTAATTCTTGTAATTGCCTGCGGCAATGTCGCAGATGTAAGGCTTGTACAGCCAGAAAATGCACTTGCACCAAGATATGTTACATTCTGCGGAACCAAAATTGAAGAAAGTGCGCTGCAATTTTGGAATGCGCCGCCCTCAATAAATGTCATGCTCTCTGGAAGTGTAATCTGTTTTAATGCAGTACAATTTTGGAATGCACCATAGCGAATCGTCGTAAGTGTTGATGGCAGCTGTACTTTCTGAACTGGCGTATTGGCAAATGCAAGTGTACAGATCGTTGTAGTTCCTCCCTGAACAATAACATCTGTATAAGGAACAAGCTGTGTTGCCACACCTGATTTTGCCAACTCGGCTGCATCTTTGTCACTTAAAGATCCAGTCGGCTGCTCTGACTGCACGATAATCTCAGCCGGCACACGATACAGCAAATCATTGATGTAAATCATCTCATGCTTTCGATCTTCATACCATTTTGTTCCGTCAAACGCGTTTGCTACAATATCTCGCACACTCTTTGGAATCTCAATCTGACTTAAAGCACTGCAATTTTTAAATGCATTAGAGCCAATATAGCTTACGCCGTCCGGCACAACTATAGCAGCCAGATTAACACGATTAATAAAAGCTTCCTCAGCAATAACAGTCGTTCCCTGCCTGATAGAAACAGTTACCGCATCGCTCTGACAGCGATAGAGGATACTATTAATATATACAAGCTCTCCAGTCAATGTTGAATCATATGGTGTGCCTTCAAATAAATTGGCACCTACCTGCGTAACGCTTGTCGGAATCTGTACGCGAACAAGAGCGCTGCATCCTGCAAATGCTTCTCTTCCTATATAAGTAACACCCTCTGGAATCACCACGTCAGTAATCATGGTCTGTCCGCGAAATGCACCTGCTGCTATGGAAGTAACTTTTGCACCGCCATAAGTTTCTGGAATCTCAACAACACTTCTTGAACCGTCAAATCCTGTAATGCTGACAGTCTGTCCATCCTCGCTAAAGCTAAATGTCAGTCCCTTTGTATCCTCCTTAGGTGCCTGCTCAGACCACTCTGGTTCCTCCGTTGTCGTCTCCTCTGGTGTAGTTTCTTCTGTAGTTTCTTCTGTACTCTCTTCCTCGCTAGTTTCTTCCTCACTAGTTTCTTCCTCGGTGCTAGCCTCTGCACTGCTTTGTGGTGTGCTTTCCTGCGTGGAAGATTCTTCCTGTGATGATGTCGGTGTTATACTTTCACTAGGTTCCTGGGAGGACGTTTCCGGTACACTTTCTGATGAGCTTTCAGTTGGTATCTGCGAAGACGTCTCTGGGATACTCTCTGTCGCCAAAGCCTCTGATGTCAGGTTCCCCAATATAGTCTGCTCTTCTATTGTCTGTGTCTGCGTTTCCTGTTTAATATTTTCAGTAGTTTCCTCCGCAAATGAATACTGCGGTATGTAAGAAACGGTCATCGCAGCAGCCATCGTCCATACGGACGCCTTCTTCTTCCATGATCTTTTCATAGTATTCCCTTCCTTTCTCTTAAACAAAAAGAGCCGGTTTTTAACCGGCTCCCATAAATAATCCGGCAATAACTCTTTTCTAAGTTTATATTACCAGAGATTATGTCAAATAAGTACTTTCAATGTCCTTACATCTCTTAAGAATCTCTTACGATGCCTGGTCAAACTGGCTGTTGTACAGATCAGCGTAAAAGCCCTTCTTTGCCAAAAGTTCTTCGTGCGTTCCGCTTTCAATTACATCTCCATCCTTTAACACAAGGATAAGATCGGCATTTTTGATTGTGGAAAGACGATGTGCAATAACAAAAGAAGTACGATTCTTCATCAGCTCGTCCATTGCATTTTGGATTTGAAGCTCTGTTCTTGTATCGACAGAGCTTGTTGCCTCATCGAGAATCAACATAGGCTTGTCAGCGATCATTGCACGGGCAATTGTTAACTGCTGCTTCTGACCTTGTGACAGATTAACCTGATCATTAAGCACTGTATCATAGCCATTCTGCAGTGTTCTCACAAAATGGTCAAGACCAACAGCGCGGCATGCCTCCTTCATGCGCTCATCAGAGACATTTGGCGTACAATATACAAGATTTTCTCTAACAGTACCCTCAAACAGCCATGTGTCCTGAAGAACCATACAAAACTGAGAATGAACCATTTCACGTTTTACCTGATTAGTCGGAATGCCATCAATACAGATTTTTCCGCCCTGAATCTCATAAAAACGCATAAGCAGATTGACAAGTGTTGTCTTTCCTGCTCCCGTTGGACCGACAATGGCAATTTTTTGTCCAGCCTTTGCCTGTGCAGAAAAATCATGGATAATCACGCGATCTTCATCATAGCCAAACTTTACATGTTCAAATGATACATCACCCTTTACATTGTCAAGCGTCTTTGTCTTATTGCTCTCGTCATCCATCTCCTTTGCCTCAAGAAACTCAAAGACACGCTCCCCTGCTGCTGCCGCTGACTGTAAAGACTGTGCCGCCTGTGCGATCTGAGATAACGGCTGTGTAAAATAACGCACATACATCATAAATGCAACGATTACTTCAAAGCCAATAGTTCCCTTCATAGTCAGCACTGCACCTGCCACACAGACTGCCACATAGCCTAAGTTTCCGATAAATGTCATAATAGGCGGCATGAGTCCGGCAAGGCACTGTGCACGAAATGCACTTTCTCTTAAATTATTATTCATGCGCTCAAATTCTGCTGCTGCCTGCGCTTCTCCATTATATGCCTTTACAACTGTATGACCTGTGTAAATTTCCTCAATGTGACCGTTGATCTCACCAAGGCAGCGCTGCTGGCGCACGAAATATCTGCTGGAGCGCTTTGCAATAACTGTCATAAGTACAAAGCCAATCAATGTCGCCACAATTGCAGTGATCGTCATAATCACATCTGTTTTAAACATCATAAAAAGTGAACCGACAAAAAGCGTAACTGCGGAGACAAGATTTCCGATGCTTTGATTCATAGACTGTGATATCGTATCAACATCATTTGTGACACGTGAGAGGATATCACCTGTCGTAGAGCGGCTGTAATAGCTCATCGGCAGACGGTTAATTTTTCCTGAAATATCACCTCTAAGCTTTTTTGAAATATTTTGTGTCACTGTTGCCATAATCCACTGCTGACCAAATGACAGCAAAGCACCGCACACATAAAATGCAATTAATGTAAATCCAATCTTAGAAACAGCGTCCATATCAACGCCTGTTACAAGACCTTTTCCAATTTCCTTTGTCATCTCTGACAGCTTATCTGGTCCAAGAAGCGTCAAAACCGTGCCTCCTGCCGCGCAGATAAGTGCAATGATCACAACCGGAAGATAGCTTTTGCAATACGAAATCAGATTTGACCATGTTCCTTTAAAATCAGATGCCTTCTCAGCAGGACCTCTTCCCATGCCAGGTCCACGCATACCGCCTCTTCTGCCCGGGCGGTTCTGTCCAGGGGTATATTCTTTATTTTCCATTATGCAAGCTCCTCCTTTGACAGCTGTGAATATGCGATCTGACGGTATACCTCGCAAGTTTCCATCAGCTCATTGTGCTTGCCCATTCCGGCAATCTTTCCATCATCAAGCACAATAATCTTGTCCGCATCGCGTATAGTACCAATTCGCTGTGCCACAATGAAACGCGTTGCATCTGCACAAGTTTTTCTTAATGTATCGCGAAGAACACGATCTGTCTTGTAGTCAAGTGCTGAAAATGAATCATCAAAAATTAAAATCTCCGGGTGACGGCATATCGCACGTGCAATTGACAGACGTTGCTTTTGTCCTCCTGAGAAATTAGATCCTCCCTGTGCCACAAAAGCATCTACGCCGCCCTCTGTCTTATCTACAAATTCCTTTGCCTGCGCAGTCTCAATTGCCTGCTTAACAACATCATCAGTAAAGCCTTTTGTACCATTATCTCCATAGGCAACGTTGCTTTTAATGCTTCCTGTAAATAAAACAGCCTTCTGTGAAACATATCCAATCTTATTTCTAAGTGCCTTCTGTGTATATTCCTTTACGTTAACGCCATCGACAAGCACCTCTCCCTTTGTCGCATCGTAAAAACGCGGAATCATGTTGATCACAGTACTCTTTCCACAGCCGGTTGAACCAATAAAGGCAATTGTCTCACCCTTATGAGCAGTAAAGGAAATGTCCTCAATGACATCCTTCTCTGCATCTGGATAACAAAAAGATACATTGCGAAACTCAACTTCACCCTTTTTGCCGTCAATTCCATTCTCTTTTGTGCCATCCTTAATCGAGAGCGGCATATCAAGCACTTCATTAATACGCTTTGCTGATACGCTCGCACGCGGAAGAAGCACGAAAATCATGACAAGCATCATAAAGGACATAACGACCTGCATAGCATACTGAGTAAATACGATCATATCTGAGAAGATAGTCAGCTTATCAAACATCTGAGCATTGCTGATCAAATAAGCGCCGATCCAGTAAATTGCTAACATCAGTCCATTCATTACCATCTGGATTCCCGGCATCATAGTTCCCATAGTGCGGTTTGCAAACAGCTGCGTTTTCGTCAACTCATCATTTGCATCATTAAATTTCTTCTGCTGATAACCTTCTGCATTGTAAGCACGAACTACATTTAAGCCTGTCAAATTTTCTCTAGTGACACGGTTTAAATTATCTGTCAGACTCTGCAGCTTTTTAAACTTTGGAAGCGCAACAGCCATGCAAACACAAACAAAGCTAAGCAGTACAACAACAGCCACACCAGTTGAAGCAGTCCACTGCCAGTTCTTTGTAGAAATCTTGCACAGTGCCCACACTGCCATTATAGGAGCCTTAAGTAAAACCTCCAGGCCCATAACAATCAGCATCTGTACCTGTGTAATATCATTTGTAGAACGTGTAATTAAACTTGCAGTAGAGAAATTTCCAATTTCTTCCATTGAAAAGGACTGCACCTTATGAAAAACCTGTCCTCTTAAATTGGCAGAAAAATTAGATGAAATTTTTGATGCACATATTGATGTACATACTGCCGCAAGCAAACTTCCTAGTGCACATGCAAGCATCTTGCCTCCTGCTATCAAAATATCATTCATCTTACTGCCCTTAGTCTGGACAAGCTTTGTAATTTCAGACATATAATCTGGCATTGTCAGACTAAGCCACACCTGCACGATAATAAACACAAATGCAACTGCCGCCAGAATAAAATCTTTCCATGTAAGCTTCTTTAACAACTTAACCATTATCTGCTGCTCCCTTCTTTTTAGATAGAAACTATTATAGCGTTCAAAATAGAACAGTCAATACAATTTATATAAAATTTAGATTGTTTATAAAAAAAACGAAAAGAGGCAGACTCTTCATCTGCCCCTTTTTTGCTCTAATTTAATTCACACCTGCTCATGCACACCTGTAACAGAAAATACAACCCACTCTGCGATATTTGTCGCATGATCTCCGATTCGCTCAAAATACTTTGCAATCATCAAAAGATCAAGTGCATACTCGCCGTCCTTTGGATTTTCTGAGATCATTTGAATAAGCGACTCCTTTACCTTTAAGAAAAGATCATCGACCACATCATCGTGCTGAATTGTTGCCTCTGCCATTGCTACATCACGCTTTACATAAGCCTCAACACTCTCTGTCACCATACGCATTGCAGCTACTGCCATCTGACAAATATACTGTGCATCCGTTCCGATTCTTCCATTTAAGAATCCAATAATCTCTGCAATGTCGGATGCCTGATCACCGATACGTTCCATATCTGTAATCATCTTAAGTGCTGCTGAGATCTGTCTTAAATCTCTCGCAACTGGCTGCTGCTGTAGCAAAAGCTTTAAACAAAGCGACTCGATAGTGCGCTCCATCTGGTCAATCTCACTGTCTATCGGTGCGATTTTTGCTGCTGTCTGTCCATCTGCATTTGCCAGTGCCTTTGCCGCTAATGCTAACGCCTCCTCACAAAGCGATCCCATCTTTGTCAGATCACGATTCAAAAGCGCTAGCTGCTCGTCAAACTTGCTTCTCATGTCTTCACCTCACTTTTTTATTTCCATTAGCCAAAACGTCCTGTAATATAATCCTCAGTTCTCTTATCCTTTGGCTGCTCGAAGATCTTCTGTGTCTCACCATACTCTATCAGATCACCAAGCAGGAAAAATGCGGTGTAATCAGAAATACGCACGGCCTGCTGCATGTTATGCGTAACCATAACAATTGTGTACTGTGATTTTAATTCGCTTGCCAGCTCTTCTATCTTTGATGTAGAAATCGGGTCAAGCGCACTTGTTGGCTCATCCATCAAAAGTACATCTGGTTCAACAGCAAGTGCTCGTGCAATACAAAGTCTTTGCTGCTGTCCTCCTGATAAGCTAAGTGCCGATTTTTTCAAGTTATCCTTTACTTCATTCCAGATGGCTGCGCCCTTCAAGGAATTTTCCACGATCTCATCAAGCTTTGCACGGCTTGTAATTCCATGGGTGCGCGGTCCGTATGCAATATTGTCATAGATGCTCATCGGAAATGGATTTGGCTTTTGGAATACCATTCCGATATTTCTGCGAAGCTCATTGACATTTAACTTTGGATCAAAAATGTCCTCGCCGCGATAACGAAGATCGCCTGTAATCTTCACACCAGGCACCAGATCATTCATTCTGTTTAACGACTTTAAGAATGTGGATTTACCACAGCCAGAAGGACCAATCAGCGCCGTAATACTCTTCTCCTCAATATTGATATTAATATTTTTTAATGCCTGCACCTGTCCATACCACAGACACATATCTTTTACAGTAATTACGCTGCTCACTGACTCTTCCTCCTCTGAAAATACTTACCTAACAAAGTTGCAGTTAAATTGATAAACACGGTTAATACCATTAAGATTGCTGCAATTGCAAATGCAACACCAAACTCACCCTGCTCCTTAGCATACATGTAAAGCGCAACTGTAAGTGTTGCACCTGCACTGTGAAGACCATCTATCATTCCATTTACTGCATGTGCAAGACCTGCGGTGAAAAGAAGCGCTGCTGACTCACCGATAATTCTTCCGACAGAAAGAATACATCCTGTCACTACACCATCAATACATCCTGGAAGTACAACGGTACGAATAACTCTCCACTTTCCTGCGCCAAGTCCAAAGGCACCCTCACGGTAGCTTTGCGGAACTGTCTTTAAGCTCTCCTGGGTTGTTCGCATGATAGTTGGAAGATTCATGATAACAAGAGTAAGCGCACCTGCTAAAAGAGATGTCTGCAAGCTTAAAAACTGACAGAAAAACAGCATTCCGACAAGACCATATATAATAGAAGGAATACCTGAAAGTGTCTCTGCTGCATACTCGATCATGCCAACTATTTTTTTGTTTGTGGCATACTCAGTCAGATATATTGCAGCACCAACACCAAGCGGAAGTACAATTACAAGTGTTGCAATTACAATATAAAGTGTATTTAAAATATCAGGCAAAATACCAATGTTGTCATCGAGGTAGCTTGGAGATGTGGACACCAGCTTCCAGCTTATATTCGGAACACCTCTATATAATACATATCCGATCATAAACAATACAAGTCCACATGTAATTGTTATGGAAAGCCCCATCAAAAACTTCATCAGACCTATATAAAGCTTGCGCTTTACCCCTGGTCCATTCTTTGCAGCGGCACGCACTGTCATCACCGATTTTACATTTGCTGTCTGCGACGCCCCTATTGCTTCCTGTTTTGTCATCTTACTCACTCCTTTTATGAATCCGTTTTTCAGGCTTTCTCATGCTTTAAGAAAAAATTCAGTGTTGCATTGATCAGCATGATGAACAAAAACAGCACTAACGCAATTGAAAACAGCGCCTGTCTTTGCAGTCCTGCTGAATATGACATCTCACTGGCAACAGCAGTCGTCAAAAAACGAACACTCTGGAACAATGACGGCATATTTGGAACATTTCCAGAAACCATCATAACTGCCATTGCCTCGCCAATTGCACGGCCCACACCTAATACAACTGCTGCTGCGATACCACTTCTTGCAGCCGGAACTGACACCTTAAAATATGTCTCAATATCTGTCGCACCAAGTGCAAGTGATGCGTCCTCATATTCCTTTGGCACTGCCTCAAGCGCATTCAGTGAAACCTTAATGATAGACGGCAAAATCATGATTGCAAGTACGATAATCGCTGCCAGAAGGCTTGCACCATCTGGCACATTAAACAATTTGCGGATACCAGGCACAAGAATCAGCATACCGACAAGACCATAAACAACAGACGGAATACCTGCTAAAAGGCTGACAGCTGTCTCAATAACACCTCTTACCTTTGGTGATGCAATCTTTGCCAGGTAGACAGATGTGAAAAATCCGACTGGAACACCAAGCAAAATTGCACCTCCTGTTCCGTAAATACTTGTCATGATAAACGGTAAGATTCCAAATGATGGCTCAGAGGCGGTCGATGCCCATTTTGTGCCAAATAAAAACTGAAACAGACCAATTTTTGCGATTGCCGGCACACCGGAAATTACCAGATAAACTGTAATTAACAATACACATCCGACCGTAATCAGTCCGAGAATCAAAAATATGCCATGTACTACTGTCTCTAACAGACTCTCTTTGCTCTTCATAAATCCTCGCACCCTTCCAATTGTGATTATTCTGCTACCGCAACAGCACCTGCTGCCAAGATAATATCTGCTGCATCCTTTGAAGTTACATAATCGAAGAATGCCTGTGCTGCCTCTGATAATTCAGTACCATCCTTTGTAACAAGAACGAATGGACGCTGTACCTTATAAGAACCATCCTTTACTGTTTCCTCAGTTGCCTCAACACCATCTACTGATACCTTCTTTACAGTATCCTTTACTGCTGCTAAAGATGCATATCCGATTGCACCTGGATTGCTGGAAACAGTTGTGATAACATCACCTGTAGATGTAAGCTCCTGACGATACTTGCAGGAATCAGATGTACCTGTAATAGACTCGAAACCATCTCTTGTACCACTTCCTGCCTCACGGCCAATCAGAACGATATCAGCATCCTCTCCGCCAACTTCACTCCAATTTGTGATCTCGCCAGTGTAAATCTTTGCGATATCATCAAGAGAAAGATCCTCTACTGTATTCTCCTTATTAACAATGATTGCAATACCATCAAGTGCCAGTGTAGTTTCTACTAAGCCCTGGCTCTTCTCCTCATCCTTTAATGCACGGCTGGAAAGACCGATATCGCAGCGTCCCTCAGATACAGCAGTGATTCCAGAACCAGAACCAGTTGGGTTGTAAGTAAAGGTAGCATCTGGATTTGCCTTTGTAAATGCCTCACCAAGAGCACCGATTACCTTCTCCATAGAAGTAGAACCATCAGTTGCAACGCTTCCAGATACAGGAGTCTGGGCATCTGCCTTAGACTCAGCTGCTGCAGCAGATGTATCCTTAGCCTCTGCCTTGGCCTCAGTCTTAGCTTCTGTAGAAGCGGTAGTTGCTGCTGTTGATGCTGTTGACGCGGTGGTTGCTGCTGTTGACGCTGTAGTCTCCTTTTTATCTGTCTTTCCGCATGCAGTCAATGTTGAAATTGCAAGAGCTGCGGTTACTGCCATTGTGATCATCTTTCTCATAATAAAAACTTCCTTTCTGTTTCTACCCATTTTGTTGTGTTTGTTTTGTTTTCTCTTAACGCCACTAATCTTATTGTTTCTTTGTAAAATCAGAAAGCAGTGATATGTCAAATCTATGTAAAAAAATAAAAAGAGCCACCAGGGACACGTAATGTCCCCGATAGCTCCTAACTATCGTCAGGCTTTATCATACTCTCTTAATTGAATATCCAGATGAATAACATCATATTGATTCAAATGCTTTTTAAAATCAGACGCCTCGCTGATTTTCAACCCCGCAAACAAATCTTGTGAATCACACCCTTTGCTGTAATATGCTGTGAGCATATTTGCGGTTATTGATTTGCCAAATCGACGCGGACGGCTATTACAGATATATCCCTGCAAAGTATTCATTACCTTATTTGTATACTCCAGCATTTCAGTCTTATCAACTTGACATACTCCCACGGTTAAAACCGTGGGATTCCTTAGATTCTGGCAGCATCATCCAGCCCTATAGACTGAAATATAGCCACAGTATTCAGGATTTATGCTGATGGGATTTCATACGTCGTGTACTACTTTCTCAGCAAAA
>OGOX01001923.1_pt1 | contig 12508 bp, 6 predicted proteins | sample 1552761 | NCBI WGS metagenome assembly OGOX01 (sample SAMEA2580212, study PRJEB22360) | human gut metagenome | biome: human gut; feature: human-associated habitat; material: faeces | place: Denmark | collected 2008/2010
ATCAATTCTTCTTTTCGCATTTCTTCCATCGCTTTGCACATAGTCGCAACTCCTTTCTCATCTTCTTTGAAATATCGGACTCGATCTGCCAAGATTTTATATTTCATATCCTTGGCATCGGTACAGGAAAAATCATGCATCAACATTCCTAATGCGGATTCGTCTTTAATTTGTGAGTTCACATATATAATATGTGATTCATCGCCAAATAATTCGCCTGTTTCTTTTACCGTTCTGTCAATATGATAGATTGGTAATCCCGCTTTCATTATATCATTTTCTGTAATAAAAATAACATAGGATTCACACAAATTTTCATATTTTTCACCAGGCTCTGTCACATTTGCGTCGATAAGGCTGCTGTTATATCTTGCTCTTTTCACTCCGGCACCCTTATCACTTCTTTGTATCTCGATATTGTACACTCTGTTATTCGCATCAACAGCCAAGATGTCCAGTCTTACCGAACGTCCCTGCAAATTCTTAATATCCTGCTGTCCGTTCACTCGCAATACTTTCAAATCTGTCCTGTTTAAAATAATTTGAAGCAAAAATTCTGTACACGCTTTATCCTCAAATACTTTTTGCATGAAATCATCGTCCAACAATCTCAGTCCCCTCAGACGCTGCAAATCTTCTTCATGCTTCCGGTCAAAATCTAATTCTTTTGTAGTATTCTCTGCCATAGTATCACCTCTTTCTTTTTCCGTATCTTCCTTTTCTTCCGTTTGTTTATAACAGATTAACATAGTTTCTTCTCCTATACAAGCTCCATGTTTTTACTAATCCAACTTCAATAACTCAATAATCTCCATCGCATGTGCAATCCCTAATAAATACATCTGCAACCGTTTCCAACAGTTTATATCGTCTTCCACTAAACAAAATTTCGCCAAAGCTTCTGTCTCTGCATAATTCAAATCCAATGCTTTCGTGACCCCATTGCTGTCGGTAATCATATTTAAGAATGGATATTCATCCAGTAATGCATGGTCTTCTCTCTGCAACTCAATAAATTGTGGCGATTCCTGCAGGAATCTTTCACATTCATTTTCAAGATAATCTACAAACATTCCCATTAAAGGCGGTAAGTGATAAATATCAAAATCACTGATTTTCATGTTTTATCACTCCAATCTTTTTCATATATTCATAACAATGGATATGTCCGTACAAATAATGGTACAAGCGTTCTTTGTTCTCTATTTTATCTCTGACTTGCAAATACTCCAATACTGCCTGATGTTCCTGCTCTGATATTCTAACTTCACCGTTATCATCTAATAATTTTTCTATAACTGGATACTGGTTCAGCAATTCTTTTCTCTTTGCGCAGAAAGTCTGATATTCCTCGTGTTCTGCAAGTAATTCCTGAACCGTATCTCTGTCTACTTTTTCCAATAGAATTCCCAACCACTCAGGTAAAACAATATCGTTTTCTGAAAATAATGATTTCATGCTCTACTTCCTCCTGTTCTTTTTTGCTAACTATAACAAGTTTCTCAGGAGAAAACGACTGTGCGATTTTCACATTCAATCTGCCAGAAACTCTCTGGCAGACTGAATCCCTTTTACCGCTCACGCTCTTTTTTCTTTTGTTCCGGTTCTATCTCCACTCCTTCTCCATCGTCCAACAGCACCTGGTCTTTCTTATCCATATCCAGAAGTACGTTTAATTCTCCAAGCCTTGCTACCTTTTCTGCCAGTTCTTCTTCCTGTGGAAACTCTTTCTGTGCTTCCTCTTTGGCATTTTCCAACTGTACCTTGAGGTTTTCTAACTCGTCCTGCCACCGTAACATCTTGTCAGGCAGTTCCTGAATCTTATTATCCAGACGGGTAATATTACCATGAATATCTGAACCAAGCGGTACATGATATACTTGTTTTCCATACATGGAAATGATAAATACCTTTTGAAAAGAATCATAAGATAGTTTCATTGGGAAGCCACGATACCTTCCAAGCAGCACCGCTTCTGCTGACTTCATTGCTTTACAGGCTTCTATGATTGCCTGTCCTGCCTCTTTCTTTTCTGTATATACAACATCATGAATCTGCATCGCCGGAAAGGTCTCCCGGTCTGGCGGCGTATTTTCCTTTGCCAATGCAATATCTGATTCGTAATCCGCAATCCGTTGTTCGCACTGTTTGATTTCATTTGGGAAATATCGCACTGCTTTATCTTCCATTTCATACTTCTGGCTGAGAAAACTCTGTTTCAATAACTGAAGCTTTGATACCTGAATATCCAAATCCATCTTCTCTTTTATATACGGATTTCCAACTGCTAAGGCTTTGATTTCTGCATAAGACAGTGCCACTTCATCAATATCCTCCACTGACCTTGCCGGACTTTTACTGGTCATGATTTGAGAGATGAATTTCTGCTTATTCTCTATAATCTGATATAGATAAGCATCGAAAGTTCCTTCTGTAACGTAACGGACAATATCTACTTTCGGATTTTTGTTTCCCTGCCGGACGGTTCGTCCTGCTCTCTGCTCCAAGTCTCTCGGACGCCATGGACAGTCCAGGTCATGGCTTGCAATAATCAAATCCTGCACATTCGTACCGGCTCCCATTTTAAAAGTGCTGCCCATTAAAATACGGACAGCACCTCTTCTTACTTTTGAAAATAATTCTTTTTTTCGTACTTCGGTATTAGCATCATGAATAAATGCAATCTCCTCCGGCGGAATCCCTTTGGCAATCAACTTATCCCTTACATCGTTATAAACACTGAAACTTCCATCTGTTTTCGGGGTAGATAAATCACAAAATACCAACTGCGTCAATCTCTTTTCCTGCCCCTGCTCCCAGAAGTTATAGACTTCCTCTACACACGCATTGACTTTACTCTCTGGATAATCCGGTAACAATTCATTCATCATTCGCTGATCCAGAGCCAGTTTTCTTCCGTCATTGGTAATCAGCAGCATGTTATCTTCAGTGGCATTGACCATTCCATCCCTTACACGCTCCGCACGTTCTCCCAGTTCTGCAACCATGTCACGCTGCATTTCACTTGGTTTTACAGATACAACCCGGTACTCTACTTCCGGTACTGGAAGATTCAACATGTCAGCAGTCTGAATATCTGCCACCTCCCGAAACATCTGCATAAGCTCCGGAAGATTATAAAACTTTGCGAATCTCGTTTTTAGACGGTAGCCTGTCCCTTCCGGGGCAAGCTCGATTGCTGTCACTGTTTCTCCGAAAGTTGATGCCCATGCGTCAAAATGCTGTAGGTTATGCTCCACCTATGTATGATGCTGCAAGTATCTCTGCATGGTATATAGTTCCACCATACTGTTGCTGACTGGTGTTCCTGTAGCGAATACCACACCTTTTCCTCCAGTCAGTTCGTCAAGGTACTGGCATTTCATAAACATATCAGAGGACTTCAACGCTTCTGTCTGGGCAATGCCTGCTACATTTCTCATTTTCGTATATAGATACAAATTCTTGTATCCATCCGCTTCATCAACAAATAAGCGGTCAATTCCCAATTCTTCAAAGTTGATCACCTGGTCTTTTTTACTCTGGTCATTCAGTTTTTCCAGTCGCACAAGCAATGACTTCTTCGTCTTTTCCAACTGCTTGATTGTAAATTTGTTTCCATTCCTTGCTTTTCCCTCTGTAATTCCCTGCACAAGTTCCTCAATCTGACTGCGGATTGTCCTTTGCTGACGTTCAATGCTCAATGGAATACGTTCAAACTGACTATGCCCGATAATTACCGCATCTATATCACTGGTAGCAATTCTGGCACAGAATCTTTTTCGGTTTTTGGTTTCAAAGTCTTTCTTGGTTGCCACCAGTAAATTTGCTGCCGGATAAAGCTGTAACCACTCGGCTGCAAACTGTTCAATGATGTGGTTCGGTACAACAACCATGGACTTGTGACAAAGTCCCAGTCGTTTACTCTCCATTGCAGCCGCAACCATCGTATACGTCTTTCCTGCTCCAACTACATAGGCAAGCAGCGTGTTCCCGCCGTACAGGATTCTTGCAACACCATTTTTCTGATGTTCCCGTAGCCGGATTTCCGGATTCATTCCATAAAAGTTCAGATGACTTCCATCATATTCCCTTGGTCGGATTGCATTGAAATTTTCATTGTAATAATCAGTAAGTCTCTGCCTGCGCTCCGGTTCTTTCCAAATCCAATCCTGAAATGCCTGCTTGATCAGATCTTGTTTTCCCTGTGCTATGGCAGTTTCTTTCTTATTTAGAACAGCTTTTTTCTTTCTGTCATCGTCCTCCACATAATCGTAAATCCGAACGTCTCTTAGATTCAAGGTATCTTCAATAATCCGATACGCACTGACTCTTGTTGTTCCATAGGTATTGTTTGCCTTTACATTCCCCTTATCCAGACTTCTTCCCTCTACCTGCCATTCTCCCGTATATTTAGAAAAATGTACTTTTATTTTCCACTGCATATAATTGGGCGTATTCAATAACTGGAACATAAAATCTTCAACATCACTCTCCGGAAGCCACGTTGTCCCCAGTCGGATATTGATTTCTGAAGCACTTAAATCCTTTGGCTGTACTTTTTGCAAAGCAGTTACATTGACCTGATACCTTACATCTGCCTGTGCCGCAAGTTCTGCCACTTTCAACTTCTCTCTTACATTCCCTGACAAATATTCGTCTTCGGAAACATACTTTGGATTCTCTGTATCACTTTCCGGTAAACGAAAAACAACGCCGGACAACTCCTGTTCCAGTTCTTCTTCTGTTTTCCCGGTCAGTTTCGCCATGAAAGGCATATCCACTTTTGCTTTTTCTGCAAGAGAAATTGACAATGCTTCACTGGCAGTATCCACACTGTTCACTACCTTATGTGCTTTGATTGTCCGCTTAGAAAACATATCCGCTTTCCGTTCCAGTGTTCCGTCTTCTGCAAGAATCTCCAGTGAACTCAGCAATGGATAACTATTATCGTCTGCAAATACACGCATATTGGCACGATCATTTAACAGTCCATATTTACTGCGGAAGAGATCATACAGACGGTTTAATTCCTTCTGTTGTCCTTCGATTACTGCATCAGAATATCCTTCTGTCTGATACCGGATCAGTTCTCTTGCACAATCCCGGATTGCAATCATACCTTTCACACGATTTACTCCAGTCACCGGAAGTGTTACCGGCTTCATACGACTGTTTTCCCGATAGTAAATCTTTCGATCTACCAATGTGTAAGAATAATTGCTCACCGATGGATCTGCAGGAATCGTATGGTCTTCTTCCTCCACCAGTTCTTCCATTTCTACTTCTTCAATCGTACCCTTTAACGCTTCAACTGCAACTGAAAGAAGTTCTGACAGTTCTCTGCCCTCATACGGTCTGCAAGTACTTCTCATGCCATACGGACCGGATTCCATAACCATTTCTCCCAGTATCATTTCCGGGTGCTGTACATAATAGCGGTTCTGTTCAATGCCGTTGTCATCATAATCCAGATATACCCAGTCCGGTTCCTCCAGTGTCATATGGTCACGCTTCTGAAGGAATAAAATATCCGATGTTACTTTCGTTCCTGCGTTTTTGGTAAAGGTATCATTCGGCAGACGGATTGCACCGATCAGCTCTGCTCTCTGTGCCAGGTATCTTCTGACATATGGATTCTTCTTATCCATGGTTCCTGATGAAGTAATAAATGCAATCACACCGCCCGGTCTTACCTTGTCCAATGTTTTCGCAAAGAAATAATCGTGAATGAAGAAATTGTACCTGTCATATCTGCTGTCAAATACTTTAAACTCCCCAAACGGTACATTGCCGATTGCAACATCGAAAAAACTGTCTGGAAGATTTACTTTCTCATAACCCTCAACCGCTATCTTGGATTTCTGATAAAGTTGTGCAGCAATTCTTCCTGAAACAGAATCCAATTCCACACCATACGTCTTACAGTCCGAAAGAGATTCTGGTTTCATACCGATAAAGTTACCGACACCACAACTTGGTTCCAGAATATTTCCACTCTTTAGTCCCATGTTTTCCAGTGCCTGATACATACTCTTGATTACAATCGGCGGAGTATAGAACGCTGTCAGCGTTGATTCTCTTGCAGATTCGTATTCTTCTTCACTTAATACAGTCTGCAATTCCAGATACTCGGCTGCCCATGCGGATTTCTTTGGATCAAATGCATCTGAAAGACCGCCCCAACCAACATATTTTGCCAGTATTTCCTGTTCTTCCGGTGTTGCATAACGATGTTCGTTTTCACATTTCTTCAGAAGTTGAATCGCTGCAATATTTGCCCTGAACTTTTCTTTGGCTGAGCCATACTCCGGCACTTCCTCCATAATCTGATACTGATGTCTGTTCTGCCCGGAAACTTCCGGATACAAATCGTAGCTCTGCGCTTTCTTTGCAGGTTCGCCCTGTTCCCAGGAAGGGGCTAATTCCAAAGTATTTTCTTCTTCGGCTGGTAATTCGCCTGCTTCCAATTCCGCTGCTTCCTGTACCGGAACATATCCTTGTTTCTCGATTGTCTGGAACCACTCATGTGCAAATAGATTCAGTTCTTCTTCCAGCTCCTCATTATATCCGTCATCGCCATAAACTTCATCGTATCTTTGTAATGCGTCCTGCTGATAAGTTCTTGCCTGAAGCGTTTTCCTGTCATTATCATAAGCAAATTCCATATCCGGATCTGCCATGGCATCTCCATTCTGCTCATAGTAATGAGAGATTGCAATAAAGTTGTCACCAACCTGCTCAATCGTAAGGGGCATGAAGCCTGCTCCTGCCTCAAAGGTTTTGGAATCCACTTCTCCCCGTAAAACTTCGCCTGCCATCTTCATCACAAACTGATAATTCTGCTCCGGAATACTCAGCTCTGTCTCTGTTTCTTCTGATGGAACATCTGTCGGCTGTGCCTCTTTTTCTTCTTCGGCTGGTAATTCCGGCAATGGCCGTTTGATTTTCAAATGGTCATTTGCCAGATTCTCACATATCTTACGGTCAAATTCTTCTCTGGATAGTTCTTCGCTAAAAATCGGATATTGCTGATCCCGAAGTACCACTCTCTCTGCTGACAGGAACTCAACTTCATAATCTTTCATTCCTATCGTAACAACAGTATCCTCAGAAATGTCATAATCTGCCGATTCGTTTTCCGATTCTGTTACAGCTCTGTCTGATATTAATTGTTGCTCAGATTCTTCCTGCAAAGGTCTTCCTCTGGCAATTTTTCTTTTTTCATACTCTGGAAATTCTTTCTGTTCCTGCTCTGAAAGATACCTTCCAACAGCAATAAGTTCTCCAACTCTTTTTACGACTACGTTCCATTTCAGTAAAATTTCTGGTGAATCTACTTCATATCCTTTCCGTAGTTTTATTCCTTTACTGTCATAGTTTTCATCAAGTTTTATTCCATTTATATTTAATGTTCTTCCACCTATGCCATATGCACCCTGCAAGAATTTCACATTTTCTGATGTGCTATGTTCCTGTTTAAGATAAGAATAGATATCGTATTTTCCATCTGCAAAATGCGGACCGTCTTGAAGAACCTCATCAATCAGTTCCTGTGAAAAAGAAAAAGCAGGGGATTTTTCCTCTGCCTTCTCTTCTAATATTTGAAGTTGTTCTTCCTCACTTGGAAGTATGTCACTACTCCTATTATTTTCTTCTAATTCTCCAGGATTTCGTTCCTCACGATTTCCTGCGCTCTCTGCCGGATATTGTTCATTCTCCCGATCCACTCCATCTGATCTCTGGCTTTCAGTTCTTCTGTCACGCCCTCGTTCTCTGCCATCTGCTGAATAAGTGTCTCCATTCTGTTCTGTGCTTCTTCCTCCGTCTGAATCAGATGCTGGTTCAATGTTCCCGCTGTCAGAAGATTCAGATACATTCCGTACCGATTCTTCATCAGATATTGTTTTCGGAGATATGCGTACTTCCCAAGGTGAACTTCCTCGCCCTCTGGAATTGTAAGATTCGGCAGGAGATAATCTCCCTGTCTGCTGTATGTGATTGCTGCCATTGTCCTGTCCCCTTTCTGTTGCGATTTCCTGTTTGTTATCCACATTATAATCTGTTGTTTTCTGTTCAACAAATGTACGTTGCTTCCGTTCCTGTATCTTTAACTTTCGTATTGTGTCCGCAACTTCTCCTAATGCCATTTCTGACATATCACTCGCAGCCACGCCAAAGAGATTGACTAACTCCTTTGTATGAAAGTCCCGAATATTTTGAAAGTCCCTTGTCTCCAGATAAATGTCCGGTTCAATTCCACAACGCAAAAAAAGCATATAAGAAATGCTGTTTGCAAGCAGTTGTTTCATTTTCAACCGGATATTAAACTCATCAATTTCTTCTAACGGACTATCCTTTGTCGCAAGTAGGATATCCGGAAGATAATCTCCAATGTTATCCTCTGCAATATTCAGAGACGCTTCCAGAATCACCATCGCAAACTCTTTTCTGTCTCCGTCCGTCACGCCAAATGTATTTACCAAGGCTTCTTTTACTGGTTCCTGTTGTTCTTCTGCCACACTCCACAAAGAGACCGGACGCACCAGACGCTTATACTTTCCTTCTCTGGTATCGGATACATCAAAATAATATTTTAACTTTAATCTATCGGAACTCTTATCAAATACAGCAATTCCTTTAGAATCCCGTTTTACCCACCGTCCAAACTTTTCATTCCATTTTTCCATAGGAAGTACTGCGGTTGCTTCTGGACGCTGCACATGAATCAAAAGCTGTTCATCAAATGGCAATCGGTAATTTTTACTGGCTGACTGAAGAAAGGCTATCCACTTTTCCGGTGACTCTGTCACTTCCTGCGTTGCTTCCTCATACAGTTTTGTAATGACATCAAATTTCTTTACCACGTACCTTCCTCCTATCGTTCTCTTTCTTTTTGTCTGATTGGATATTTTTCTAAAAACTCCTGCACTGTCCGGCACCCCTTATCTTTATATTTCCAGTCCGTTTTCGCTTCCAGGTCAAGATAACCATTCGCTGGTATTTTTAACCGTTCGCGTGTAAGAACCGAACCCAAATGATTCGCTAAAATGCCTTTTGCAATCTGGACTGGTTCCCACGTTTCATCATCATATCTGACTTCATATAAATATAACCCTTTCGGAACTGTCTCCTGATCCAAACGCATATCGTTAAATAATGCAGGTTTTCCAAACAAACGGATTTCCGTATAATACTCATTCATAACGTCATATCTCATACTGCTCCACCTCCCAAAAAAGTAATCACTTTATTGGCTTTGATTGCTTTCTGCAAATCATTGATCATTCCAATCTCTGCAACCGTAATCCCTTGAATTTCCAAAATCTCGTCCAAGGTCATTGCAGAAATATCTTTTTCCTCTGTAATTCCTGCTTCAAATATCTTATTGATAACTTTTACCGCTTTCTGGTTCACTACCATTCTTTTGTCCTCCTTGCCTGTTTCGCTATGTAAGAGGGTGGTATTTCACCACCCTGTAATCCTTATTCGTCCTCGCTTTCTTCTTTCTTTTCTTCAATCGCCAGTGGTGCTTTCTTCTTTTTTCTTGCATGGATAGCCACCCCACCAACGCCCATTGCAGACAATGCAGCAATGGCTAGCCACAATCCTGCTTTTGCGGTGTCTCCTGTTTTTGGAGGATTGCTTGTCTTTGTAGTAGTACCCGGTGTCTCTGGGGTTGGTGTTTCCGGTACTTCTTTGATGGTTACGGTCTGTCCTTCATCGTTGATATCCTTATGCTCTGTTACCTTTTTCGGTTCTTCCGGATTTGTCATATCATACAGTTCTTCAAAAGTTACAAGCTGCTTTCCTCCAAGAGTGCTGCCGTCGAAAGTAAACTCAACCTGCACTTCCATGTTTTCCTTATCAGCAATAAATTCATAATCATTGGTAACTTCTTTGCCATCAATAATCAGCTTTGTATTTTCTGCCTTAACCATCTGCCAACCAGACAATTTATACTTTGTACCGATTTCCAATCCATCTAAAGTAACTGTATCTACAATCGTCAGATCTTTTCCGGCTTCGATTTCTTTCTTACCGTTCTTATCAGTTGCTGTGGTATGAATCGAAATCTTTCGCTCTGTAATCAGGACCGTCTGTCCTTCATCGTCAATGTCCTTATGCTCTGCAACTTTTACAGGTTCTTCCGGATTCTTCAGGTCATATAATTCTTCAAATGTAACCAGATTCTGTCCGCCAAGTTCTGATGCATCGAACGTATAAGAAATCTCTACTTTCATTTTCTCGCTGTCAGCAACAAAAGTATAATCACTTTCCACACGCTTTCCATCAATGAGCAGTTCAGCATTTTCCTCTTTCAGCATCTGCCAGCCTTTTAACTGGTACTTTCTTCCTTCTTCCAGACCGTCCAGAGTAACTGTATCCACAATCGTTACTTTCTTTCCTGCAACAATTATCTTTTCGCCCGTTTTCTTGTCTGTTGCGGTTGTATGAATGCTAATCTCTTTCTCATACTCATCGGTCAGTGTTCCAAGGTCGATTTTCACTTTATTTCTGCTGACAACAACTTCAAATGCAGGGATCAGCTTCATGCCTTTATTGGATTCACAAGATAATTCCTCAATCACATAAGTATCATAAAGCAATGCACCTTTGCTATCGTCCGGCTCAGAAGTTCCGAACCAGATACCGTCCTCACTGGATTTTCCTGCATTTGTATTTTTCTTATGAGACGCCCAATCGGAAGCGGTTGAAAACTGACCATTTTTATCTGTCACTACGATATGGCTCTCTCCGGTTGTTTTACTCGTAATCTTAAAAGGAACATTCGCAAGTCTCTTATGTGTACCTGCTCCAATCTTTACGCCTTCCAGATCTCCACGTTTAATCTGGTTGTAAATGGAATGACTTTCGTCTGTTAAATCCACGATTTTTCCATTTTCTGTAATCGAAAATTCAATCGCTTTTGCCCCGTCAGTCAGATAACCTTCCGGTGCTTTGGTTTCTTCCATTTTGTATTTACCATACGGAAGTAAATCTGCCGTCGTTGTTGCAATTCCGTCAATTCCTGTCTGAATCATCTTAACTGTCTCATTCTTCTTGTACAGTTTTCCTTCTACCAGAACCGGATTCTCGTTCAGAGAAATAATTGCAAATGCTGTATCTTTTAATGTGGCACTTCCCTGTGCTTTGGTATCTTTTGTCTCTAAATCACGTTTCTGAATCTTCACCCCACCTCGGATTACCTGATCAGATACGGAATACTGATTGCTTCCGGAAAGAACTGCAAGTTCTCCGTCCTCTGTGATCTGTGTCAGATACATTCCTTTTATCTGTTCTGTACTGTCTCCTGCCTGCATATAAGCTCCGTCCAGTAAATATCCGTTTGGTGCTTTTGTTTCTTCAACAGTCAGTGTTCCAAGTGGTAATACGCTTTTTTCATTCTGAGTGTAAAATGCATCTCCGGATACTTTGTAGGCATCTGCCAGTTTTGTCACATAATGAATGGTTCCGTCACTGTCTTTTTCTGCTACCGTCTTTGTAACCCAGGTACGTGTTGCTTTCTCCGGTAAGTTGTCTTTTGTATAAAGTCCGTCATAATAATGCCAGGTAAACTCTGCTCCTGCCAGTGCTGCATTTCCCTGTGCAGTTGCTTTTCCTGTCTCCATATCAATCTTGAACAGGTCTACCAATGTTTCTGTCACTTTCGGAACATCTGAAACATTTAATACGGCTGTTTTTCCGGCTTCAACTTTCAGACTGCGTACTGTCGTATCCAGCTTATATCCCTTCGGTGCAGAAAGCTCTTTGATATAAACAGTTCCGGCAGTTACTTCAACCTCATTTGTATCTCCATTTTCGTTTGTTGTAAGTGTTCCAATCTGATTACCACAATTCTGGTCTGAGAATATACCAAAGGTTGCTCCCGCAATGGAATACATCGCATTTCCATTTGTGACAATCTCATTGGCGGTTGTCTTCTTTACTTTCGCATTTCCGACATTCAGTTCTGCCCAAAACTGTCCGATATCCTGTCCTTCTCCGGTGTAAATGTAACCGCCACATTTATATCGTCCCTTATTTGCCTTCACAAATGATTTTGCTCCTGCATACACCTCATTCTGAATATCCTGTGAAATCTCGGAATAGACTGCCCGGACATTATCGCACTGCCAGCCTAAATGCTCACTTAAACGCTGCCACACAAGGCACTGTTCTAAAAGATATGCCTGATTTGCACCCAGGTTACTGTGACTGACTGCATACTGTTTCATATACTCAAGCGATAATGCCACATCTTCAATCTGATCCGCACTCATACTGGCACTTGCATCATGCCTGGTCTTATATCCATTTTTGAATCCGGTGTTAATATCTACACAATAAGCGGTTTCGCCTTCTACTTTCATGTGTCCTTCGTTGAAAGTGCTTTTAATTGTTCCGTCATTCATCAAATGTTCTACATGTCCAACTCTCTCTGCGGATTCTGTCCAATACTGTGTTTCCGCTGCTTGAACCGATGTGATCGGTAACGCAGTTAAAA
>OGOX01001928.1_pt1 | contig 12489 bp, 18 predicted proteins | sample 1552761 | NCBI WGS metagenome assembly OGOX01 (sample SAMEA2580212, study PRJEB22360) | human gut metagenome | biome: human gut; feature: human-associated habitat; material: faeces | place: Denmark | collected 2008/2010
GGGCGATGACTTCCTGGGCTTCGGCCAGAACGGGGATCTTGCGGTTCTTTTCGGGCACTTCGATGGTATCGCCCACGCGCACCTGCAGCGAGGGGATGGTCACCTTGTGGCCATTGAGGGTGAAGATGCCGTGACGCACCAGCTGACGGGCCTGGTTACGGGAGTTGGCGAAACCGAGACGGTACACCACGTTGTCCAGGCGGCGTTCCAGGATCACCAGCAGGTTGGTACCGGTGACGCCCTTCTGCATTTCAGCCTTTTCGAAGTATCCGCGGAACTGCTTTTCCAGGATACCGTAGCTGCGGCGGGTCTTCTGCTTCTCGCGCAGCTGGACAGCGTATTCGCTGACTTTCTTACGCGCACGGCCGTGCTGGCCAGGAGCGTAGGGACGGCGATCATAAGCGCACTTGTCGGTAAAGCAGCGGTCGCCCTTCAGGAAGAGCTTGCAGCCCTCGCGACGGCAAATGCGGCATTTGGCTTCAGTATATTTGGCCATTTGAAGAATCCTCTTGCGTTGATTACCACTGCCTCTCGGGCAGCCAACTACACGCGACGGCGCTTAGGCGGCCGGCAACCATTGTGGGGGATGGGCGTAACGTCGCGGATGAAAGCAACCCGGAAGCCAACAGCGGCAATGGCGCGCATGGCGGCTTCACGACCGGAGCCGGGGCCCTTCACATACACACCCACGGTGCGCATGCCGTTGTCCTGAGCCTTGCGGGCGGCAGTTTCGGCAGCAACCTGGGCAGCGAAGGGGGTGGACTTGCGGGAACCCTTGAAACCGCTCTGGCCGGAAGAGGCCCAGCTGATGGCGTTGCCGCGAGTGTCCGTAAAGGTGATGATGGTATTGTTGAACGAAGCCTGGATGTGGGCAATGCCCACGGGCACGTTCTTCTTTTCTCTTTTCTTGACCACTTTCTTGGGTCTGGCCATGATATTACCTCAATCTGGCTAAATTCGCGTGAAAAGGAATGCGCCCTACTTCTTCTTGCCCACCACACCGCGACGGGGACCCTTGCGGGTACGCGCATTGGTGTGGGTGCGCTGACCGTGCACGGGCAGGCCGCGACGGTGACGCAGGCCACGGAAGCAGCCGATGTCCATGAGGCGCTTGATATTGGTAGAGATCTCGCGACGGAGGTCGCCTTCCACCTTGTAGTTCTGCTCGAGTTCCTTACGGATCTCGTTCACTTCGTCGGCGGAAAGATCATCAATGTTGCGCTCCCAGTTCACACCGGTGGTGCTCAGGATCTGCAGGGCCGTAGCACGGCCGATGCCATAGATATAGGTGAGCGCAATGTCCACACGTTTGCCACGAGGCAAATCAACACCTGCAATTCTCGCCACAGTACGTCTCCTGCCCTAGCCCTGGCGCTGCTTGTGCCGGGGGTTTTCGCAGATAACTCGAAGAACACCCTTGCGCCGGATCACCTTGCACTTGGGGCATATTTTTTTGACGGAAGGTCTGACTTTCATGATTCGTCTCCAATGAGTGGCAAAGCCATCCGGCTTTGCGTGACCAAGGTTTGCCGCTGCCGGAAGCACAACACAAACCCGGTCAATACGGCTGCTCACCGCTCATTAGCAGCGGGAACAGAAACCTTTATCCATCTTTACCTGCTCTGTCAACAACCAATTGTCGTCCGGTTCAGGCCGCGGTCCGAAATGCTCAGGATCCGGGGCCCGTCCGGCGTAATGGCTACACTGTGTTCAAAATGCGCAGCCAGGCGGCGGTCGCGTGTCACAGCAGTCCATTTGTCTTCCAGAACGTCCACCTCGTAGCTGCCGGCGGTGACCATGGGCTCAATGGCGATGACCATGCCGTTACGCAGGGTCAGCCCGCGGCCACCGGGGTGATAGTTGGGGACTTCCGGCTTTTCGTGCATCTTGGCGCCAACTCCGTGGCCCACATACTGACGCACGACATTGAAACCGGCGGCTTCCACATAGTTCTGCACGGCCATACCGATGGCATAGACATCGTTACCGGCACGCGCCTGCTCGATGCCGACATAGAGGCTCTCCTCCGTGACGCGCATGAGCTTGCAGGCTTCCTCGCTCACCTTGCCCACAGGGAAGGTACGCGCAGCGTCGCCCACAAAACCTTCAAAGACCACGCCCATGTCGACGCTGACGATGTCCCCTTCCTCAAGCAGCCGCGGGGAGGGGAAACCGTGGACCACCTGCTCGTTGACCGAGCAGCATGTGGCGTAGGGGTAGCCGTAATAGCCCAAAAAGGCCGGTTTCACTTTATAATCGGCGCACATGTCGCGCGCCAGTTCTTCAAAGCGCATGGTCGTTTCGCCCGGCTTCACGATGTCGCCGATGGCATCCAGGATGTTGGCCACCATACGGTTGGCCTCGCGCAGGCAAGCGATCTCCCGCTCATTTTTGATGAATGCGCCTTGATACTTCTTCATGACTTTCCAGCTCTCTTTGCCAGAATTACATGCGGCCGCCCTTGCGGGCCGCCTTGTTCATCAACCCCTGGTACTGGGTTGAGATCATGTGGGACTCGACCTGATTCATGAAGTCCATGGCCACGCCGACAAGGATCAGCAGGCTGGTACCACCGAAGTAGAACGGCACGTTGAACTTGGCGATCATGAGCATGGGCAGCAGGGAAATGGCCGAGATGTACACCGCGCCGCTCAGGGTCAGACGCGAGAGTACGGTGTCGATGTATTCCTGGGTGCGTTCGCCGGGACGGATGCCGGGGAAGAAGCCGCCGTTCTTCTTCAGGTTCTCGGCCATATCCTTCGGGTCGATGATGATGGCCGTGTAGAAGTAGCAGAAGAAGAAGATCAGGACAACATAGAGCACATTGTACAAGACGCCGTGCGGAGCAAAGAAGTCCGTGACCATCCTGACGTATTCATTGGTGGAGAACTGGCCCACCGTGGCCGGGAACAGCAGCAGCGACGAGGCGAAAATGGGCGGGATGACGCCCGCCGTATTAACGCGCAGGGGCAGGTGCGTGTTCTGGCCGCCAAACATCTTGCGTCCGATCTGGCGCTTGGCATAGTTGACGGTGATTCGACGCTGACCACGTTCGATGAAGACCACGAAGGCGGTGACCGCCAGGATGATCGCAATCACGAAGATGGCCGCCAGCGGGCTGATGGCACCCGTGGACACGAGCTGGAAGAGACCAGACGTACCGCTCGGGAGGCCAGCAACAATACCGGCGAAGATGATGATCGAAATACCGTTCCCAAGACCGCGTTCGGTGATCTGTTCACCGAGCCACATCAGGAACATCGTACCCGTCAGCAAGGAGATCGTGGTGGTGATCCGGAACATGAAGCCCGGATCAAGCACCAGACCAGCCTGGCTTTCGAGAGCGACGGCAATGCCGAAACCTTGGAAGAGACCCAGAAGCAACGTGCCGTAGCGCGTGTACTGGGTGATCTTGCGTCGGCCGGACTCGCCTTCCTTTCGCAATGCTTCAAGCTCAGGCAGCACGTACGACAGCATCTGCATGATAATCGATGCAGAGATGTACGGCATGATGCCGAGCGCGAACACCGAGAAGCGCGACAAGGCGCCACCGGAGAACATGTTGAACAGCCCGAGAATGCCGCCCTGCTGCTCATCGAAGAGCTGCTTGAGCATATCGGGATCGATACCTGGCACCGGCACATGTGCACCGATGCGGTAAACAACGAGCGCGAGCGCTAGGAAGATCAGGCGACCCTTAAGGTCGCCGTACTTGCTGAGGCCCGACTGTTGCTTAGAGCTGGGGCTGGTCGCCACGTCGGTGTCCTCTTTGGTTAGCAGTCTTATTCGTTGTCAGCAATGGAGCCGCCGGCAGCTTCGATAGCAGCGCGGGCACCCTTGGTGACGCCGAGACCACGCACGGTGACCTTGCGGGTGATTTCACCGGCGAGGATCACACGGGCGTTCTGAGCAAGGGCGGAAACGACGCCAGCAGCCTTGAGGACGGCCAGATCGATTTCGTCACAGCTCAGACGTTCCAAATCGGACAGACGCACCACCTCGCAGTACTTGCGGGTGAGCGAGGTAAAGCCACGCTTCGGGAGGCGGCGATACATCGGCATCTGGCCGCCTTCGAAACCGACCTTGTGGAAGCCACCGGCACGGGACTTCTGGCCCTTGTGGCCGCGGCCGGCAGTCTTGCCCCAACCGCTGCCAACACCGCGACCGACGCGGTGGTGGGCGTGCTTAGAGCCCTCAGCGGGCTTGATCGTATTCAAACGCATTTCGTTATCCTTTCGATCATTCGGCGCGCACGAGGTACGCAACCTTGTTGATCATGCCACGGACAGCAGGCGTGTCTTCGAGAACGCGAGACTGGCGGATCTTCTTGAGACCGAGGCCAGCGAGCGTAGCGCGATGATCAGCCTTCGTACCGATGGGGCTCTTGACAAGAGTAACCTTAACGGTCTTCTTTTCGGACATGTCTTGGACTCCTGATTAGCCGAGCAGCTCTTCGACCGTCTTGCCGCGCTTGGCAGCAATTTCGGCCGGGCTACGCAGATTGTTGAGAGCCTGGATGGTGGCACGAACGAGGTTGTACGGGTTCGTGGAACCGTAGGCCTTGGCGACGACGTTGCGGATGCCGACAGCTTCAAAAACAGCGCGCATCGGACCGCCGGCGATCACGCCGGTACCTTCCGGGGCGGGCATCATGATCACGCGGGAAGCGCCGTGACGGCCTTCGACAGCGTGATGAATGGTGCCGTTCTTGAGCGGGAAGCGCTTCATGTCGTGACGGGCACGATCCATGGCCTTGCTGACGGACTGCGGCACTTCGCGGGACTTGCCCGTACCCATCCCGACGCGACCGTCGCAGTCGCCAACAACCGTAAGAGCGGCGAAAGCGAGAATGCGGCCACCCTTAACAACCTTCGTGACGCGGTTAACCGCGATCATCTTTTCGCACAGACCGTCGCCCTGTTCGTCGACCATCTGATTTTTACCTTGAGCCTTAGCCATTTCGCCCTGCCTTAGAACTTGAGACCGGCTTCGCGCGCAGCTTCAGCGAGCGCGGCGACACGGCCATGGTAACGGTCGAAGGCGCAGGATTCAATACCGGCAGCCTTGGCCTTTTCGGCAAGACGCGTGCCAACGAGCTTGGCAGCGGCAACGTTGCCACCGCGGCCAGAGACGTTCGCGAGCTGAGCACGCACTTCGGGTTCGACCGTGGAGGCCGAAACCAGCGTACGGCCGTTGTCGGCCGAGATGATGCTGGCGTAGATGTGCAGGTTGGTGCGATGAACCGTCAGGCGATCGACCTTCTGCAACAGAATGCGAGCGCGCGTGGCACGAGCACGACGCAAGCGGCTTTGTTTCTTGTTGATCATTTTGTATCGCCCCGATTACTTCTTCTTGGTTTCCTTGATCACAACGACTTCGTCGGCGTAGCGGACACCCTTGCCCTTGTAGGGTTCGGGAGCGCGGTACGAACGAATGACGGCAGCGGTCTGACCGACCTTCTGCTTGTCAGCGCCCTTGATCAAAATTTCAGTCTGGCTCGGCGTTTCGCACTTGACACCAGCGGGCATCTGATGGACGACCGGGTGGGAGAAGCCGAGGGAGAGATTGAGCTTGTCGCCCTGAGCCTGGGCACGATAGCCCACGCCGACGAGCTGAAGCTTCTTCTGGAAGCCAACGGAACAACCCTTGACCATGTCAGCCACGAGAGCGCGCATCGTGCCAACGTTGGCGTTGGCTTCGCGGGTTTCTTCAACCTGCTTGAAGTGCAGAGCACCGTCTTCTTCCGTGATGGTCACGAAGGGAAGAATGTGCATGGAGACTTCACCCTGCGGGCCCTTAACCGTGATGTTGTCAGCGGTCAGCGTGTAGCTGACGCCCTGAACGATCTGAACCGGAATCTTAGCAATTCGACTCATTTCACACTCCTCGGTTAGGCGACGTAGCAAAGAACTTCACCACCGATACCGGCGGAACGAGCAGCGCGGTCGGTCATGACACCCTTCGGCGTGGAAACGATCGCGATGCCGAGACCGTTCATAACCTGGGGAATGGAACCGTGGTTCTTGTAGATACGGAGGCCGGGACGGGAAACGCGTTCGAGGCGTTCGATGACCGGGCGACCGGCGTAGTACTTAAGACCAACGTGAAGTTCGGGCTTGCCTTCGTTGGCAACGACGGTGTAGCCGTCGATGTAACCTTCATCCTTGAGGACCTTGGCGATGGCGACCTTCAGCTTGGAGGACGGCATCACAACTTCGGCCTTTTCGACGATCTGACCATTGCGGATGCGGGTCAGCATGTCGGCGATCGGATCACTCATACTCATTGTCGTAATCTCCTCGCTTACCAGCTAGCCTTGACAAGGCCAGGAATGTCACCGCGCATGGCGGCATCACGAATCATGCCACGGCACAGACCGAACTTGCGGAACGTGCCACGGGGACGACCGGTCAGGGCGCAACGATTGCGCTGGCGGACCGGGCTCGCGTCGCGCGGGAGAGCCTGCAGCTTGGCGCGGGCTTCCAGGCGCTCTTCCATCGAGCGGGTAGCGTCGTTAATAATTGCCTTGAGGGCGGCGCGCTTGGCCGCATACTTCGCAACCGTAGCAGCACGCTTGGCTTCACGGTTAATCAGAGCAAGTTTTGCCATTTTGCGTCAACCTCAGTTGCGGAACGGGAAGCTGAAACCGGCGAGAAGAGCCTTGGCTTCTTCGTCGGACTTCGCCGTCGTGGTAATAGAAATGTTCATGCCACGGAGACGATCGATCTTGTCGTATTCGATTTCCGGGAAGATGATCTGTTCCTTGAGACCGATGTTGTAGTTGCCGCGGCCGTCGAAAGCACGACCGGAGACACCACGGAAGTCACGGACGCGCGGGAAAGCGACGGTCACGAGACGGTCAAGGAAGTCATACATGCGTTCGCCACGGAGGGTGACCATGCAGCCGATCGGCATGTTTTCGCGGATCTTGAAGTTCGCGATAGCCTTGCGGGTGCGGGTGACCATCGGCTTCTGGCCGGCGATCTTGGTCATGTCGCCAACGGCGGCGTCGACAAGCTTCTTGTCGTTAACGGCTTCACCGACACCCATGTTCAGCGTGATCTTAGTGATACGCGGAACCTGCATCGTGGTCTTGTAGCCGAACTTCTTCATGAGTTCGGGGACAATGGTGTCGTGATACATGGAACTAAAACGAGACATTGTCACCCTCATTAGGCCTTGGCGCCGACAACGGCACCGTTGCTCTTGAACACGCGAACCTTCTTGCCGTCAACTTCCTTGAAGCCGACGCGGTCGCCCTTGCCCGTTTCCGGGTTGACCAGCATGACGTTGGACTGATCGATCGGCATGTTCTTTTCAACAATGCCGCCGGCAACGCCGAGATGCGGATTCGGACGAACGTGCTTCTTAACGACGTTCACGCCTTCGACGATGACATGGCTGTCGTCAACGCGGGAGAGGACGGTGCCCTTCGTGCCCTTGTCACGGCCAGCAATGACGACGACTTCGTCGCCCTTACGGATACGCTGCATCGCTTCTCCTTAATTAAAGAACTTCGGGAGCGAGCGACACGATCTTCATGAACTGCTCGGTACGCAGTTCGCGCGTGACCGGCCCGAAGATGCGGGTGCCAATCGGCTCCAGCTTGCTGTTGAGAAGAACGGCGGCATTGCCATCAAAATTGATGGAGGAGCCATCCGGGCGGCGAACGCCGTGAGCGGTGCGAACGACGACCGCATTGTAGACTTCGCCCTTCTTGACACGGCCGCGGGGGGCCGCTTCTTTGACAGTCACCTTGATGACGTCACCGATGTTGGCATAACGGCGCTTGGAGCCGCCCAACACCTTGATACACATCACCGAACGAGCACCGGTGTTATCGGCGACGTCCAGTCGGCTTTGCATCTGAATCATGGTTTAGAAAATCCCAACTTATTCCACATTAGCGGATAGTATTGGTCCCGTTTAGGGGAGGAAGGCAGTAAATCGGCCGTCTCGGAAGCCTTGCCTGGCGCAAGGGGAGGCGGACAATTCACAACCCAAGAAAAGTAATCGCCCGAGACACCGCTAGGGGTACCCCGGGCGATTGGCTTGCAACTATAAACTAATGTTTAGAGCTGTGCAAGCGAATCTGGCGATTTTTTTTCGCCGGCTTCAACTTAGAGGACAACGGCCTTTTCGAGAACCTTCGTCACCGGCCAAGACACGGTCTTGGAGAGGGGACGGCATTCAGCGATTTCAACCTTGTCGCCTTCGTTGCAGCCAATTTCGTCGTGAGCATGATACTTCTTGCTCTTGACGACGTACTTGCCATACAGCGGATGCTTGACCTTACGTTCAACGAGGACCGTAACGGTCTTTTCCATCTTGCTGCTGGAGACCGTGCCGACGAGGGTACGGTTCAGAGACTGAGCGGTTTCCGTCATTTCGTGGTCGCCTTTTCGGTAAGGATCGTGCGAACGCGCGCGATATCACGACGCGTCGTGCGCAGCGAACTCGTGTTCGTGAGCTGCTGGGTGGCCTTCTGCATACGCAGCTTGAAGTGCGTGTTCTGAAGGTCGTTCAGTTCCTGTTTGAGCGCGGCCTCATCCTTGGCGCGCAGTTCCTTAGCGTTCATGTCCGTCTCCTTACATGCCGATCTGGCGGACAACAAACGTGGTCTTCACGGGCAGCTTGGCGGCAGCGAGAGCAAAAGCTTCGCGGGCGAGCTGTTCGTCAACCCCGTCCTCGACCGCATCGACCCCATCAGCTCCCTCAAGTCCGTGGAGTAGCGCCCCTCCGAAGCCCTCTCAGTTCTTCGGGTAGCGGTAGTTGTGGGGGAGTTGGGTGGTGAGCTGCGGGTCCAGGCCGAGTTCCTTGAGTTGGCGGTCGATTTCGAGGCGCGCACGTTCCACAAGTTCGGCGCGACGGCTGTCCAAACCGTTCAGCCCCTCCTGCTTTTCCAGCGATTCCAACATCTCCGCCATACGCTTGAGCCGGTCCTGATGGTGCAGCAGCGCACGCACCTGCGCATGTTCGCGTACGATCGTCCGCCAATCGGATGGCGTGTGCGCAATCTCCCGAACCGCGGTGACCGGATGCACGTCGGCCACCTGATATGTAATCGAGCCGAGCAGCGGCATTAGGAACACTGTAATCGCGCCGGCTGCGACCAGTGTCGACGCGGTGTCGCTTTGCATGGTGCCGACCTTCACCGCCAGCGACGTGACGGCGACGATGATCGGCAGCGCGGTCGTGCAATACAGGGCTACGGTGACGCGATGATGCGATGACAGCGGATTCTCGCGTTTGTCGAGCGACAACGCAACATATACGGGCACCGCGCGAATCAGCATGAGCATGACGATGAACGCGACGAGCAGTGCGGGCCGGCCTGCCACGGCGCGCACGTTGATCGCGGCGCCTGACACCACGAAAAACACAGGAATGAGGAAGCCGTAGCCGACGCCTTCCAGTTTCATTTCCAGCGACTTGCTGCCGTCGGGGATGATGTAACGCAGGATGAAGCCTGCGGCGAACGCGCCGAGCACCGCGTCAAGTTCGAACAGCGCGGAAATGGTGACAAGGAAGATGAGCAGGAATGTGGTCAGTCGCATGAGCGTTTGCGATGACGTGTTCGCATTGTCCGTAAGGAAACGGTACAGGCGATGGCCGGTTTTCAGTGCTTTCGTAGGTAGCATCGCGCACAGTAGGCAGATGGCAAGGAACGCGCCGAGCACGAGCATGGTCTGCCAGCCGGTTCGGGTGGATAGCAGGATGGCCATGGCAAGGATTGGGCCGAGTTCGCCCCACGTTCCGTACGAGATGATGGCGTCGCCGATGGGGGTGCCTTCGAGGTTGCGTTCCTTGAGAATCGGCATGAGCGTGCCGAGCGCGGTGGTGGTGAGTGCGATTACCGTGGCCACGCCGTTGATGCCTTGCTTGGTGAAGAACGGAAGGAATGTCACAACCAGCCAGGCGAGGCCTAGCGTGATTCCCCATGTAAGCAGTCCGACTTTGCCTTGATGTCCGGCGAGTCGTTTGGGGTCGATTTCGTAGCCGGCGAGCAGGAACAGGAACGCCATGCCGAGCTCGTTCAAGAGTTTCACGGCGTCGTTTACTTCGATTATGCCCAGTCCGTACGGGCCGAGTGCGGCTCCGGCGGCGAGCAGCAGCACGGTTTGCGGAATGAACCTTCCCGGAATCAGCTGCGCCACAATCGGGCTGACGGCCGCCACCGCCATGATGATGGTCAGGGAAACAAGCTCTTGCGTCATACCGTCGAGCCTAGTGAGCCATTGTGACCGGAGGTTGAAGAATGTGATTTCCGCTATCTGTGGCAGGTTTCTTCGGGGAAACCGACCTAGGGGGCATGATTCCTACCCCCTAGGTCTGGATTTGCTCAAGGAACCTGCCACACATAACGCAAATCGTTTTCTTGTGAAGGGCGAATCTGCCACATATAGCACGTTTCACGACATTAAGGGGGTCGGTCGCGTTTGCGAGGAGGCCAACCCCCGGTTCTCGTCCGCCGCGCGCGCACCACCCGCCCGCCAAATGCTATCTAGCTTATAGATGGCGGATGGTTCGCCCCATTTGCCAGTTCGGGGGTATAAATCATACCCCCGAACCGCCTATTCTCGTCTAGCACCCGCCATCTATAAGCGAAATACCTTTCCGCAAAGCCCCAAATCCGCCATCTATAAGCCAGATATCCAGCCAAAACCACGACCGCACGCCTACACCCACGCCTACACCGGCACACCCGCGCGCCTACACCCACGCAAGACCCATTGCACACACCCCCGTACGCACACGACCGCGCGCGGACCGGCAAAATCGCAAGTCATGAGCGAAAAGGGGCATCAAAAGCACCCAAAACAGCCCGAAACACACCCCCATCCGCTCACAACCCATGCTTCAGCACGATTCAGGCCATATGCGCACCGCAACAACACCCCTGCGCAACATCAGACATGCACACGCACGCAAACACAAGTACACACACTGAAACGCAACACGTACCACAAGCACACAAACACCACGCACCACATACCGAGCACGACCAGACGCACACCCCCGCACACCGGAGAAGCGATGTCACCGGCCTGCGGCGGCGCTAGGCTAGACACTACCCCCGAACACCAGACGAATGGCGCGCGCCGGCCCCGGCGCACAACCCGTGCCGCACAATCCAGGAGCGTCGCCATAGCCGCGCGAGCCCCACAAAAGCGCAGCCAGCCACAAACACGAGCAGTCCGATCACCGCAGCCGCCACGGCTGTCATTTCGCCCGGCTCGTCGTATTGCGTCTTGTCTGGCACTTTCGGATTCGGAATCCGGTGCCCGCGCACGAGCAGCCTGTGCGAGTTCACTCCGTATGGCGTGCACGTGATCAGCGTCGCGTAATCGGCCCCGGACTCAATATTCAGTTTGCTGATTTCGCTCGGCAGCACCACTGAGATCTGGTCCACTTGGTACGTGTACGTTTGGTCGAGCACGTGGAATGCGAACGTGTCGCCTTTTTTCAGTTCGTCGAGGCCGGTGAGCAGTCGCGCGGATGGCAGTCCGGTGTGTCCGGAGACCACCGCATGCGTGGTCGCTCCGCCTACGGGCAGCGATGTGCCGGCCAAATGTCCGGCGGCGATCTGCAATACGCCGTCACTGGTGCCGTGATAGACGGGCAGTTTCACTTTGATGCGCGGAATGGTCACGTATCCCATGATGCCGGTGCCGGTCACGTCGAGCGTTTCATCATATTCGCGCTTCTGCGCGTCGGTCATGTGCCACCGATCGCCGTTCGCGGCGAGCCGTTCGTTGTATTCGTGCGCCGCTTTCAGCATGGCTTTGCGTTCGGCGCCGGACATGTCTTTGGTTTGTTCCACGTAGCCTGCTACGGCGTATGACTGGTGCATGCGGTTCCACCAGTCGCTGAATGTCGGATACGCGATGAGGCCCAGCGCGCCGATCATGGCGATTGCGGAGATGGCAATCATCACATTGAGCAGCGCATTCGATTTCTTATGCTTGGCAGCCGGTTTAACCTGCGCACCCGGTTTAACCTGCGCATCCAATTCGACTTGCGCAGCTGGCTTGGCGTCCGATTCATCCGTCACGTTATTTATGCTACGCCCGCTTCCGCAAAGCCGTCTTGGCAACGATCAGCAGCACCAAGCCCGCGCCCAAGATGGCCACGGCAATCCAAGCGGCCTGCTGCACGTCGGCGCCGGTGTGCGGCTGGTCCGGCGTGGTGGGTGGCGTGTGCGTGTTGGTGATTTCAGTGGAGTCGCCTTCCACATCGGAGATGGTGGTGTAGCCGTCGGGCACCGCCGCTTCGACCACGGTCCATTCGTGGTCCGCGTCGAGCGCTGTCCACGAATGCGTCCACTTGTTGGACTCGTTCAGCTTCACGTTTTCCACGGGCTCGCCGTCGCGCAGGAGTTTCACGGTGATGGATTCGGGGCGCTTGCCGTCAGAATTGTTCCGGTCATTCCAGATTTTGCGCACGGTGCGTTCCACGGTTTTCGGCGGGTGCGCCACACATTCGGTT